>OGZI01000602.1_pt1 | contig 44043 bp, 40 predicted proteins | sample 1576711 | NCBI WGS metagenome assembly OGZI01 (sample SAMEA3541482, study PRJEB24748) | human gut metagenome | biome: human gut; feature: human-associated habitat; material: faeces | place: China | collected 2012
CAGAAATTCTGCCGCGATATCCTGGTGAACCAGCAGGCTTTCGGCGGCGTTGCACACCGAAGGCCGGGAACACTTGGCGTTATAGAGGATCTCCACCGCCATATCCAGATCGGCGTCCTTGTCCACATAGATATGGCAGTTGCCGGTACCGGTTTCGATCACCGGCACTTTGGCGTTTTCCACCACCGAGCGGATCAGCCCTGCGCCGCCCCGGGGAATGAGCACATCGATATACCCCCGCAGGCCCATCATCTGCTGGGCAGTCTCTCGGGAGGTGTCGTCCAACAAAATGACACAGTCGGGGCACAGGCCCTCCTGCTCCAGAGCGCTGCGCATCACCTTGGCCAGCTGGGCATTGGAGAAGAAGGCCTCTTTGCCGCCCCGGAGGAAAGCAGCACTGCCGGCCTTGAAGCAGAGGACGGCAGAGTCCACCGTCACATTGGGCCGGGCTTCATAGATGATACCGATGACCCCCATGGGCACTGACACCTTTTCAATGACCATGCCATTGGGGCGATGGATGGTCTCCAGCACATTGCCGGTGGGATCGGGCAGCTGAGCCACCTGACGGGCCCCTTCCGCCATGCTGCGCACCCGGCCTTCATCCAGCCGCAGCCGGTCGATCATGGTGGGACGCACGCCGTTTTCCTGGGCCGATTCCACATCCCGGGCATTGGCCGCCAGGATGGCGGGGATATTGTCTTCCAGGGCCTGGGCAATGGCCAGCAAGGCCCGGTTCTTCTGTTCGGTATCGTAAAGAGCCAGCTGCCGGGCGGCTTCTTTGGCCTGTTTGGCCAGCTGGTGCAGATGATCGGTCATACTTGCAAAACCTCCTAAGAGATGGATTGGGCCGGAAGGAACAGCGAACCCACCGGAATACCATCCAGCAGATCATAAAGCAGATTGGGGTCGCTGCCGTTGATGATGGCCATGGGGATGCCGTGGGAGGTGGCGATCTTGGCGGCCTGGATCTTGGTGCTCATGCCGCCGGTGCCCAGCCCCGAACCGGAACCGCCGGCAATGCTCTCAATGTGGCTGTCGATCTGGTGAATCACCGGGATCAGGGGAGCCTTGGGGTTTTTCCGGGGATCTTCGGCATACAGGCCGTCGATGTCGGACAGAATGATCAGTCCATCGGCACCGGTGAGCACGGCCACCATGGCCGACAGGGTATCGTTGTCACCAAACTCCAGTTCTTCGATGGAGACGGTGTCGTTTTCATTGACAATAGGGATGGCCCCCATGGAAAAGAGCCGCTCGAAGGTGTTGCGGGCGTTCTGGGCCCGGTTCTCCACCTCCACCACATCCCGGGTCAGCAGCACCTGGGCCACTTTGTGGCTTTTTTCCAGAAAGAGCTTGTCATAGAGATACATCAGCTCGCACTGGCCCACAGCGGCAGCGGCCTGCTTGGAAGGGGTGTCTTTGGGACGGCAGGGGAGCCCCAGCTTGGCCACTCCCACGCCCACTGCTCCGGAGGATACCAGCACCACCTCCCGGCCGGAGTTCTTGATATCGGAAAGCACCTTGCACAGCCCTTCGAACCGGCGGATGTTGATCCGCCCGGTTTCATAAGTCAATGTGCTGGTACCGATTTTTATAACAATGCGTTTGGCCCTGGACAGCGTGTTCAAAAAAAGACCTCCCGGCGCCTTTGGCGCGATGATTTTATTTCATCTTACTATACCAAAGAATTGCTTCTTCGTCAAAGGAAAATGGCATCAAAAAGGACGGCCCAAAGCCGCCCTTTTTTTGTGCGTAAATTCCTGCTATATCTTGCGTTTTTTCGCCATATGGATGGCCATGCCTTCCAGATCCTCCACGGCCTCGGTAACCGCTTCCACATAAGTGGGGTGGGGACGGATGACGGCGGCCAGCTGCTTCTGGGAAAGTCCGTTGACGATGGCGGTGGCCAGCTCGCCCACCATATCGGTGGCCCGGGCGCACATCAGCTGTGCTCCCACCAGACGGTCTCCTTCCTCGTCATAAACCAGCTTGATAAAGCCCCGATCCTGCAAGGAGATCATGGATTTGCCGTTGGCCAGCATGGAGGCCTTGCTGGTTTTGACCTTCATCCCCTGCTCCTTGGCCTGGGCCTCAGTCAGGCCCACCGAAGCGATCTCCGGGTTGGTATAGATGCAGTCGGGGATCACATCCAGGCGGATGGAGGGCTCCCTGCCCAGCATATCCTCCACGGCCACAATGCCCTGGGCCGATGCCACATGGGCCAGCTGCACGCCGGGGATCACATCGCCGATGGCATAAACATTTTCCCGGTTGGTGCGGAAATGCTCATCCACCAGAATGGCGCCCTTTTCGTCCTGCTCCACCGAAAATCCCGGGCCGAACAGGTCTTTGGTGTTGGGGCTGCGTCCGGCGGCCAGCAGCACGCCGTCGCCTTCCACGCTCTTATATTCTTCCCCGTCCAGATACCAGCACTGAAGCTTGCCTTCGGGGGTCTGGGTGATCTTCTTCAGCCGGGCCTTGTGGACAAATTCCACCCCCCGCTTTTTCAGCACCATGGTCAGGTTCTGGGCCAGCTCCTTGTCCACCTTGGGCAAGATCCGGTCCCGGGACGCCATCAGGGTCACTTTCTTGCCATAGGCGTTATAGAGGGAAGCAAACTCCATGCCGATGACCCCGGCTCCGGCCACGATCAGGTGGTCATAAAGGGTGTCCATGCTCAGCAGTTCATCGCTGGTGATGACTCCCGGCAGATCCATACCTTCCACCGGCGGGCTGGAAGGTACGCTGCCTGTGGCGATAAGAATGTGCTCTGTGTGAAGGGTTTCCTTTTCGCTCCCATCCAGGGGAGAAAAGGAAACGGTGTGCTCATCCAGGATGGTGCCGGTGCCCCGGAGATGGGCAATGCCATTGCTCTTGAACAGCTGTTCCACGCCGCCCCGCAGCTTGCCCACCACTTCTTCCTTCCGGGCCTGGATCTTGGCCGGGTCCAGCGTCACATGATCGGCATGCAGACCCAGGGTTTCAAAGTTATGTACCGCTTCGTGATAGAGCTCGGCGGCATGGAGCATGGATTTGGTGGGGATACAGCCCCGATTGAGGCAGGTGCCTCCCACATCCCGGTTTTCAATGACGGCGGTCTTGAGCCCCAGCTGAGCCGCCCGGATAGCGGCCACATAGCCTCCCGGCCCGGCGCCGATGACCACCAGCTGATATTGTTGATCCATCTGGCTTTCCTCCCGTTTTCACAAAGATAAAAGAGGGCGGGGGCCTGTTTGACCTCCGCCCCTGTGATGATTTTAAAAGTCCTCCCCTTCCAGAAGGGAGCAAAGATCCCGGCCCATCTGGCCGTCCATCTCATAGCCCAGTTCTCCCGCTTTTTGCGGCAAAAGAGGCCGTATGGCCTGCAAAAGAGCCGCAGAGGAGTAGGGGAGTCCTATGAGGGCCTGTTCCAGCTGAGGGAAACATTCCGAGTCCATGGCATCGGAGAAAATGCGAGCTTTCTCCACCCGTCCGCCGTTGATCCCAAGGCAGATCTTCACTCCACCCCAGGGGAACCGGCCGGCGATCTCCTTGTCAAAGGAGATCTTTTTTCCCAGCCGCCACTGGAAGGAAGCATATTTTTCCTCCAGGGCCTCCAGGGCCTTTTGGTCCAGATCCTCTTCCCGCAGCTTTTCCACAGGGCCGCCATAGACCTTTTCAAAGGCCACTTCCAGCCGCTGTTTCATGGTTTCCACCGTGATGGCCTGGGAGAATTCCCGCAGGTTTGCCACACGGCTGCGCACCGAGCGCACTCCCTTGGATTGGAGCTTGTCCGGCTGCACATTGAGGTAGCGGCCCAGAGCACCCATGTCCACATCGATGAGGATGGTGCCGTGGTGGTAGGCATTCTGCCCTTTTTTATAAAAGGCATTGCCGGAAAACTTCCGGCCTTCCACCAGGATGTCGTTGCGGCCCGACCGCTCCACGGTCGGACCAAAGCTGGCAGCCGCTTCCTGAATCACCTGGGTCTGCCGGGCCACATCGTAATCGGCCCGGGGAACAAGGAAGGTGAAGTTCAGGTTTCCCAGATCGTGGAACACGGCACCCCCGCCGGAGAGACGGCGGGCCAGATGCCCGCCGTCTTCTTCCAGCTCTTTCACCCGGCATTCCTGCCAGGCGTTCTGATTTTGTCCGATGACCACCGTCTGCCGGTTCTGCCACAGATACAAGGTGCAGCATTCCGGCGGATTGCTTTCCATCAAAAGCTCTTCCAGTGCCAGGTTATGATAGGGGTTTTCAGAAGCGGTGGTAATGAGCCGGGTGTGCTTGATCATTTGTCAAAATGATAGCAGATCACCGGCGTACGGGCGGCCTTCACCTCGTCGGGACGGCGAATGACGGTTTTCACCGGCAGCTCGTGCATATGCTCCGGATTTTCTTCCGCCATGGCATGGATCCGCTTGAGGGCGGCCACCACTTCGTCCAGAGTGGTTTTGCTCTCGGTTTCGGTGGGTTCCACCATCAGATCTTCCGGCACAATGAGGGGGAAGTACATGGTGGGGGGATGGATGCCCTCGTCCAGCATGGCCTTGGCGATGTCGGTGGCGGTGACGCCCTTTTCCTTGTGCATCTTATCCAGGGTGATGATGAACTCGTGCATACAATGGCCCTTGGTGGCGATGTCATAGGTGTCCGACAGCTGGTGCATCATATAGTTGGCATTGAGCACCGCATTACGGGAAGCCTCGGGGATGCCCTTCTGGCCCAGGGTGAGCACATAGGTGAGGGCCCGGACCACCACCAGGAAGTTGCCGTAAAAGGCCTTCATCCGGCCGATGGACTGGGGCAGATCGTAGTCCATGGTGTACCCATTCTCCCCGGCCACCGCATGAGGCTTGGGCAGGTAGGGGGCCAGCAGCTTCTTACAGCCTACGGCGCCGCTGCCCGGTCCGCCGCCGCCATGGGGGGTGGAGAAGGTTTTGTGCAGGTTGAGATGCACCACATCAAAGCCCATATCGCCGGGGCGTACCTGGCCCATGATGGCGTTGAGGTTGGCGCCGTCATAATAGCAAAGGCCGCCGGCGTCCTTGATGATCTTGGTGATCTCCAGAATGTTCTTATCGAAAATACCCAGAGTGTTGGGGTTGGTCAGCATCAGGCCGGCGGTGTCTTCGCCCACCGCTTCCCGCAGCTTATCCAGATCGATGCCGCCTTCTTCATTGGAAGGCACATTGACACAGGTGAAACCAGCCATAACCGCTGTGGCCGGGTTGGTGCCGTGGGCGGAGTCAGGGACGATGATCTTGGTGCGCTTGGTGTCTCCCCGCATTTTGTGGTACTGCTTGATGAGCAGCACGCCGGTGAGTTCACCATGAGCACCTGCGGCCGGCTGGAAGGTCATCTCATCCATACCGGTGATCTGGCACAGGTATTTCTCCGCCAGGGCCATCACTTCCAGGCAGCCCTGGACGGTGTGCTCCGGCTGGAGGGGATGGACGCCGGTAAAACCGGGCAGAGAAGCCATTTCCTCATTGATCCGGGGATTGTATTTCATGGTGCAAGAGCCCAGGGGATAGAAGCCATTGTTCACCCCATAGGTCCGCTCAGCCAGTTTGGTATAGTGGCGGCTGATATCGGTCTCACTCATCTCCGGGAGATGGGGGGCCTGCTGCCGGGTCAGGGAGGCGGGCAGCTGATATTCCGGCACATCGCAAGCGGGCATCTGAACGCATTTGCGCCCGGCCACGCTGTTTTCAAAAATCAGGTTCACTTCCCAGCCACCTCCTTGAGGGTTTCTACCAAGGTATCAATCTCTTCCTTGGTGTTCATTTCGGTGACGCACCAGAGGATCTGGCCCTTTTTGTCACCGGTGAGGGGCAGTCCGCCCAGGATGCCCTTTTCCTCCAGCGCCTGCATGACCTTCTGGGGGCACACCGGGCAGGAGGTGACAAACTCATGGAAGAACTCGCCTTGATAAACCATTTCAAAGCCAGGGATAGCCGAGATCTGCTGGGCGGCATAGTGAGCCTTGGACAGGCACAGGTTTGCCACATTCCGCAGGCCGTTCGGTCCCATGGCCGCCAGATACACCGAGGCGGTGAGGGCACACAGAGCCTGGTTGGAGCAGATGTTGCTGGAAGCTTTCTCCCGGCGGATATGCTGCTCTCTGGCCTGGAGGGTGAGGACGAAGGCCCGATTGCCCTCGGCGTCGGTGGTTTCGCCCACGATACGGCCGGGGATCTTGCGCATCATCTTCTCCGAGCAGGTCATAATGCCCAGGTACGGCCCGCCATAGGCCAAAGGCATACCCAGAGGCTGGCCTTCGGCGGTGGCCACATCGGCGCCGCACTGGCCCGGGGTGGCCATCACCCCAAGGGCGATGGGATTGCAGCCCATGATATATTTGGCGCCCTTCTCGTGGACGATCTGGCCCAGCTCCTCACAGTCCTCAAACAGACCATAGTAGTTGGGCTGCTGCACATAGAAGCAGGCGGCGGTATCGTCCAGCAGTTCTTTCAGGGCTTCTTTGTCGGTTTTTCCGTCCTTTTCCGGCACGATGACCAGTTCGGTGTTGGCCGCCTGGCAATAGGTCTCCATCACCTGGATGGTGTCGGGCTGGGCGGTGGCGGACACCAGTGTCTTGGTGCGCTTCCGCTCCCGGCACATGGCAGCCCCTTCGGCAGCGGCTGTGGCGCCGTCATACACCGAAGCATTGGACACCGGCATATCCATCAGCTGGCACATATCGGTCTGGTATTCGAATATGGCCTGGAGCACTCCCTGGCTGATCTCCGCCTGATAGGGGGTGTAGGAGGTGACAAACTCCTCCTTGGTGGGGATATATTTCACAATGGAGGGGATATAGTGGCGGTAGGCACCGGCCCCGCGGAACACCGTGGGGAACACCTTGTTTTTCCCGGCCAGCTTCTCCATCTTGCTCCGCACTTCCATCTCCGACAGCCCTTCCGGGATCTGGAGAGGACCCTGGAGCTTCACCGAAGAGGGGATGGCATCATAGAGCTCGTCCACCGACGAAAGCCCCATGGCCTGCAGCATGGCCTGCCGCTCCTCCATGGTGGAAGGAACATAAGAGCCCATGTTATGCCTCCTCTTCCAGCAGCTTCTCGTATTCTTCCGGTGTGAGCAGTTCTCTCTTGGCGGTCACATTGCTGATTTCAGCCAGCCATACGCCATAAGGATCGCCATTGACATCGCCCGGGGAGTCCAGAACGGCGTCGTTGACAGCGGAGACCTCGCCGGTGGCGGGGCTGATGATGTCGGAAACGGCCTTTACCGATTCCACATCGCCGAAGGAGCCTTCGGCCTCCACCTGATCGCCCACTTCGGGCAGGTTGATGAACACCAGGTCGCCCAGCTGCTCGGAAGCATGCTCGGTCAGGCCAATCTTCATTTTATCGCCGTCGATCTCCACCCATTCGTGGGAAGCAGTATACATCAGATTCTTGGGAACATTCATGGTTAAACTCTCCTTTTTTAAAATAATCCGAATATGGAATGAATTTGTCTCGTTTGAAAGTTATGCTCTGTTATAAATGGGGGTAGCCACCACAACGGCCTCTACCCGGCGGCCGCGCACATCCACTTCCACCTTGGTATCCACGGCGTTATAGGGCAGATCCAGAATGGCGGTGGCATAGGCGCCCTTCAGATAAGGACAATGGGTGCCGGAGCAGGTGAAGCCCACCTTCTTGTCTCCCACATACACATCCTGGTGCTCCCGGGCGATGCCCCGGCCGGTGACTTTCAGTGTGCACATCTTCCGGGTGACTTCACCCCGCTCTTCCAGGGCCTTTTTGCCGATAAAGTCGGGCTTTTTCATCTTGACGCAGAAGCCCAGGCCAGCTTCGATGGGGGTGATGGTGTCATCCATCTCATGGCCGTACAGCGGCATGCCTGCTTCAAAGCGCAGCGTATCCCGGCAGCCCAGGCCGCAGGGGAGTAGGCCGAATTCCTTGCCGGCCTCCAGCAGCGCATTCCAGATATGGGCGGCGTCTGCCGGTGCGCAATAGATCTCATAACCGAACTCACCGGTGTAGCCGGTGCGGGAAACCAGACATTCCTTCCCCGCCACGGTGCACTTGGGCACAAAGGTATAATACTTGGTGGGCAGGGTGCTCTCGTCGGCCAGCTTGCGGATGATGTCCAGGGATTTGGGGCCCTGGAGGGCTATCTGGGCCACATCGTCGGAAATGTCTTTGAATTCCACATCGCCGAAGAGATGGTCACGGATCCATTCCACATCCTTTGCATGGTTGGCCGCATTAACCACCAACAGGATATGCTCTTCATCCACCTTATAAACCAACAGGTCATCCACGGTGGTGCCGTTTTCATAGCACATGGTGGTATATTTCACCTGACCATCCGCCATGTTGCCGCACTGGTTGGTCACCAGCATCTGCACATTGGCCATGGCGTCCTTGCCGCACAGGGTCATTTCCGCCATGTGGGACACATCGAACAGGCCGGCCTTCTCACGCACGGCCATATGCTCGGCGATGACGCCGGCCTCATACTGTACCGGCAGCAAAAAGCCGGCAAAGGGAACGATCTTGCCTTTGGCCGCCAGATGGCAGTCATACAAGGGGGTTTTTTGTTCCATAGAGATCTCCTTCTTTCTTTTTGACAGAAGTGGCGTATACTCTTTGATGATCGCCGGAGAAACACTCCGAACTACCCTTATTATATCAAATGCGCAATAATAATCAATATCCTTCCCATCAGCAAGATTCACTATCTTTCGCAGGAGATTGTTGTGATTTTAACGAAAAATCGTGGGAAAATTTAAAAGATAACGATTGTTTTTGAGACGCTTTTTCAAATATGCATAAAAATTTCGGAGTTTTTTTGGAATGCACTAAAATATTTAAACGGCAAAAGTGAAAGAGAAATAAAGAACTTTTCTAAATATAGATTTTTTCTATAATAGAATCTTGCTATGGCAGGGTTTATTTCCCAAAGCTTTTTATCCAAAAAGGCGAAGAAAAAAGATTGAAAAAGGATATTTTTGGTCAATTTAACAGGAAACGCCAAGGCCTATTCGTAAGAATGTCCAGCAATTTAGGCATACTTCCATTTCTGCGCCCATTTTCCCCAGCCAGAAGGGCGCAAAAAAGCCCCGGTGCTTTGAAAGCACCGGGGCAAAATGCAATCCGTATCAGCTGCAGGGTACAGCCTTAGATCAGGCCTTCGGCCATCATGGCCTCAGCAACCTTCTTGAAGCCAGCGATGTTGGCGCCAGCCACCAGGTCATAACCCATGCCGCATTCCTCAGCGGCCTTGGCGGATTCGTCATGGATGTTCTTCATGATGCCATGCAGCTTGGCGTCCACTTCAGCGGGCTCCCAGCTGTAGCGCATGGAGTTCTGAGCCATTTCCAGAGCGGAAGTAGCCACGCCGCCGGCGTTGACAGCCTTGGAAGGAGCGACGAGCTTCACATTCTTCTGGAGATATTCCAGAGCTTCGTTGGTGGTGGGCATGTTGGCCACTTCGATGTAGTACTGCACACCGTTGTCCACCAGCTGCTGAGCTTCCTTCATGCCGATTTCGTTCTGATAGGCGCAGGGCATAGCGATGTCAACCTTCTCGCCCCAGACCTTGGCACCGGGAACGAACTTGACGCCGAACTTGTCAGCATAATCCTGAGCACGGTCACGGCCGGAAGCGCGCATCTCCAGCAGATAAGCGATCTTCTCGGGAGTCACGATGCCATCGGGATCATAGCAATAGCCGTCGGGGCCAGAGATGGTGACGACCTTGCCGCCCAGCTGAGCGACCTTTTCGCAAACGCCCCAGGCCACATTGCCGAAGCCGGAAACCGCAACGGTCTTGCCCTTGATGTCGTCGCCGAAGTGCTTCAGCACTTCTACCAGATAGTACACAGCGCCGTAGCCGGTGGCTTCGGGACGGAAGTAGCTGCCGCCGTAGGACAGGCCCTTACCGGTGAGCACGCCGTTCTCCCAGCAGCCCTTGATGCGCTTGTACTGGCCAAAGAGGTAGCCGATCTCACGGCCGGCCACGCCGATATCACCGGCGGGAACGTCCACATCGGGGCCGATGTGACGATACAGCTCGGTCATGAACGCCTGGCAGAAACGCATGATCTCAGCGTCGCTGCGGCCACGGGGGTCGAAGTCGCTGCCGCCCTTGCCGCCGCCGATGGGCAGGCCGGTCAGGCTGTTTTTGAAGGTCTGCTCAAAGCCCAGGAACTTCATGGTGTCCAGCTTGACAGAGGGATGGAAACGCAGGCCGCCCTTGTAGGGACCGATCGCGCCGTTGAACTGGACGCGATAGCCGCGGTTCACATGAGTCTCGCCCTTGTCGTCGGCCCAGGTAACACGGAACTCGATGGTGCGATCGGGCTCGCACATTCTCTCCAGCAGACCGGCCTTCTCATACTCGGGATGCTGCTCCACGATAGGCTCGATGCTCTTGAAAACTTCTTCCACAGTCTGCAGGAAGAGTTCTTCGCCCTCGTTGCGGGCCTTGACCTCGTCCAGGACTTTCTGCATATAAGCGTTCATTTTAACTGCCTCCTCATAGGTTTAAAAAATCTTTGGAGCCTAGTATTCTACCGTAATTATATTAAAGCGCCCGGGGTAAAAAGTCAAGAACAGGCTTATTAAATATCATTAAGAATTTATGGGTGAGCAAATCAAATTTGTGCAAAATATATAAATTCTTATCTTTCCGAAAAGGAAAAATTTTTTTCGGGTCGGTGCAGAGGGGATATAAACCAAAAAAATTTCGGAAAAACAAAGAAAAAGCAAATCTCCCCAGGCTGTCCCCCGGTTCATTTGAATAAAAATGGCGGAAAATGACCTGCCGGGCCCCATTTCCTGTTCCTGCAATAGAAAGGGGCCAAGCCCTTGGTGAAGATCCATAAAAAGGGAAGTGGAAAACAAGCGCTTTGCACAAGATGAATCAACCGATGCGGCCGCCGATTGCGAAGGGGGAAGGGGTTTGTTATAATAAAAGAAATTTCCAAAGGGAAAGAGGAAGATGCGATTATGACACGCGCTTATGAAAAACTGTTGGAGTATGTGAAGTTTGACACAGCCTCTGATGCCAACTCCCCCACCGTGCCCAGCACCATGAAGCAGAAGGACCTGGGCGAATACCTGGTGAAAGAGATGCAGGCCATGGGCATCAAGGACGCCGAAATGGACGAGAACGGCTATGTCTACGGCTCCATTCCCGCCACCCCCGGCTATGAAAAGGCCCCCAAGATCGGCTTTTTGGCCCATATGGACACCGTGGCCGATGTGCCGGCCTGTGAGAATCCCCGGATCGTGGAAAAATACGACGGCAGCGATGTGGTGCTCAACAAAGAGCACAATGTGGTGATGCGCATGGCCGATTTCCCCAGCCTGAAGCAGCTGATAGGCGATGACATCATCGTCACCAACGGCCTGACTCTGCTGGGCGCCGACGACAAAGCCGGTATTGCCGAGATCCTCACCGCCGCAGAGCATCTGCTGAACGATCCCTCCATCCCCCACGGTGAAGTGAAGATCGCCTTTACTCCCGATGAAGAGATCGGCCGGGGCCCCGACCATTTTGACATCAAGCGCTTTGGCGCCGACTTCGCCTACACCATCGATGGCGCTTTGCTGGGCGGTGTGGAATATGAAAACTTCAACGCCGCCAGCTCGGAAGTGACAGTCAACGGCCAGAGCGTCCACCCCGGCTCTGCCAAAAACCAGATGAAAAATGCCAACTACATCGCCATGGAGTATAACTCCCTGCTGCCCCAGGAGCAGAAGCCGGAATACACCGAAGGCTATGAGGGCTTCTATTTCCTGCATGGCATGGAAGGCTCGGTGGAAAAGGCCACCCTCCACTATATGCTGCGTGATCACGACGCCAAGAAGTTCGAAGAGAAGAAGGCCATGATGGATAAGGTGGCCGCCTTTATCAACGAGAAATACGGCGCCGGCACCGTCACGGTGAAGACCACCGATATGTACCGGAATATGCGGGAGAAGATCGAGCCCCAGATCCATCTGGTTCACGCTGTTATGGACGCCATGCGGCAGCTGGGCGTGGAGCCTGTGGTTTCCCCCATCCGCGGCGGCACCGACGGCAGCAAGATCACCTATATGGGTACTCCTTGCCCCAACTTCTGCACCGGCGGCACCAACTTCCACGGCCGCTTTGAAACGGTGTCCATCCAGGCCATGGACAAGATCGTGGAGCTGATCGAAAAGATCCTGACAAGCTACGCCGAACAGAGCAAGAAATAAACGATACACGCCAAGTGGGGCTTCAGCCCCGCTTTTTATTTGCCCAAAGGCGCTTTGACCACATCCCCCTCTGCTTGCGGGGAAACCAGGGGCTATGATACAATGAAGTTATCTGGAAACAACAGTGGGAGGAGGAGCGCATATGGAAAAGAAAGAATACACCGGCACCCGCTCCAGAAGCAGCGGCGGCTTCATCTGGGAGATGATGGGGGGCAGCTGGAAATACTTCTGGGGCTGCGTTGCCGCCATGACCGGCGGGGGGGCCTTTTCCTTTTTGTCCCCCGCTTTGGTGGGATTCATCATCGACTCGGTGATCGGCACCGAACCCATCGATTTGCCCGGGCCCCTCACTGCTTATGTGGAAAACCTGGGCGGGCGGCAGTGGCTTTTTGACCACATGACCCTTCTGGCCGGGCTGTTTCTTGTGATCGTGGCCCTTTCCGGCCTGTTCAACATGCTGCGCCAGTATCTGGCCGCCAAGCTCAGCGAAAGCCTGGCCTTTTCCCTGCGCCAACGGCTGTTTGACCACATCCAGCATCTACCCTATGCCTGGCATATGAGCGTGCAGACCGGAGACATCATGCAGCGGTGCTCCTCCGATGTGGACATGGTGCGCAATTTTGTGGCCGGACAGCTAGCCGATCTGCTGCGCATCCTCACCATGCTGGTGGGCGCTTTTGTTCTGATGTTTTCCATCAATGTGCCTCTGGCCGCGGCCGCTGCGGTGAATGTGCCCATCGTCATGGGCTATTCCGGCGTCTTTTACCGGTATATCAGCCGCCGCTTCCTGAAGGCCGACGAAGCCGAAGGAGAGCTCACCGCCATGACCCAGGAAAACCTCACCGGCGTGCGGGTAGTACGGGCCTTTGGCCGGGAGCGGTACAGCCTGGACCGGTTCCAGGAGCAGAACCAGGAATTTTCCCGCCGGTGGATTAAGGTGGGAAACCTTCTGGCCATCTATTGGAGCCTGGGCGATCTGATCGCCGTGTGCCAGGGCGCTCTGGTGGTGATCTTCGGCGCCTGGCTGGCCGTCCGCGGCCACATGACCAGCGGCGCTTTGGTGACCTTCATTATGTACAACGGCCAGCTGGCCTGGCCCACCCGCCGCCTGGGACGGATCATCGGCGAAATGAGCAAAGCGGGCGTATCCATCGGCCGTCTGCGGGAAATCCTTCTGGCCCGGCCGGAAGAAGATTCCCCGGACGATCAGATTTTCCCCATCCAGGGAGCCATCGCCTTTTCCCATGTGAATTTTTCCTACGGCAGCCATCCGGTGCTGACAGATGTGTCTTTCTCGGTTGCTCCGGGGGAGACGCTGGCCATTCTGGGAGCCACCGGCAGCGGCAAAAGCACCTTGATGTATCTGCTTACCCGGCTGTATGAACTGCCGGAAAAAGGCGGCAGCATCACGGTGGACGGAGTGGATGTCCGGCAGATCCAGCGGGATCATCTGCGGAAAAACATCGGCCTGGTGCTCCAGGAGCCCTTCCTGTTTTCCCGCACCATTCTGGAGAATCTGCGCCTGCCCGCTCCTAACAAAAGCCAGGAAGAACTGCAAAAGGCCGCAGAGACTGCGGCGGTACACCAATCCATCCTGGGCTTTGCCCAGGGGTATGACACCATGCTGGGAGAACGGGGCGTCACCCTTTCCGGCGGCCAGCAGCAGCGTCTGGCCATCGCCCGTACCCTGGCCGGTGCTCCGCCGGTGCTGGTCTTTGACGATTCCCTCTCCGCCGTGGACACCGAAACCGACGAGCGCATCCGAAAGGCCCTCAAGGCCCGGGAAAAGAAGGCCACCACCATTCTGATCTCCCACCGGGTGACCACATTGATGGAGGCCGACCGCATTCTGGTGCTGGAAAAGGGGAGAGTAAAGCAAATCGGTACCCACCAGCAGCTGATCAAAGAAGAAGGCCCCTATCAGCGGATCTTCCAGCTCCAGAGCCTGGTGGCCGAAGAGGCGGAAAACGAAAGCGAGGTGGTGGGCAAATGAAACAGAAAGAAGAATATGGCTACCCCACATCCTTTGATTTTGCCCAGTGGCAAAAGCTGTTCCAGTATATCCGGTTTCTCAAGACCCCCTTTGTCCTGCTTTTGTTCGCGGCCATGGCCACCGCTCTTTTCGATGCCATCTTTCCCTATTTCAGCCGGTACGCCATCGACCATTTCATCGCCCTGCAAACCACCGAAGGCCTGGGAGTTTTCGCTCTGCTTTACGCTCTGGCCGCCGGTTTGCAGACCGGCGCCAATGTAATTTACTGCCAGCAATGCATCGTCATCGAAATGAAGGTGGGCCAGGCTCTGCGGGATGCCTGCTTTGAACACCTGCAGCGGCTGCCTCTGTCCTTTTTCAATGTAACCCCAGTGGGTTACCTGGTAGCCCGGGTGATGAGCGACACAAACCAGTTGGGCTCCATCTTCTCCTGGCGGCTGGCGGAGTTTGTGTGGAACGGCTGCTATCTGATTTTCGTGGTTATCTCCATGTTCCTGCTGTCCTGGCGCCTGGCTCTGCTGGTGCTCATCGTGGTGCCGCCCATCGCTCTGGTGTGCTCCTTTTTCCAGCGGCGGCTGCTGCGGGCCAACCGGCGGGTGAGACGGGCCAACTCCACTTTGACCGCTTCCTTCAACGAGAACATTTCCGGGGCCAAAACCATCAAGACGCTGGCCGTGGAGGACACGGTGTGCCGTGAATTCCGGGAAATCAACCTGGATATGCAAGCCCATGCACGCCAAAACCCTTCATGCCCTGTTCCAGCCTCTGGTGATGTTTCTAGGGTCTGTGTCCCTGGCCCTGGTAATGGCCGCAGGCGGCGTGATGGTGGGTCCCTGGGGCATCCCTCTGGGTACCCTGGCGGTGTTCATCTCCTACACCATGAACATTGTGGAGCCCCTTCAGATGGTGGTCAGTGTCCTGGCCGATGCCATCGCCGTGCAGGCCAATGTGGAACGGGTCAACCGGCTGCTGGAAACCGTCCCCGCCATCCAGGACACGCCTGCCATTGAGGAAAAGTACGGGGATATCTTCCATCCCAAAAAAGAAAACTGGGAAAGCATCCAGGGAGACATCACCTTCCAGGATGTAACCTTCCGCTATCCCGACGGGGAGGTCAATGTGCTGGAGCATTTCAACCTGCACATCCCGGCTGGTTCCACCGTGGCCATTGTAGGGGAGACCGGCGCAGGAAAATCCACCCTGGTGAACCTGGCCTGCCGGTTTTATGAACCCACAGAGGGAAAAATCCTCATCGACGGGGTGGATTACCGGGAGCGAAGCGTGGACTGGCTGCACAGCAACATCGGCTATGTGCTCCAGTCTCCTCACCTCTTCACCGGCACCATTGAAGAAAACATCCGCTATGGCAAGCTGGACGCCACCCGGGAAGAGATCGAGCAGGCCGCCAAAATGGCCTGTGCTCATGACTTCATCATGGCCATGCCGGGAGGTTACCAGGCCCAGGTGAGTGAAGGGGGAAGCCAGCTGTCCACCGGCCAGAAGCAGCTGATCTCCATTGCCCGGGCCATTGTGGCAAATCCCCGGATCTTTGTGCTGGACGAAGCCACATCTTCGGTGGACACCGAAACCGAGGCACTGATCCAGCAGATCATCGGCAAGGTGCTGGAAAACCGCACCTCTTTCCTCATTGCTCACCGGTTGTCTACCGTGAAAAACGCCCATGTGATCCTGGTGGTGCGGGATGGGAAGATCATCGAGCGGGGCACCCACGGAGAACTTCTCCGAAAGCACGGCTACTACTATTCCCTCTACACCCGTCAGTTCCAGGAGGAACGGTTCCAAAAGGCATTTTGAACACGCGCTTGAAAGCAGCAAAAAATCCCCCGATCCCGGGGGATTTTTTCTGTTTTTAGGTTTTGTTTGCATACCACAGATAGGTCATCTGCTGCAAAAGCCATAGGCCGCCCACCACCAAAGCCCAAGTAGATTACAAGAACGAAGCAGACATTTTTGTAAATCAGATGAAGCATGTGCGCCCGTTGAAGCCTTATGAGATATTCATGGCTAATATCGAAAATAGATACAGCCTCTCGTCTCCGATTTCCGTCTTTGCGCTTAAAGTGGAATCGCTTTCGCATATCCGGCTTCACGCAACCATCACTTTCTCTTCATTCTTATAATACAGTCATTATACCGTTATTGATGCTATAATTGCAACCGGTGAATGCGCGCTTCGCTGTTTCTTGTTTAATATTAGGGACAGTATTTTTCGTAACCGTCCCGGTACCCTTCTTTTGGCTCGCGGAGACGCTTCCCGATTGCGGGCGCGCACGCCGTATGGTATACTGCGGCCAAGGGATAGTGTGCTCCAAAAAGAATGGAAGAAGCGAAGGGCACCTCTCCAAGAGTTCACGACTTCCTGCCGCTCTTCGCTGACTTCATCGAGGCGCGCGGAACGCCCGCCGCGCCCGAGAGGGGTCAGTCGTGGAAGAACTGGCTCATCCGGAATAGAGAGCGGCTCTTCCTGGAGAGCTACTATGAAGTCTATACGGCCTCGGATGGCAGTGAGCATATCCGTGGTATCCCCCTTCTTTGACGGCCAGTCCTTGACCCATCCCCTGCCCCAGACGAAGGAGGAAGTGACGGCCTGCCTCGATGAGATGGTGCGCCGCATCTATGACCGTGCAGAAAAGATGTCCGATTTTGCGTCCCTCAAGAGATAAGTAGGTAGTGGAAACACAAGTACGAGAAAGAAGAGATGCGGATATATGATTTGCGCGGCATCGGACCTGCATGGGCAGTGGGACAAATATCAGGAGCTTGTGAAAAGGCTGGCTCTCAATGATGGAGAGAACGAGCTCTACCTTTTAGGCGACCTCATAGACTGAGGCCCTGGAAGCTGCAAAATACTTCTGGACATCAGGAAAAGAGACAACATCCATGCGCTGTTCGGGAATCACGAATACATGGCTGCGATGTGTCTGAGCTGGGTCTTGAAAGAGATAACCAAAGACAGCATAGACGACCTGACGGAGCTTCAGATGGCGACGCTGGATGAATGGATACTCAACGGTGGCGGCGCGCAAGGACATTTGCGAGTATCAGCTATGTGACTTTATCTTTGGGCGCTCGTTCCTTGAGCAGGAGTTCTACCCGGACCGCTATCTGGTCTTCGGACATACCCCGACAAGAGAGATTCACAAGATGCTCGGCGAGCCGCTGACGGATGACATCATCTTTCACAAGAGCAAAATCGCCATCGACTGCGGCTGCTGCTACAAAGGCGGACGCCTGGGCTGCCTGAATCTCGATACATTGGAGATGTTTTATATCTGATTTTGCGCTTTCGTCAGTATTAGCGATTCGACTTCGAAAGTCTAATGCTGGCGAAAGGTTTACCGTTGGTTTTGCAAATACATTGATGGCTTTTTAATTCCCGCTCTTCCCTACTACGCCCATCCCGGCAGGCGCGCTCTGCATCAGCGCCCGATAGAACGAATTGGAGGTATTGCATGAACGAAAAGTTAGAGCAGCAGTTGCAGGCTGACTTCCCCTTTATGGTGACAAACAAGGTCGACGGTGAAGAGAATCTGTACCGCCGTTATGGCTGCGACTGTGATGACGGCTGGTACGGCCTGATTCACGACATGTGTCAGGCTATCTCGAAGCGATATGCCGAAGACGGCCTTCCGGTCGACCTCATCCCTACGCAGCTCAAAGAGAAATATGCGACGCTTCGCTTCTACTACACCTTTGAAGGTGCACAGGGCGGAAGCGCTGCCATAGACCTTCCTGGCGGTCAGAGCCTGCGCTTAGAGCCCGAGAACGGAGCACCGCGGGATGAGCGCAAGGAGCTCCTCTGGCGCGATGTGGCGCAAATCGTCCGTGTCTACGAAGCGAAGAGCAGCACCGTCTGCGAAAAGTGTGGAAGCACAGATGGGGCATCCATCCGTAAGGACCTCGGCTGGTGGCGGACTCTTTGCAAAGACTGCTACGAGAAGCGGCTCGCGCAAAAGATGAGGAAGGACACCTGACGGCCTCTCCCCTGCGATGATAAAAGATGATAAAAAAAGAAGAGCGGCACCGGGATGGTGTCGCTCGATGTTCTATTACTGAGGATTGTGTTGGCTGAAAGCTATGTAGAAAGATGGAAGAGCGGGGCTATTCTGTTGAGCTCTATGCTCGTTGCTTATAACCGAAAATGCAAATACACCTTGCGAATGACGAAGCTGCATTCTGGGAAGGTTGCTGCGGAAGATGACTTTGTAGAGGAAAACGAAGAACCCCTTGCAGACGATCCTGTCCTTGAGGAATGGCACACGCGGAATGCTCTTTGGCTTGTGACTGGCAAAAAAGACCCCCCTTGCTCGAAGGGAGATCTGATGGTGAATCAAGCTGTGTTATTCAAGAGCCAGCGAGAAGGCCGGCCGCATATATTCCTGTGCGCTCCGGCTTAATCCGCATTCTGCTGCCAGACGATTCCAGTTATCTCGGACGGTTTTCAGGACATCCGCCGCCATAGCCGCTGCGTCCTTAGTGCTGATCTCACAATACGGTGCGATCTCCAGCGCAAGGTCGAGGGAGATCGTCGCATCGTCCTCGTTTACGCAGAGGGACAGCTCGTCACCCTCTGGGACGGGGTTTACATCGTACAAGGGTGAGAGATGCCAGCCATCCGCCTTGAGGATAAAGCCATGATTTCTCATGTGGTCATCCGTATTGGAAACAGCCATATTGAACACGATCCGCTTCCATAGCTCTGTCAAATCTCTCTTGGGATCAGCGCCGTTGGCCTTGATAAAGGACACCAGTTCAAGATAACTGGAGCCTTCCGCTGCCGATGCCCCATCCGTTTTTCCGAGCATTGTCATGGCGGACGCGAAATGAATCCGCACAGCACCATTCCGGTCAAACCGTCGTACAAGGAAGGTGCTTCCGTACTTGGAGAAGTCGATCAGCATGGACTTGGGAACATCCAAGCCGCAAAGTCTTGCAAGGTCGTGGGTGGCCTTTTCCCACGCCCCCACATTGACATCGTCGTGCTTGGACGGAAACTTGGCGATCCACAGATTTCCGCTTGTGTCCAGAACGGTGGCCTTCGGACGAGCGCCACCCAGCGAGGAACCGGGCTTGATGAGTTGATTGATCCATTTCTGCTCGAGACCGGACTCATCGTTTTCGAATTGACGGGAAGCCTCCTCCAGCGTTCGCAAGCTGGTCCAGGGAGGTGTCGGGGTTTCCGAATCATCCGAAAGGAACGGGCCCTCTTTGACCAGCTTGAAGCGGATCGCGCCCATCCGAGTCTCGTCGTAGACGCCTAGCAGGAAGTCGCTGTCTAAGAGCTTTCGAGGCTTCCGGCCTTCCTGCTCCGCCAATATTCTTTCTTTGCGCGTCATCAGCAGGCGGCCCCAGCGGTCGGGGGAGGAGTCGGCGAAAAGACCGAACACATTTTTTGCGCCGGTGGGATACTGACATCCGGCGTACAGTTGAAGATCCGGGTCGAGATACATGTAGTTTGCGCTGCTTTTTAACCAGTCAGCATCATACTCAAATGAGCAGCTCTCCCGGCCACGGACATTCTCCACGAAGAGAGTCCCCAGGAAGTTTGGCGTTGTAGATCTGAAGCTCTCATAGACATAAATTACTTTTTGGTTTGACGCCACGGTTAATCACCTCCGTTTCGTGGTGCTCTCTTGCGCGTGGTAAGTTCAAGGTCTTGGAGTTTACGCCCCAGCTCATCATCCTTTGCAACGAGCAGAAGGTCTTTATCCATATTGTTCAGTGCGTGCAGAACTGCGGCATAGATCCCAATCGCGACAGAGGGGTTTCCCTTTTCAACATTCCACACTGTGGCTCGGCTCACACCAGCTCTTTCCGCGACCAATTCGGCAGACAGATGCCGCCGTAATCTGGCAAGTTTGATCTGTTCTCCCAGCTGTTCTAAAATCGCCTGCGTCTGCGGCAGCACAGCAACACTCTTTCGTCCCATTCTGCACACCACCTCTACATCATCTTTGTGCTTGTTATTATAGACGATACATCTATAATTGTCAATAAATAAAGACATTAAAAGGCGGCGTGTCTGCGATTACCCCATACTTCATTGTGTGCTGACTACCTTACCGATATGCATCCGGCCTTAGAGGTCTTTGTTGATTGCGCCGCAAAGGGGACAGATTACAGCTTCTGTGTTCATTGGATGCTCATCTCCGCCCTAAGGATTTGATAAACTGAAAAGAGGTTGGTATCAAAATATGATACCAACCTAATAAAAAATTTCAAATTATTTAGGAAAGACGAGCAATAAAAAGTAACCGAGAGCGTAAAGCCCGCCATAAAGCAGGCCAAATCAGCCGAGAATTTAGTTCAAGTCCTGCCTAACGCTCTGAAATGCCCTTGTGTACCTATAAAACACGCTTTGAAAAAACAGGGCATAAAAACGCTGAAACCCCTGATTTCTCAGGGGTTTCAGGTGAGTGTATCTATTTTGGTCACTCAAGATGGTTGCGGGGGCAGGATTTGAACCTACGACCTTCGGGTTATGAGCCCGACGAGCTACCGAACTGCTCCACCCCGCGATATTCTGTTTGTTTGGTACTCGATTAGTATAGCATAAGGAGCATCCTCTGTCAAGAGATATTTTTCCTCCCCCTGGCTTTGCGGCCAGGGGGGAGGAAGGGGGAGTTACCAGGCTGCACAGGCCCCTTCGCAGCGGGGCTCTGTACCGCCGATGAGTGTACCAAAGGGAGTGCGCAGGATCATCTGACCCTTGCCAAAGCCGCCCCGGTTGGTATCAAAGACGATTTTATGCCCGCGCTGGGCCAGAGAATCCGCCAGATAAGTGGAAAATTCCGTTTCCACATGGACTTCTTTTCCGGCAGTCCACAGCCAACGGGGGGCATCGATGCAGGCCTGGGGATTGAGTCCGCAGTCGATGAGCTTGGTCATCACCTGCACATGGGCCTGAGGCTGCATGAAGCCGCCCATCACCCCAAAGGGACCCACCGGTTTGCCGTCTTTCGTGAGGAAACCGGGGATGATGGTATGGTAAGGCCGCTTGCCCGGTGCTGCGGCATTGGGGCTTTCCGGGTCCAGAGAGAAGCCCTTGCCCCGGTTCTGCAGGGCAATGCCCGTGCCGGGCACCACCACGCCCGAACCAAAACCGGCGTAATTGCTCTGGATGTAGGAGATCATATTGCCTTCGTTGTCCGCCGCGCAGAGATAGACGGTGCCCGGGTTCTTGGGGTTGCCCGGTGCCGGTTCGATGGCGGTCTGGCCGATGAGCTTCCGCCGGGCGACGGCATATTCCGGAGAGAGCATCTCCTCGGGAGACACTTCCATATACCGGGGATCGGCAATATAGCGCAGGCCGTCGATAAAGGCCAGCTTGGTGGCTTCGATCTGCCGGTGCACCCCCCGAGGATCGTCCAGGGGAGAGGGCTCAAAGCCATTGAGAATGTTGAGGGCCATCAGGGCAATGATCCCCTGGCCGTTGGGCGGCAGTTCCCACACCTCATAGCCATGGTAGGGCACGCTGAGAGGCTGTACCCACTGGACTTCATGCTCCATCAGATCTTCTTTTTCAAAAAAGCCACCGAACTTATGGGAGGCCGCCACGATTCTGTCGGCAATCTCCCCCTGATAATAGTCCTTAGCCTGGGTCTTGGCGATGGCCTCCAGGGTATCCGCCAGATCAGGGTTGCGGAACAGCTGTCCCGGCCGGGGCGCTTCCCCTCCCGGCATAAAAATGCGGAACCACTCGTCAAACTGCGGACCGCAATCGGTATTTTCCCGCATACGGGATGCCATGGTATTGATGCTGCTCCAGGTGATGGTGCACAAAGCCTGACCTTCCCGGGCATAGGAAATGGCGGGGGCCAGCACTTCGGTCAGAGGCAGACGACCATATTTTTCGTTGATGGCTGCCCAGGCGGCCGGAGCGCCGGGCACGGTCACCGGCTCAAAACCATAATGAGGCATCTCCTTATAGCCCTTGTCCCGCATTTTCTGCAGGTCGAAGCCGCGGCCCATGACACCGGTGGAGTTCATGCCCTGCAATTTGCCTCCATTTTGCGTGAAGATGGCAAATGCATCGCTGCCGGCGCCATTGGTCTGAGGTTCCAGAACCACCAGACAGGCTGCGGCGGCAATGGCTGCATCAAAAGCGTTTCCCCCTTTTTTCAGCATATCCACCCCGGCCTGCGCCGCCAGGTGGTTGGATGTGGCGCACATTCCCCGAGCGGCATAGGTCACATACCGTCGGGAAGGATAGGGATAAAGCGCGGAAGGCTCCATATTGTTTCCCCTTTCAAAAAAATCTGTTGATATTTTACCATAGCTTCCCACTGGATGGGAGAAATCTGAACAAAAAAGGCGCCCTCTCAGGCGCCTTTTTTCGTTTGCTTACACTTCCCGCCAGTGATGGCAGGCTACAAAATGGCCGGGAGCCGCTTCTTCCCAAGTGGGGATCTCCTGGGCGCATTTGTCGGTGGCATAGGCACACCGGGGACGGAACTTACAGCCCGAAGGAGGATCGATGGGACTGGGCACTTCTCCCTCCAGGGGAATCCGCTTCCGGGTCTTTTCCGAATCGGGATCGGCCTCGGGAATGGCGGAGATCAAAGCCTTGGTATAGGGGTGCAGCGGCTGGCCGAAAATCGCCTGGCTGCTGCCCAGCTCCACCATGCTGCCCAGGTACATAATGCCCACCCGGTCGGAGATGTGACGCACCACCGACAGGTCATGGGAAATGAACAGATAGGTGAGGTGGTTTTCCTTCTGCAATTTGATCAGCAGGTTGATGATCTGGGCCTGGATGGACACATCCAAAGCAGAAATAGGCTCATCGCAGACGATGAACTCCGGTTCCACCGCCAAGGCCCGGGCAATACCGATACGCTGGCGCTGGCCGCCGGACAACTCATGGGCAAACCGGTTGGCATAATCTTCCGTAAGGCCCACCTTGCCCAACAGCTCGTTGACCTTCTCCTGTTTTTCCTGATTGGACAGGTGATTGTGCACCGTCATACCTTCGGAGATGATCTCGGCGATGGTCATGCGGGGGTCCAGAGAAGAGTAGGGGTCCTGGAAGATCATCTGAGCCCGCTTTTTGAAATTCAACAATCCCTTCCCCTTGATGTGGGACACATCCTCTCCATCGAAGAAGATCTGACCGGAAGTGGGGGGATAAAGCTTCAGAATCGTACGGCCGCAGGTGGTTTTACCGCAGCCGGACTCGCCTACAAGTCCCAATGTTTCGCCTTTGGCAATGGTGAGGGACACATTGTCCACGGCTTTCAGCGTGCGCTTTTTACCCGCAGGGAAATACTTGCAGAGGTTTTTGATTTCAATCAAATTCTCACTCATGCTTTAAACCTCTCTTTCATAGAAGGATTTCACCTTGGGGGCGTCGGGATGCTGGAGCCAGCAAGACAACCTGTGGGTGTCGGACAAAACGGTTTCCGGCGGCATCTGCTCTTTACAGATAGGCATACAGAACTCACACCGGGCCGCAAAAGGACAATGCTCCAAAGGCAGGATCAGATCAGGAGGTGTACCGTGGAGAGAATACAGCTCCTGTTTGCTCTCCTTGGCCAGCTTGGGAACCGAGCTGAGCAGTGCCCAGGTATAGGGATGCTTGGAGTCATAGAAGATCTCACGGGCTGTACCCCGTTCCACTACCTGGCCGGCATACATTACCTGAATGCGATCGGCAAAGTTGGCTACCACACCCAGATCATGGGTTACCAGAATGATGGCAATACCCAATTTTTCTTTCAGCTCCCGCAGCAGGTCAATGATCTGAGCCTGAATAGTCACATCCAAAGCCGTAGTGGGTTCGTCAGCGATGAGCAGCTTGGGCTGGCAGGCCAAAGCAATGGCGATCATCACACGCTGACGCATACCACCAGACAACTGATGAGGATAGTTATCCACACGCTTTTCTGGATCAGGAATCTTTACCAGACGCAGCGTTTCAATAGCCGCTTCCCGGGCCTGTGCTTTGGTCATATTCCGGTGAAGAATCAAACCTTCCATGATCTGTTTACCACAAGTCATGGTGGGGTTGAGGGAGGTCATAGGGTCCTGGAAGATCATACTCACATCGTCGCCCCGGTACTCCTGCAGGCGCTTTTTGGACATTTGCAGCACATCTTCTCCATTGAAAAGAATCTGGCTGTCCTCCTTGATCACAGCGAAAGGCGGCTGGAGCAGACGAAGCAGCGCTTTGGCCGTTACCGTTTTGCCACAACCCGATTCGCCTACAAAGCACAGTGTTTCGCCGGGAGAAAGCTCAAAATCCACACCGCGTACGGCCTTCACTTCGCCGGCATATGTATTGAAGGATACCCGCAGGTCCTTGACAGTCAATATTTTGTTACTCATGGCAATACCTCTACTTTCTCAGCTTCGGATCCAGCGCATCCCGCAAACCATCGCCCAACAGAGTAAAGGAGAGCATAGTCAGAGCGATCATCAGCGAGGGGAAGAAAAGCTGATACGGGTAGAACAGGAAGTCTGTCTGAGCAGCCGAGGACAAAGCGCCCCAAGATGTATTGGGAGGCTGAATACCCAGGCCGATAAAGCTCAGGAAGGCTTCCGAGAAGATATAGTTGGGAATCGCAAATGTAATGGAAACAATGATGGTGCTCATGGTATTGGGGATCAGATGCTTCAGAATGATCCGCCAGGGAGGAACGCCCAAAGCCTGAGCCGCCATTACGAATTCCTGACTTTTCAGCTGGAGCATCTGGCCGCGAACCAAGCGGGCCGTGCCGCACCATCCGGTAAGGGTCAACGCTAAGATCAATGTTCCTAGACTTTTACTATCCAATATCACCGAAAGCAAAATTACCACAATCAGATAGGGAATACTGCTGATCACTTCCACGATACGCATCATGATAGTGTCCACTTTACCCCCAAAATAGGCAGACAAACCGCCATAAACACAGCCGACAGTAGCGGCTACCAAAGCGCCAATCAAACCGATAGCCAATGAAACTCGTCCGGCTTGCCAGGTACGGGAAAATAGATCTCGTCCCAACTTATCTGTACCAAACCAGTGTTCTGCAGAAGGCGGAGCATTCTTGGCTTCGGGTCTGGTATCAATTTCTTCAAAAGCATAGCCGCTGAGAGCCGGGCCAATGAGTACCATCACGATCAATGCGATCAAAATAATCAATGCCAGCATGGCCGTCTTGCTTTCTTTAAAACGGCGCCAGGTATCTTTCAAATAACTCACATGAGGGCGGCCGATTTTTTCCGCTTCAGCCGTTTCTGCCCCCACAATGACAAATTTCTCTTTGGGAATGTTTGCAGCCATGATGATCTCCTTTCTCAATTATTCGAGGCGATACGGATGCGAGGATCAACCAACACATACGCAATATCGACTACCAACTGGGAAATAACGAACAATATGCCGTAAAAGATCGTCAGGCCCATAGTCATGGCATAGTCGTTTGTGTTGATGGAGTTGATGTAATAGAAACCGATGCCAGGAATGGCAAACATACGCTCTGTGACGAAAGCACCGGTGAAAATGCCCACAATACGGGCACCCAACAATGTGATGGCCGGCAAAATGGAGTTGCGCATCACATGGCGGCGAATAACGGCTCCCTCACTGAGACCCTTCACCCGGGCCGTAAGAATATAGTCCTGGCTCAGGGTATCCAGCATACTGGATTTAATATACCGGGCATAGGTGGCGATGGTGCCAAAACTGAGCACGATAATGGGAATGATAGCATGCTTTACTTCTCCCCAGCCAGAAGTGGGAAGCCAACCCAGTTTGACAGCAAAGAAATATTGCAGCAAAGCTGCCAGTACAAAGACCGGAATCGTGATACCTAGAATGGCAATAACCATTACCACATAATCTGGCCACTTGTTTTTAAATAGTGCGGCAATAACACCAAAAGTAATGCCCAATACCAAGCCAATTACCAGAGCAGGGCCACCAATAGCGGCAGATACCGGCGAGGTTTCCGCGATAACTCCTCCCACGCTGCGGCCAGGATACACATTGCTATCACCCAGATCGCCGTGGAGCAGATTTTTCATATACATAAGATATTGGGTAAACAGAGGCTTATCCAGGCCATATTTGGCATAGTAGTTGGCTTTGGTCTGTTCCGGCAAGGTCTGCGCCATGCTGGACAAAGGATCACCGGGAATACTGCGCATCAGGAAAAAAGTTGCTGTTGCAATACAGAAAATAGTGATAAACATATAAATGATGCGCTTAACAACATATTTCAGCAAACCAGATCCTCTCCTTTCTCTCTTTTAAAAGAGGAGGCAACACCAACGGTGCCGCCTCCTCTCATTATTTCAGCGGATTGCTTCAGTCATTTTTTCGCAGTTTAGTGCTCGAGGATCTGAATGTTCTTATAGCCCATGGTGCTCAGCGGCATCATGCCATAGCCCTTCACATAGTCCTTATAGAACAGAGTGTTGACCGTTGTAGCCAGCGGATTTGCAACACCATATTCTTTCAGCAGCATATCTTCGGCCTGCTTATACATTTCAGCACGCTTCTGGTCGTCCAAGGTTACAGAAGCCTCATTGACCAGCGCATCATACTCCTCGTTGGCCCAGCCGGTGTAAATGGCGTTGGACTGAGAAGTGTGCAGGCTGAGCACATCATAAGGATCGTTCATAGAAGCGCCCCAGCCCATGAAGCCGATCTGATAGTTGCCCTTTTCCACATTGTCAATGAAGATGCCCCATTCAGAGAAGCTGATCTCCAGATTGATACCCAGAGTCTTCTTATAGGCCTGCTGGAGATATTCGCCCAGAGTACGGAACCAGTCATCGGTACCAGCCAGGGAGAAAGTGATATCCAAAGTGGAGGGATCATCGCCCAGGCCCAGTTCCTGCATGCCCTGGAGCAGCAGATCCTTAGGAGTCTTGCCTTCAGCTTCCAGTTCATCGATCATCTCCTGAATGGGATCGCCGGCAAATTCACGGAAGTTGATATCGCCGCAGTACAGAGTGGGCACGACCCAACCATAGGTGGGAATACGGGCTCCGCCAAAGCACATGTCGTTGATCTCAACACGGTCAATACCAGTGATGAATGCCTTACGAATGTTTGCGTTAGAGAAAATCTTGTCCTTCGTATTGAAGAAGGAATAAGTCAAAGTAGAACTGGGATAGGAAACAGGCACCACACCTTCGGTGTTGTTGAACCGTTCCACCCATTCCACTTTGGTAGTGGAAACATAATCCATTTCGCCGTTGGCGAAAGCATTCACGGAAGTGTTGGCGTCAGCAATGATCTTGACGGTCACTTCGTCCAGGGTCACATTGTCAGCATCCCAGTATTTGTCGTTCTTTACCAGGGTGATTTCGCTGTTGTGAGTCCAAGATGTGATCTTGAAGGGGCCGTTGGAGACAACAGTATCTGCCTCGGCGCCATACTTATCACCATGCTGTTCTACGATATCCTGCCGCTGAGGACGGAACAGCATACCGTGAGTCAGGTCCATAAAGTAGGGGGTCGGAGCTTCCAGAGTAACTTCCAGTGTATCTTCGTCCACAGCACGGATACCCAGTTCTTCCACAGGAAGTTCACCGCTGTTGACGCCTTCATAGTTCTTCAGGCAAGCCAGACGATAACCCAGAGGGGAGCCGGTGTTGGGATCTACATAGCGACGAACAGAGTAGACATAATCATCAGCCGTTACTTTCTGGCCGTCATCCCAGTAATTTTCATTGAGTTCAAAAGTCCAAACAGTCTCATCTTCGTTGGAGCTCCAAGACTTGGCACCTGCGGGGACATATTCATAAGCGTCATGGGTTTCATTTTCATTCAGACGGGTCAGACCTTCCAGAATATTGGTCAGAATGGTGGAGCTGTATGTATCCGACCGGCGGTTCAGGTCCAGAGTCATAGGTTCAGAAGAAATGTAGGTGACATATTTCTGTTCGGAAGCCAGTTCGGTGCCGGTTTTGCTGCCACCGCCACCGCCACCTCCACCGCCGCCACCGGTCTCATTGGAGCAAGCGGCCAAGGAGAAACACATGACCAGCGCCAGGAGCAATGCCAAGTATCGTTTCATAAAATAGAACCTCCTTCTGTATTCCTCCGATTGTGCAGATGCTCCAACAGGAGGTATCAAGTTATGGGATTATTGTAGTGTTTACTATTAAAAAAGTCAATAAAATAATAAAAAACTGTGAATTCCGCCCAATAAATCTAGGCAGATTTCACAGTTTTCCATTTTGCGGTATAAACCATCTATAAAATCAATGTATATACTATAATTCCCAAAAAATTTTGGGGATTCAGCGTGTCCCTTTCATTTTTTTGGTAAAGACCTGGGAAAATTCCTCAGGGGAACAAAATTTGCTGGTGTGACGGGCGCTTTTTTCAATATCCAACGCAGCCGAAAGCAAATGGGCCAGCACCAAAAGTCCCCCGGGGGAATTGAGAAAAAGCCGGCTGGACGCGGGAGCAGTGAGCACCAGATCCCCAAACGGCGCCACAGGGGACTGCTCCAGAGAGTCGGTGAGTGCCAAAATCCGGCACCGTCTTTGCCGGGCAAACTCGCACACTTTTGTGGTCATTACATAGTAATCAGGCAAAGAAATAGGCACCAGCAATGTACCCCCTTTCAGCAGGGGGAGGGCCGACTGCACACTGTCGTTCAGCTCAGTGTTTATCACAATGGACGGAAGCCCCATAATGGCCAGACGCATGGAAAGAAAATCGGCAATCTGCAGCGATACTCCCCGGGCACAGAATATCGTGCAATCGGCATCCAGCATCATCTCGGCCCCCCGGAACAGCGATGGAATATCCAAATGGGCAAACAGCAGTTTGAGAAGGTCAAATTCCTCCTGACACACCTGATGCAGCAGGTTCTGTTTGTCGTCCAGTTCATATTCCGGCACGCTAGAGTTGAGATAGGCATTCTCCCGCTGCACTTCGATCTTATTTCGCTCATTGATATATTTGCGGAACTCATACTTCAGCTCATTGTAATTGCCATACCCCAAGGCCCCGCAATAATGAAGGATGGTCATCTCCGAAACCTGTGTCCGGCTGGACAGGTTCTTCATGGTCATAAAGGACATAGAATCGGGGTTTTCCAGCATATAGTCTGCCAATACCCGCTGCTTTTTGGTCATTTCCCCGTACTTTTCCTGGATGCGCTCAATCACATTCATGGCATTGCCCCCTTCTTCTTTGCGGCAGCCAAAGGGCTCATCTCGCCCACCTCTGCTCCAGCTTATTATTAGTAATACACCATTTTCCTCTATTCGTCCAGAGAAATTACTTAAAACATAAAAACCCCTCCGGAACACCGGAGGGGTTGAGCGTGTCGAAAAAGTGGCTTAGGCCACTTTTTCGAGTTTTTGCAAGGGGCTGTATGCACGCCTTTGGCGCACACTTGCCCCTTGAGAAGTGCAAAAAGCCACGCACAGGTCGCGGCTTTTTGCGGATTTATAGGGGTAGGGCGGACGACCCTTTTCGTTATATAGGTTTTTCGACAGTCTATTTGTTCAGATTCGAAGTTTCTTCCATTTGCCCGAAATAAATCGGAGCCAAACCAGAAGGGAACGAAGCAGCTGATCGGCTGCCAAAGCGATCCAGGCGCCATAAAGGCCCAGGTACGTCAGATTGATCAGCAGAATAGCCAGAGTAGGCCGGACAAAGAGCACGGTGATGGTGGTGATCACAGCGGTGGCCCGGGTATCTCCAGCGCCTCGCAATGCACCGGCCAGAATAAACTGACTGGACTGGAAGGGCTGAATCAGGGCCACGAACATCAGGATCTTGGCACCCGTTTCCACAATCTGCGGATCGTCATTGTACAGCCCCACAATGGTGCCGCCGAAGAGGATGAAGCAGGCCATGATGAAAACGGACACGCACATACCAAGCCGCCGCGTCCGGGAGGTGTAATACTCCGCCATATCGGGCCGCTTTTTCCCCAGGCTCTGACCCATCAGAGAGGTGGCCGACACAGCAAAGGCCTGGCCGTTCATGAAAGAAAGGGCCTGGATGTTCATACACACCTGATGGGTGGCAAAGGCCACAGTACCCAAACCAGCCACAGTGCGGGAATAGATGATCATACCGGTACGCATGACCAGCTGTTCGATCATGGCCGGGATGCCCACATTGAAAATGGAGAACATGGCCTCTTTCTCAGGCTTGAACCCGCGGGGGAAATCATGGATGGACAGATGAACATAGTTGCGGTGGCCCATCACCGAAGCAAAGGCCAGCACCATTGCTACCACCTGACCGATGACCGTGGCCAGAGACGCACCGGCCACTTCCATACGGGGGAAACCGAAATTGCCGTAGATCAGCAAATAGTTGAAGAGCACATTGACCACATTGGCCGTCAGGTTGTACATCATGGCGGTACGGCTGTTGCCGGCGCCCCGCAGGGAAGCGGTAATGGTACTGGTAAGGGCCACGGTCACGATGCCCAATGCCTGGATCTTCAGATAGATGGTGCCGTCGGCCAGAGTGGATGCCTCGGCAGCGCCCATGAACTGCACCAGGGGCTCTGCAAACAGGAACACCAGCACGCCGCCGATCAGCGACAGCACCAGGGTCAGCAGCAAGGCCTGACGCAAGATCAGGTTGGCTTTGTTCTGCTGGGAAGCGCCTTTGTGCCGGGCCACCAGGGCAGTAGCGCCCACATTCATGGCCTGGAACATGGTCATCATCAAAAATTTTGGCTGGGTGGTCAGCCCTACGCCGGCGATAGCGGCAGCTCCCAATTTGCCCACCATCATCAGGTCCACCATGGAGGCCAGCTGAGTCAATGTCAGCTCGATAAAGGAGGGCCAGGCGATGCGTACCACATCCCGGTACATCATCTTGGAAGTGACTCCTTCCGGCAGCTTTTCGGTGGTCTTTCGGGTGGCCACCATGTGTTCGTCCCGGCCTGGTTCCACAAGATCCAGGGCCAGAGACGGCTGGGCAGAAGATTTCGTTTTCATAAGTACCGCCGCGCAGTGCGCGACTGTCATCACTCCCCTTTCTCCGCATTTCTTTGTAAATAGTATATTACAATTTAGCTACCCTGTCCAGCCGAGGGGTGGAAAAAGTTTAGTCACTAAACAGATTCTTCCTATCCCAACACCCCTTGGTATACCCAGGAGGAAAATTTACTTTTCGTAAAAAGAGTTTTCCATAAAATACCTTGCACAAATTTTGGCCTGATTTTTCTCCGAATTTTTATCCCGCCTCTGAAACCCTTGCAACTTCAAGGCTCCCATGGGGGAAGGGGAGGCCAAACACGCCGCCGGACAGGGACTTGACCGCAAAATGCCCCTTGCATTTTTTCAGGAGGTGAATTACTATATATACAGTTTGAAACGATTATAATCACTATATATAGTATGGTGAAGCGACGGCATACAAGAACAAGGGCGATGCCCCTTGATGGGCCGCCGCTGCGGAGCAGGGAGGATGCCTTCCCTGCTCCCGCCATGCAAAGGAGGTTTTTTATGGCTGCTTCCAAACGGCTGCCGGTGCGGGTGAGCGCCGCTTCCTGGGCCGGGCCGGTGTCCATCCGCAAGCGCAGCGGGGATGTGGTGCCCTTTGATCCCAGCAAAATCCGGGAGGCCATCCGCAAAGCCAATGTGTCCGTCCGGGAGGAACCCCTTCCCTTTGCCGCTCTGGAGGAGCTGACCCGCCGGGTGGCCCGCTCCATTCCCCAAGGACAGATCCCGGGAGTGGAACAGGTGCAGGATCTGGTGGAGGAGACCCTCATCAAAGCCGGTTATGCCAAAACCGCCAAGGCCTATATTCTCTATCGGGCGGAACACGCCAAGATCCGTCAGTCGGAAACCGATCTGATGGAGATCTATAAAGAATTGACCTTCTCCTATGCGGCCGACGCCGACATCAAGCGGGAAAACGCCAACATCGACGCCGACACCGCCATGGGAACCATGCTGAAATACGGCTCCGAAGGGGCCAAATATTTTGTGGACAACTATATCCTGCCCCGAGATGTGGCCGCCGCACACATCAACGGCGATATTCACATCCACGACAAGGACTTCTATATGCTCACCGAGACCTGCTGCCAGATCGATCTGCTGAAGCTGTTTAAAAACGGTTTCTCCACCGGTCACGGCTATCTGCGGGAACCGGCCAGCATCCACAGTTATTCCGCTCTGGGCTGTATCGCCATCCAGGCCAACCAAAACGAAATGCACGGCGGCCAGTCGGTGCCCAATTTCGATTACGCCATGGCTCCCGGTGTGGCCAAAACCTTCCGCAAGGAATATTTCAAGGCTTTGGGACAATACCTTAACGCCTTCTGCTCCCTGGAATACGGTCAGGGACAGGCTCTGGCCCAGAATGCCAAAGCCCAGGTGGGGGATGATGTGTCCATGGGCCAGCCTCAACTCTACGGCGCCCAGCTGGTGCCCTGGCTGGCGCAGCAGACCCTGCCTCAGGGCGGCACTCTCACCGCTGCACAGGCCCAGAAGGCCCATGATATGGCCACTCAAACCGCCATGGCGGAAACCGACCGAGCCACCTATCAGGCTATGGAAGCCCTGGTACACAACCTGAACACCATGAATTCCCGGGCCGGAGCCCAGGTTCCCTTCAGCTCGGTGAACTACGGCACCGATACCTCCCCCGAAGGGCGGATGGTGATCCGAAATCTGCTTCTGGCCACCGATGCCGGTCTGGGCAATGGGGAGACTCCTATTTTCCCGGTACAGATCTTCAAAGTGAAAGAGGGGATCAACTACAACTCCCAGGACCCCAACTACGATCTGTTCCAGCTGGCCATCCGCACATCGGCCAAGCGGCTGTTCCCCAACTTCAGCTTCCTGGATGCCCCCTTCAACCTGCAATACTACAAGGAAGGGGATTATAACAGCGAAGTGGCCTACATGGGCTGCCGCACCCGGGTGATGGGCAATGTACACGATCCGGAGCGGGAAATCACCTGCGGCCGGGGCAACCTGAGCTTTACTTCCATCAACCTGCCCCGTCTGGGCATCGAAGCCCACGGGGATCTAGACCGCTTCTACGAGATGCTGGACGAGAAGATCGACCTGGTCATCCGCCAGCTGCTCCACCGCTTCAAGATCCAGGCCGCCAAAAAGAGCCGCAATTATCCCTTCCTTATGGGCCAGGGCGTGTGGATCGACAGCGAAAAGCTGGATGTGGACGAGCCTGTGGGTGAAATCCTCAAGCACGGCACCCTCAGCGTGGGCGTTATCGGCCTGGCCGAAACCCTGGTGGCCCTCACCGGCCAGCACCATGGCCAAAGCCCGGAAAGCCAGAAGCTGGGCCTGGAGATCATCGGCCATATGCGCCGCCGGATGGACGAGGAATCCCAAAAGACCGGCCTGAACTTCACCCTGCTGGCCACTCCGGCCGAAGGGCTTTCCGGCCGCTTCCTCCGCATCGATCAGAAGATCTATGGCAAGCTTCCGGGAATCACCGACCGGGATTATTACACCAACTCTTTCCACATCCCTGTGTATTTCCCCATCCGGGCCTTTGACAAGATCCGGCTGGAAGCTCCCTATCACGCCCTGACCAACGCCGGTCACATCAGCTATGTGGAGCTGGACGGGGATGTGTGCAAAAACCCCAAGGCCTTCGAAGCAGTGATCCGTTGTATGAAGGAAGCCGGTGTGGGCTATGGCTCGGTGAACCATCCGGTGGACCGGGACCCGGTGTGTGGATATACCGGCGTCATCGACGAGGTTTGTCCCCGCTGCGGCCGCCGGGAAGGGGAGGGCGTGCCCATCGAAAAGCTTCGTGAACTGCGGAAACAATTCCCCGGCATGCCAAACTTTTACGGTTTGGAATAAATAAGTAATAAATTGCATTTTGTATAGAAAGGAAGCATGCACCATGACCGAAGGAAAGCTGACACAGAAAGAGGCCTGCGTGGGCCAGGGCGTGAAATTCGAACGAATCCGCCGGATCACCGGTTATCTGGTGGGCACCACCGACCGGTTCAACAACGCCAAGCGGGCGGAGGAAAAGGATCGGATCAAGCATGGCGTCTAAGGAGCTGCGGCTCAGCGGCATTGTGGAGGAATCCATCGTGGACGGGGAGGGCATCCGCTTTGTGGTCTTTACCCAAGGCTGCCCCCACCACTGTCCTGGCTGCCACAATCCCCAGACCCATCCCTTTGAAGGGGGATTTTTGGGGGACATTCCCGCTCTGCTGCGGCAAATGGGAGAAAACCCCTTGCTGCAAGGCCTGACCATCTCCGGCGGAGAACCCTTCTGCCAGCCGGAAGCCCTTCTCCCTCTGGCCCGCGGGGCCAGGGAACAGGGGAAGGATGTGACCATCTATTCGGGCTATACCCTGGAGCAGCTTTTGGAAATGGCCAAAGATCATCCGGCTATTCTGGATCTTCTCCGCGCCTGCGACATTCTGGTGGACGGCCCCTATGTAGAGCAGCTGCGGGATCTGACTCTGACCTTCCGAGGCAGCTCCAACCAGCGCATTTTGGTTTTGAAAGAGGTTTTGCCTCCCCAATGAAAAAAGCCCTGAGCATCAGGGCTTTTTTTGTTGCCCCTTTCCTGGGATAGGAGTACAATAAGGGCATACGAATCCGTCATCTGTTTGACAAGGAGGAAATTATGGTATTTATCTGCTATAACAAATGCAGCACCTGCAAAAAAGCACAGGCCTTTCTGGACAGCCACAGCCTTTCCTATGAATCCCGCCCCATCAAGGAACAGAACCCCACGGCCCAGGAGCTGGAGCAATGGCACAAGCAAAGCGGTCTTCCTTTGAAAAAATTCTTCAACACCAGCGGCCAGCTCTATCAGAAAATGGGGCTGAAGGACAAGCTGGGTGAAATGGACGAAAAGGCCCAATACGATCTGCTGGCCCAGGATGGCATGCTGGTCAAGCGGCCCATCCTGCTTTTGGACGACGGCCGGGTCCTTCTGGGGTTCAAAGAAGGGGAATGGGCCGCCGCCCTGGAAGGGTAACAGGCTATGGGCTGTTTAGGCAATCTGCTGTGGCTCTGTCTGGGCGGCTGGTCTCTGGGCCTTTCCTGGCTGCTGGCCGGCGTGCTGTGGTGTATCACCATTGTGGGCATCCCCATCGGCCTGCAATGCTTTAAATTCGCTGGACTGGCTCTGTTCCCCTTTGGCAAAGAAGTGGTCTATGGGGGCGGCGCTGTGTCCTTTTTGTGCAATCTGGTGTGGCTCATCGTCAGCGGCCTGCCCTTGGCTTTGGTATCTGTGGGAACCGGGCTGCTTTACTGCATCACCATTGTTGGTATTCCCTTCGGGATTCAATGCTTCAAGCTGGCCCAGCTGGCTTTGATGCCCTTCGGGGCCCGGGTGGAATAAGGAGGAGCCATGCGTCTGTTTATCGCCCTGCCGGTGACAAGGCGCTGCCGGGAACAGATCTGGGGACTTTCCCAGCGGCTGCAAAAATGGGATCCCCAGGCCCGATGGGAAAGGCCGGAAAAGCTCCATCTGACCCTGGCCTTTCTGGGAGAGCAGCCGGATGAAAGGGCCGCCCGCGAGGCCCTTTCCAGGGTGAAAGGCCGGGAGTTTGCTCTCACCTTTTCCCACCTGGGACGATTTCCCGGGGAAAGAGGGGATGTGATCTTTCTCCGCCCGCAGCAAAGTCCTCCCCTCATGGGGCTGCAAAAACAACTGGCCCAGGAACTGGAGCAAGAGGGCATCTTCCTGGAAAAGAGGCCCTTTTCCCCGCACATCACTCTGGCCCGGCGAGGGAAAAAGGAAGTGTCTTGGGAGCGCCTCCCGCTGTCCCCCTTGATGCTCCCCGTGCGGACCCTTTCTTTGATGGAATCCATCCCATCCCCTGGCGGCACCAGCTACCGCACCCTGCATCAGATTCATCTGGAAGAATAGCAACCAATCGAAAGGAGCGATTCATATGAAGGTATTCATCAGCGCCGACATCGAAGGGGTGGCCACCACTCTTTCCCACGAGGATTGCCGCCCTGGCAATCCCAACTATCCCTATCACTGCGACGAAATGACAAAGGAAGTGCTGGCGGCCTGTGAAGGGGCCATGGAAGCAGGAGCCGACGAGATCGTCATCAAAGACGCCCACGGCCCGGCCTGCAACATCGACAGCAAAGTCCTGCCTCCCTGTGCCCAGATCATCAAAGGCTGGTCGGGGCATCCCTACCTGATGGTGGAGGGGCTGGACAAAAGCTTTGACGCCGCTTTGTTCGTGGGCTATCATAGTGCCGCTTCCCGAGAGGGCAATCCCATGTCCCACACCGTCAGCGGCCGCCCGGCCTGGATCAAACTCAACGGCCAGATTTGCAGCGAATTTATGATGTTCAGTTTGTGCGCCGCTAGCCTGGGTGTGCCCACCGTCTATCTTTCCGGAGATCAGCAGCTGTGTGAGGATTCCCAGAATCTGCACCCCTGCCTGGTAACCACGGCAGTCAAGGCCGGTGTGGGCGGTGCGCTGCGCTGCCTGGCCCCTCAGAAGGCCCAGCAGCTGATCCGGGCCGATGTGAAGCGAGCCCTCTCCCAGTCTTTCCAAGGGAAAGTTCCCGCTCTGCCCCAGCATTTTACCGTAGAAGTGTGCTACAAAGATCACAATCTGGCGGCCAAAAACGCCTTTTACCCCGGCGCACATCGTTTGGATGACTGCACCATCTCCTTTGAAACCGATGATTATTTTGAAGTGATGCGCTTCTTCCGGTTTGTTCTCTAAATCCCTGGCCTGAAAGGAGTCCTGGTTCATGGACAAAATACAACAGTTGCAGCAGTTTGTGGACGAAAGCAGTTACATCGTCTTTTTTGGCGGCGCCGGCGTCTCCACCGAAAGTGGCATCCCCGATTTTCGCAGCACCGACGGGCTCTATTATATGAAATACCACTATCCTCCGGAGCAGATCATCAGCCGCAGCTTTTTTGAAAAGGACCCGGAGGAATTTTACCGGTTTTACCGGGATAAGATGCTCTGGCCGGAGGCCCAGCCCAACCCGGCCCACGAAAAGCTGGCCCAGCTGGAACAGGAGGGCAAGCCGAAAGCGGTGATCACCCAGAACATCGACGGACTGCATCAGATGGCAGGCAGCCGCCGAGTGCTGGAACTCCACGGCACGGTACACCGGAATTACTGCCAGAAATGCGGCAGGCTCTTCGGCATGAGCGATATCCTGCGCAGCGAAGGCGTGCCCCACTGTCCCTGCGGCGGCGTTATCAAACCCGATGTGGTGCTCTATGAAGAGAGCCTGGACACCCGCATCCTCACTCAGGCGGTGGAGGAGATCGCCCGGGCCGATCTGCTGATCGTGGCCGGTACCTCTCTTGTGGTCTATCCGGCCGCAGGGCTGCTGGACTATTTCAATGGCCGTCACCTGGTGCTCATCAACCGCACCGAAACCGGCCGGGAGGGAAGAGCCAGCCTGTTTATCCAGGACAGTGTGGGAAAAGTTCTTTCCCGCCTGCGCTGAAGCTGCTTTTTTTTGCAGAAATCGCCCTTGACAACCGGAGAAAAATGGTTTAATCTTGTAAGAAACCAATCCAAATGCATTGACTGGGGGAAAAGAAGCCCGCCTGGCCTGCAGAGAGCTGTCGGATGGTGCAAGACAGCGGCAGAAGGCTTTTCTAACTGACCCACGAGCAGCAAGCCCAACGGCATTTTGCCCAGTAAGCGCGCCGGAAGCCCACCGTTATGAGGGCACGGGGTGATGGCCCCGACCGATTGGGCCCTTTGGCCAACAAGAGTGGTACCGCGGGATTGCACCGAATTCCGTCTCTTGCGTTTTTGCAGGAGACGGTTTTTTATTGGTTTGCCTCGCCTGCCAGTTTTCATCGAAAGAGGAGAAGGAAAAATGGATCTGATCAAAAAAACCCGGGACGAAAATTGGGAAGAAGAAGACTGGTGCAAAGACCGCTGGATGCTCCAGGGCTATGTGGTCAATTCCGGCTCCCACATTTCGGCAACCGCCAATGTGAGCCTGTGTTACAATGGAGATGGAATGGAGACGGTGGCCTTTGGTATCGGCCCCATTGAGGCGGCCTTCCACGCCATCGAAAACATCGTACAGACCGGCGCCCAGCTGGTCAGTTACAGCATCCGCTCTATGAGCCGGGGCATGGACGCCCAGGGCCAGGTGGAGGTGCAGCTGGAGCATGGCGGAAACACCATCACCGGCGTGGGACTGAGCACCGACATCATCGAAGCCAGCATCAAGGCCTATCTGGACGGCGTCAATCAGATTCTGGCAAAGTAACCAAAGCGGGAGGCAAGCCTCCCGCTTTTTTGTAGGGCCCGTGCCTTGTGCCCAATCCCAAATGGGGGTACAATGGGAAAAGACTGCCTCGGAATCGAGAGGCAACAGGGGGAGGACACAATGGAAAAAGGGAGAAAAAAGAAACCGCTTCCCACCAGGCGGACCATGATCGTGGCCTTTGTGCTGACGGCGCTGTTTGCCGCCATGGCCATGCCTCCTCTGGCGGTGCATTTCAGCGAAAAGCGGGGAAGCATCCAGGTGGAGGGCACGGTGGTGGACATGGAACGCAGCCGCTCTCTGCGCCAGAACAAAAACGGAGGATATTACAACTCCTACGACCAGTTCCCGGTGTATGAATTCACTTATGGCGGGGAAGAGCTGCGCCTGACCGGCGACGCCCGGGGCGATGTGGAGATCGGTGAATCCCGCTCCCTGTATTACTGGCCGGAAACCGGTCTGGTCATTGCCAAGGGAGACGCCCGGCGCCTTGTTCTGTCGGCAGTAATGGGACTGGCCGCCTGCTGCGCCTTTGTCACCGGCACCCGGGCGGCCTGGCTGCGGCGGGATATGGAGGAAAACAAACCCAGCAAAGCCAAAGGACGGATTTTCCGGATTCTCATCCTCACCGGTGTCGTGTGCATCGTCTTTGTCATTTTGCTGGTGACCACCGAGCTTCGCTATATCTGGACCGGCGTGCAGATGCGGGCCCAGGTCCAATATCCTGACGGGGACGGCCGGGGAGCCAGCGTCACCTTCCAGTGGAAAGACAAGGAAAAAGGGGTCCATGCCGTGACCTCGCCCTTCTCTCTGCTGCCCAAAAGCTACTACCGGGGAGACAAATTGATCATCTACTATAACACCGGCTGGCAGCAGGGACATATTCCGGCCAACCGGGGCCTTGTGTGGACCGGCGCTTTGGGCGGAAGCGCTGCGGGGATCATCACCCTATCCTGGGGCGTTTGGGGACTGACCCGGCAAAAACGGCGGCAGAAAAGCTAAACTCCCAGTATCTGAGCTCCCATACTTTTCTTTGCCCGTATCGGTTGTTTCAGTCCAGAAATCCATTGTCCTGCGTGATGCGGATTTTGCGAAAAAAAGGCGGCCTTGCGGCCGCCTTTTTTCGCACTATAATAAAAAATATAAAATCATCCAAAGGAAAGAGGGAGACCGCCATGAACCAAACTCTGATCATCGGAAAGAAAGACGCAGAAGAGCTTCTCACCATGGAAGCCTGCATCCGCGCCATGGAAGAAACATTCCGGGACATTTCCGCTGGAAAAACCACCATGCTTCAGCGGAGCATGATGCCCCAGAAGAAGGGAAACACATTTGCCCTCATGGCATCGGACAACCAGCAGCAGGAAATCTGCGGCGTCAAGGCCATTGTCTTTCCCGGCTCTGAGGCCAAGAAAAACGGCACCAGCCAGGGAATCATCCCTTTGTTTGACAGCGCCACCGGCGCTCTTCTGGCCATTGTGGATGCCGAGCACATCACTGCACTGCGCACCGCCGCCGCCAGCGCTGCGGCCACCCGTGTGCTGGCCCGGGAGGACAGCTGCACCCTGGGATTGCTGGGCGCCGGGCGCATTGGCCGGATGCACATTGCCGCCATATCCCAGGTGCGCCCCATCCGCCGTGTCTTTGTATGGAACCGCACTCCTGCCGGTGGAGAAGCCTGTTGCAAATGGGTAAAAGAGCAGTTGGGACTGGAAGCTGTCCTGTGCGAAACACCCCGTGAGGCCACGGAGCAAGCGGATATTCTCTGCACCGTCACTCAGGCCAAGGAGCCGCTGGTGGAGGGAGAATGGATCAAGGAAGGAGCTCATATCAACGCTGTGGGCGCTTGCGCCCCCACGGCCCGGGAAGTGGACAGCCGCACCGTCTGCCGCTCGGCCATCTACCTGGATCAGCGTCAGGCCGCTTTGCGGGACGGTGGAGATCTGGTGATCCCTCTGGAAAAAGGGGAGCTTTCCATGGACAACATCCGGGGCGAAGTGGGCCAGGTGCTTCTGGGCACCGTGCCCGGCCGGCAGAGCCCGGAAGAGATCACCTTTTTCGAATCGGTGGGCATCGCTGTGGAAGACCTGTCCGCCGCCCATCTTCTTTACCAGCTGGCCCTGGAAAAAGGCCGGGGAACGATGGTGGAAATCGGCTGATCTGTTTATCAAAATCCGACCTATACAGAAAATCCGCCGCTTGCTGTGCAAGCGGCGGGGTTTCTTGTTTTTCAGCAAAGGGCGGCACGGATGACGGCCTGGTATTCCTCTCGAGAAGAAACCTTGCCCACAGCAGAGAAGGAAGCATTGGGCAGCTTAAACAGCTCCTGAGCCAACTGATGGACTCCATCCCGGGTGACGGCGTCATATCCCCGGATGATATCCTCGGCGCTGAGGGGATGGCCATAGAGGAACTCGCCCCGGGCGTTGGCATTCATCCGGCTGTTCATGCTCTCCAGGCTCATCAAAGCCGAACTCTTCAGCTGTTCCACCGAACGCCGCACTTCTTCTTCCGTGGGGCCTTCCTGGGCAAAGGCCCGCACTTCCTGGCCGATGAGCTCCAGAGCCTGCATTTCGGTGGGACGGCCCAGGGCGGTATAGATGCCGAAATAGCCGGTGTCCCGATGGGCCGAAGAGAAGGAATAAATGGTATAACAAAGGCCCTTCTGCTCCCGCACCCGCTGGAACAAGCGGGAGGACATTCCGCCGCCCAGGATATTGCTGAGCACCTGCATCCGGTAACGCTCCGGGCTTCCGGCGGCGATGCCGGGGAAGGCCAGGCACAGATGGTTCTGCTCAATGTCCTTGGTCTTGGTGGTGAAAGAGGGCTGATAGACGGCCTGGGGCGCTGTCAGCGGCTCTCCCCCCGGCATCTTTTCAAACCGGCGGGCAATCTGCTCGATGTCGTTCATGGTAAAGCTGCCGGCCACCGATACCACGGTATTGGCGGCAGAATAACGGCTGCTGCAATAATCCCGCAGGGTGTCCCCCTGGATCTTCTCCAGGGTCTCCCGGGTGCCCAGAATGGGACGGCCCAGAGAGGAACCCTTGTAAATGGCCGAGGACAGCCGCTCGATCACCAGATCGTCGGGGGTGTCCTCGTACATACCGATCTCTTCCAGAATGACGCCCCGCTCCAAATCGGTCTCCTGCTGGCCGAACCGGGAGTGGAAATACATATCACACAGAAGATCGGCGGCTTCCTGGATGTGGGTGTCCAGCACCCGGGCATAGTAGCAGGTGTTCTCTTTTGTGGTAAAGGCATTAACCTGGCCGCCGATGGCGTCAAAGGCCGTGGCCAGCTGGGCCGCCGTGCGGCTTTCGGTGCCTTTGAAAAGCATATGCTCGATGTAGTGGGAAATGCCTCCCAGCTCTTCCGGCTCATGACGGGAGCCGCTTTCCACCCAAACGCCCAGGGCGCAGGAGCGCACCGAGGGAACCTGCTCATAAAGAATACGCACGCTGTTGGGCAAAGTGATTTTTTCGATCATAGTCACACCTCAAACGCAAAAATCTGCGGTCCTGCCGCGTAAAAGGCGGGGCGGGCCGTGAGACCCGCCCCGTTTCCCGGAGCTTTGTCTGGCTCCGTAACAGTATTTCTTCTTTTTTACCGGATATGTTCGCCGGGCTTGGCGCCGCCCCGGGCGTTGATCTCGGCAATGGCGTCCTTGCGGGACAGGTTGATCCGGCCCTTGTCGTCGATCTCCACCACCTTGACCCAGGTCATGTCACCGATGTTCAGCACATCTTCCACCTTCTCCACCCGGCGGTTGTCCAGCTTGGAGATGTGGATCAGTCCATCCTTACCAGGGGCAATCTCTACAAAGGCGCCGAAGCTCATGATGCGCACCACTTTGCCATAGAAGATGTCGCCGATCTCCGGATCCTTGACAATGGCCAGGATGGTCTTCTTGGCGGCGTCGCAGTCGGCGGCATTGATAGCGGCGATGCACACCGAGCCGTCGTCCTCGATATCGATCTTGGTGTTGGTGTCGGCAGTGATCTTCTGGATCACAGAGCCGCCCTTGCCGATGACATCGCGGATCTTCTCGGGATTGATGGTGAAGCGCACCATCTTGGGAGCATAGGCAGACAGCTCAGGACGGGGAGCGGGGATGCAGGGGAGCATCACCTCGTTGAGGATCTCCATCCGGGCCACACGGGTCTTTTCAAAGGCTTCTTCAATGATCTCCATGGTCAGGCCGTCGCACTTGATGTCCACCTGGATGGCGGTGATGCCCTTCTCAGTGCCAGCCACCTTGAAGTCCATGTCGCCGAAGAAGTCTTCGATGCCCTGGATATCGGTGAAGGTAATATGGCGGTCGCCTTCCACCACAAGGCCGCAGGAAATGCCGGCCACAGGGGCTTTGATGGGCACACCGGCATCCATCAGAGCCAGGGTGGAGCCGCAGACGCTGCCCTGGGAAGTGGAGCCGTTGGAAGAGAGCACTTCCGAGACCAGACGGAAGGAATAGGGGAACTCTTCCACAGAGGGGATGACGCATTCCAGCGCACGCTCGGCCAAAGCGCCGTGGCCGATCTCCCGGCGACCGGGGGAACGGGAGGGTTTGGCCTCGCCCACGGAATAGCCAGGGAAGTTATACTGGTGCATATAGCGCTTTTCGGTTTCTTCGTAGATGGTGTCCAGCTCCTGGGCATCCCGGAGAGTACCCAGGGTGCAGGTGGTCAGAACCTGGGTCTGGCCACGGGTGAACAGCCCCGAGCCATGAACACGGGGCAGCAGGCCCACTTCGGCGGCCAGAGGACGCACCTCGGTGAGGCTGCGGCCGTCCACACGCTTCTGCTCATCCAGCAGCATGCGGCGCACCACATACTTCTGCAGCTTGTACATGCACTCGCCGAAGAGCTTTTCGCTGTCGGGGTATTTCTCGCCGAACTTCTCGATCACTTCATCGGTGAGGGCGTCGATGGCCTTGTCCCGCACGGTTTTGTCCACAGCCAGAATGGCCTCCCGCACCTGGGCCTCGGCATAATTCTTCACATCTTCGTACATCTCAGCAGGCACGGTGATGTGCTCGAAATCAAACTTCTCTTTGCCGATCTCCTTCTTGATGCCGTCGATGAAGGCCACCAGCTTCTTGATCTCATCGTGGGCGATGGCGATGGCCCGGAGCATCTGGTCGTCGGGGAACTGATCGGCGCCGGCCTCGATCATGACCACCTTGTCAGCGGTACCGGCCACGGTCACATTCAGCTGGCTCTTCTGCCGCTGCTCGGAGTTGGGACACACCACATAAGCGCCGTTGACATAACCCATGTTGACGCCGCCAATGGGGCCGCCCCAGGGGATGTTGGACACCGCCAGGCAGGCGGACACGCCCACCATGGCCGCGGCCTCGGGAGAGCAGTCCCGGTCCACGCTCATCACGGTGCAGGTGACCACCACGTCGTTGCGGAAGTCTCCAGGGAAGAGGGGACGGATGGAGCGGTCAATGACCCGGCTGGCCAGCACGGCGGGCAGAGAGGGCTGCCCCTCCCGGCGCATAAAGGAGCCGGGAATCCGGCCCACGGCGTACAGCTTTTCCTCAAAGTCCACGGACAGGGGGAAGAAATCCACCCCGTCTCTGGGCCGGGGGGCGGCGGTGACCGCCACCAGCACGGAGGTGTCGCCGTAGCGGACCATGGCGGAGGCGTTGGCCAGCTCAGC
>OGZI01000606.1_pt1 | contig 43902 bp, 34 predicted proteins | sample 1576711 | NCBI WGS metagenome assembly OGZI01 (sample SAMEA3541482, study PRJEB24748) | human gut metagenome | biome: human gut; feature: human-associated habitat; material: faeces | place: China | collected 2012
AACGGTTAAATAAGGCTGTATCCACGGTCAGTGGATATGAAAGTGATGCACATGCCATTCCGCTGGATGTTCTTGCAAGTGTTTCGTCCTTATTCAGTGTTTCAACAGATGAACTCCTCGGACTGGATGCGCCAGAACTGTTGTCTCTTTCAGGACTGACGGAAGATCAAAAGAAAACGTTGGTAAAGCTACGGGATGAATTCTTAGCACCAAGTCAACAGGGAAATGACCTTTCTCCACAACAAATGGAGATTTTGCATGATGTTATAAAAGCCTTTGGCTGATAGCTGGCTTACGATATGGCGCGAGTACGCGGCAATCATCCGTTCTGATATGTCCCCCGATGCTGGAAGTCCAGTGTTGGGGGACATATCGTTATATATGAATCCGACTTCGTTACAAATTTTCTCCATTTTGCTACAAAATTGTGGACTTTGATTGACTCTTGTGCTTTGATATAATCAATAGTTGTAATAAAATTTGAACTGGAGGTGGTTCCGGTGCAGAAGCAGTGACCATAAGACATACATTGTATAAAAACTCTATACAGGAGGAAGAACAATGAAATCTATGAAAAAGATGTTTGCACTCTTTGCAGTGTTTTCGATGATGGTCACCTGTCTTTCCCTCTCTTCCTTTGCACTGGAGCCTGACACCGTTCCGTCGGACACCACCCCCGATGCGGACGCTGCTATGAGCGAAACCGATATCGCAGCGGATGCGATTGAAGAAGATACGCTCGTTATGCCTGAATACGATGCAGTGCTGGATGATGTTATCTCTGAAATTGCTCCAGAGGCAGAGATCGTAGATTCGGTTGAATCTGATAATATTTATCCGGCTTGTAAGCACGACTACATTCGTTCTCCCGTTGGAAGCCGTTACCAAGTATATGACTCCGAAAAGAAACAGTATGGTTATGCGCAAGATTATATCTATCGTTGCTCTAAATGTGGCGAATATTACTACCATACTGAATATTCTGAATGGCATTATTAAAATCATCTTAGAAGATAGTCATAGTTTTTTCTGACGATACAACTTGATTATATTCTTCTGCCTGCTCACAGGCACTTGTGAGCAGGCGTTTTTTATTAAAGTAGATTTATGCTTGATTATTCTGCAGCGAGGGTGCGTTATGAAAGTCAAAGAAAACCCATCTCTTATTTTGGCGTTCCATGGGATGCTTGGGCGGAAAAAGCAAACCAGCCTGTTGCTGACCCTGCTGACGATGGTTTTTTCGTTTCTGACAGCAGCAACGATTTATTCCAACAGTTCCGCCCAGGCGTTGCAGGATACCCGATGCGAACTGTACGGCGAGTGGCAATATCTGAGATTATCGGATACGGACACGGATGCTGCACAGGTGCGGGAGAATCTGCCTGCGTCCGCAAAAGCCAGCACAACGATTCAGAATGGAATCGTTCTCGGCGCAGACGATGGCGTGGCGGGCGGGATCGGAACGGTAGACGATACCTTTGCACAGCTGGGGCGTATCGTGCCGATCAGCGGTGATTTCCCCACCCAGCCCGATGAGATTGCCATGACGACGACGCTGCTGGATGCGCTGGGCTGCTCCTATGACGTAGGGCAGACGGTCACGCTGAAGGTGGCTGCCAATGATTACGACCCGCTGGCAGGCTCCGGCGCAGTGATGGAAAAAGCCTATACCCTGTGCGGTGTTCTTCCTGCCTATGATGTTTATTGGAATCTGAACGGCAATCTCACCGTCAGCGGCATTGTAGCAGAGCCGCTTGCCTTGGACGGGCAAAAGTTCCAGACGTTTTATTATCTGAATGCAACCGCACCCGTGACCGCTTCGACCGACCCTGCTTTAGTGGCAAACGAGTATGCCTACCCGCAGGAGGATACCGTTTCGTCCTCCCTGCGCTTTTTGCTGGTCGCAGCGATTCTGGTCAGCTTTTTTGCAGTGGCGCAGTATTTCCTGATCGTTCTGCACAAGCGTGTACATACCATCAACACCTTCCTGACGCTGGGGGCTAAAAATCGGGATCTCCGGCTTATGTGCCTGTGGGAAGCGCTTTTTGCCGGGCTTGCAGCAGTTGCTGCAGGGTTTGCACTGGGCTGCGGTGCTGTGGCCGTCGGTCTGGGGCTGCAGAAGCACCTTTCGTTCTTGGCGGTCCCCGCTGCATCTCTTGTGCCGTTGGCGGTGCTGTTTCTGCTCTCCGTACTGCTGGGTGCACTTTTGCCTGCGGTGCTGGTTCGCCCGCAGACCGCAAAACCCAAAGAGAAGCCTGCAAAAAAATTCCGCTTGGCACAGCTGCCGCTTGCACCGCAGATCGGTGTCGGCTGCGCGGTATTGCTGATCGCCGTCAGTTGTTTGTATGTCGGCTGGCGTGTCATGCTGCCATATGATCTGGATGCACCGTATGCCTGTCTGTCCATCAAGATGAACGGAACCTCTGGGATGCCGTTTTCTCTGAAAGAGGATCTCGCTGCATTGCCCGGTGTGGAAGAGGTTTCCGCTGCAATTGATCTGACCGATACCTATACCGTGACGTCAGACAAGATCCAGTCCAGCAAGATGCTTGCCGATATCTGGGTCAAGGACAACGGTTTCTATACGGACATTCCGAGCTTGCTGCAAAATGCAGAAAGAGGAACGCTGAACACGACTGTCTGCGCCTTGCCGGAGGACGAACTGCGCCGCATTGCCGCAGATGCCGGCGTTTCGGACGAGAAAATAGAGACACTGCTGTCCGGGGATTCTGTTTTGACCCTGTGGGGAGATTGCTATTATGACCCCGCTGCGGATGAATATTATCAGGGCTTCCAACCGGATGGCAGTACGTTGGTTGAACCGGTTTTTGCGGCCGGAGACAAGTTGAGTATCCAATATCGGCGTTATACCGGGCAGGATGAAGCCGGGAATGAGGTCTACCGGACGTACACCGCCCAGCTGCCCATTGCCGGTGTCGTAAAGTCTGCAAGAAATTACACACTGCTGACAACAGACCGGCTCCTTTTCAGCGGCACAATTTTTGTCAGTACGGCTCTTTACCATAAAATGTTTGAGAGCGCAGGAAGTTTCTTTATGGAAAAGGAAGGATACAGCAGCCTGAACGTGAAACTGTCCGCTGGCAGCAATTTCTCTTTGCGGCGGTCTATTTCCTCCATTGCGACGCGCAGGAATGGTATCCTGAGTGCAGATAACTACGACCTGATCAGCCAGAGCTACACCGAGGGCACACAGAGCGCTTTCCTTGTCGGTATCCTTGCGGTATTCGGGGTCCTTCTGGGGTGTGCGCTGCTGGTGGTTTTGAATCTTTCGGCTTATGAAGTCCAGCAGCAGCGGCTGTCGCTTCTCCTGACGCTGGGCGTTTCCCCGAAAAAACTGGTGCTGTCCTATGCAAAGCTGCTGCTCCCGGTCATCGTTGGGACAACGCTGCTTGTGAACATCGTTGTCTATGCGGTAGTTTCGCGTATCGTTCCGATCCAGAGCATTCTCGACCTGATCCGTATTCATACAAGCGGACGGGTATATGCGTTCCATAAACCCGTGGGAAGTCAGATCATGGTCAGCGTTCTGCTGATGGTGTTCTGGCTGTCCGCAGCGTTGCTGCCGATCTTCTCTTTTATTCGTAAAAAAGCATCCAAGGGGGACATCTTATGAAAGATAAAATTCTGGAAGCTGTACAGATCTCCAAAACCTACGGGGAAGGGGAAAGCGCGGTTCACGCCCTCAGAAATAGCGACCTGACCCTTGAAAACGGTACATTTGCGTCCATCATCGGTTCCAGCGGCAGCGGAAAATCCACGCTCCTGAAAATTCTGGGAGGACTTTTGCCGCCCACCACCGGAAAAGTTCTGCTGGATGGGCAGGACATTTATGCGATGAATGCGGAGCAGCTGGCACAGGTGCGGCGGCAAAAGATCGGCTTTATTTTTCAGGACTTCCGGCTGTTCCCGGAGTACACGGTGCAGGATAATATTCTGATCCCGTTTTATCTCGACCATAGAGCGCCGGATGAACAGATGCTCCATAAGCTGACCGGAATCTTGGGTATTGGGGGCAAGCTGCACTCCCGCCCCGCGCAGCTCTCCGGTGGACAGCAGCAGCGGGTGGCGATCGCCCGTGCACTGATTGCAAAACCGCGCATCGTTTTTGCAGACGAGCCTACCGGAAATCTGGATACGCGGACGGGCGAGGATACAATGCGGCTGCTGATGGAATGCGCTGCGGAGTTCGGGCAAACGCTTATCGTTGTTACGCATAACCCGGAAATTGCGCAGAAGGCGCAGCAGGTCATTCGGATCGAGGATGGGCAGATCCTGAGCAGCATCTGATCGATTTGATTGGTATGACGCAGGGCACAGTAAAATATGTGTTCCTTCTAAAAGAAGTTCATGCTCGTATAAATAACAGCCCTCTATTTGCAACGACTGCAAGTAGAGGGCTGTTGGTCTGTCGGAAATATTTAAATCAAAGGTCAATCTTCTAATCTGCCATGGTAACAGCCGAGTGAGAGATAATGCCCAATCTCACCCCCCCAGCACAAGCCGGGCGTAATCCAAAGGCTTGTTGTATAGTAGCCAGTCCAGTTCTGCCCGCTGTGCCGGAGTGTTGCCGTACTCGTCCTCAATGGCGATACAATCAATGGAAAGGGGGGTGTCATCTTCAAATCGGGCTTCCACCCGGTTGGTGTCCATGTTGTAGCGGCAGGAAAACACTTTTTGAGAGTGATTATGGTCGAAATTCTGATTCCGTTTCATTTGAATGACTCCTTTAATAATTTTCTGGTTGATTTTTGACGAAATGAGATTCATTTTTGCTTGAGCCGCCCAACCACACTACGATGTAGCTTTGTTCAGCTCTTGCGGTTGCATGATTGATACCAGCACAGCATTGGGATTCACCGTACAGAGCGAGTGAATCCCTGATGCTGTGCTTTTTTATTTGACACGAGGTGAAATTTTATGCGGCAGTCTGATCATGAGTACGAAGAATGGAGTTTTGGAGATATTCAACGTGCAATTGATTTTGAGAACAGTATAAATGATCTTGAAGCGCAATTGTATTACAGGCGTCTTTCCCCAAAGGAAGTTGCCCAGCAGGTGCTGAGAGCCACCTGTCAATTCTACGATGCGGACTGGTGCGGTCTGATTCAGGTCGATCTGGATTTGAGCCTGTGGACACCTTTCTGGTGGTTCAACACAGGTGCAACGGATAAAACGACGCTTTTGACCGAAGAATATGAATCTGCTGAATTTCTGGATCGGTGGGTACAGGCTGTCCGTAAGGGGATTCCGATGGTCGTTCTGGATGCCGAGGTGACAAAAGAAGCTTATCCTGCAGAGTACAATCTATATCAGCGGCTTGGCATCCGGTCTGTCATTGCCGTTTCTCTGGAACCGCGCCCGGTCGCTCTGCTTGCCGTCCGCAATCCCAAACGATATATCCAGCAGACCAGTATGCTGCGGATTCTGGCCTATGTGCTGCTTGCATCGTACAACGAACAAAAAATGCTGAATCGGCTCCAGATGGCAAACATTCCCACTTCCATTCAAAACAGCAAGGACATCTATGTGAGTCTGTTTGGCGAGCTGAGCATCAGTACATCCAAAGGCGTTCTGAAAGAAGCCGATTTTAATTCTCCGAGAATCAGCCGACTGATTTCGTATCTTCTGATCTCCCGCAAAAATGCTATTTCTCCACAGGAGATCACCCAAACACTCTGGCCGGATGATTCAGACAAGCCTGTCAAAAACGTCAAGGGGCTGGTTTACCGTTTACGCCAGAAGTTCAGTATCATTTCGGATGAGCCATTGGTTTTATCCTCCGCATCCGGATACCAGCTCAACCCGGAACTCCATATTATGACGGATTATCAGCGTTTTGATGAACTTGTATCTTCCGCTGTCAGAGCGTCCTCCGTAATCAACAAAGTGGACATCCTCAAAAATGCTCTTGACCTTTACCATGGAAAGATCTTGTCCTCCGCAGACGGAGAACATTGGCTCATCCAGTTTGCCACAAAATACCATCTTTCCTATATGAGTGCTGTCAGTGAACTGCTGAAGCAGCTGGATTCGCTGCATTCTTATGACCTGCTCAATCAGTACGCCATGAAGTCTCTGACCATCGCTCCGGATAATCCGAAAGCATACTGCTGGCTGATCCGCTCCCTGAAAGCGCAGGGAATGAATGAACTTGCCACCAATGAGTTGGCTGCAGCAAAGGAACATCTGACCACGGAAGAATACGAAGAAACCCTTGCATTTGGAGTCAATTGGTGAGAATAATTCCTATAACACTTTCGTAACACCTTCATGTGACTTTCATAACACCTAAAATTTTTCAGAAAGGGGCAAAATGGCTCCATAACACTTTCATAACACCGCCAGATGACTTTCATAACACCGTCGTGTGATATGCTTACAGGGCACGAATCGATGCCCTGTAAGCTGATCGCACGGCGGTTTTCTTTTTTATAGGCTTCGATGCGTCGGATCAAAAACATATCGAAGCCTGAGATGCATTAAAGGCCGAGGATACTTATACCGCTTTCCATTCTCGGATGGAAAACAGTGTCGGTACCCTTTTCTTTAGTGCATCTCTTTTTTGTTGCCAAGAAAAGCCCGCAAGCTGTCACACAGTGAAGTGTCCTCAACCTCCGCATCCGGCGGAAAGGACACTTCATGTTTCTTTTTGCCCATTTTTCGTGGCTGGAACTGGCCGCACGGTATCCCTAGCAACTCCGAATTTTCGACTTTTCACGCTTTATCGAAAATTTGGAGGTTTACGATGTCTTTTAATAAGGGCTATGAGTTGAAGAAGTTTGAAGCACACTGGGAAAAGCTGCGCATTGAGTACGCGGCTGCGGGAATGACGGAAGATGCCATCCAGAAGATGTACGACTATGACCGCCAGCAGTTCAATTCCGAACGTACCTGCATTGAGCGAACGCAGGAACTTTCAAATTCATCGTTTGAATGCAGTGAGGATGAAACATCACCTCTAATGCAGAAATATATGGAAGCAACAACCATAGTGGATACATATCACGAAACCAAAAGCAGCTTTGCATGGATTGGGGAAATCGAGGACGAACGTCTACTTACTGCACTTGAACATCTGAAAAAAGAGGATTTGGAAATTATCACGTTGTACGCATACGAAGGATATAGTGTTGTTGAATTATCGAAAGTCTATCGAATTGCTCACCAAAACATTAGTAAGCGAATTGCACGAATCACTAAATTTTTGAAGAACTTCGATTTTGAGGGTGCGAAATGACCATTTTCGTCGGCTACCTAGTGAGGGGACAATTTCAAAAGTGGCTCTCTCCGCTGGCGAAACGTCCACACTCACGAACCTTGAAAATTGAAGAGTTCAGTTGTTTGGTACTTCGATAATGATACTTCCGTAATTCGCGGCCCGGTCAGAATGTAGGCGGGGTGGCTGAAATGCCAATGAAGCGGTACAAGTCCGCTGCCGAACGATTCCCCACTCGCAGGGAGCCGAGGGCGAATATGCGAGACCTTAACATATTTTATCAGGAGTGACCGGATGCTGTTTTCGGTCTCCGGTCACTCCTGTTCTTTTACATATTTATCCGCTAATCACCTTTACTAACACGGAGGACTACTCAAATGGACGAGTTGAATCCTACGGTGCGCGAACAGGAAATTTATGAGGAGATGGAACTGACCCCGGAAATGATCAAGTCCATCCGAACCCTCTGTGCAACCTGTCTGCGACATTTCGTAGAAGCCAAGGCTTTCAAAATTGCTATCGTGCCGAGTGCAGACAACAGCATGGACACTTGCACTGTCTGTCAGACCCGGCGTGGTTACGATTATGTTGTAATGCACCGTTGATACCGGTGCTTTATCTCAGTCATCGAAGGAGATGATGTGTATCGTATAAAAAGAATTGCTCCCATACTTCAACAGAAACCCGCTGCCTAGGAGGTGCAGTGGGTTTCTTACATATCCAAACGGAGGTTTCGCAATTTGGAATCTACTTTGAAATTCCAACGCGGAGACATCTACGTCGTTCGACTTGACAACCGCACGGGTTCCGAACAAAGTGGAACCCGTCCAGCGGTCATCTTACAAAACGATGTGGGAAACTCCTGTTCACCGACATTGATCGTTGCGACTTTGACAAGTAAGACAGAAAAGAAAGCTACGCAGCCGACGCATTGTCTGGTGGAACCGGAGGGGCTGGAGCCGTCCATCGTTCAGGCTGAGCAAATCTTCACCATCGACAAAAGCCGTGTCAAAAGATTTGTCGGACACCTCACCCCAGAAGAGATGGGGCGGGTCGATGATGCTGTGAAAATCAGCCTTGCGCTGAACCCGATGGGAAGTATCCAAAAACTCAAACCGATCATCCGCTCTACGGCGGCTTACGCACCGCCAGAAGTAGTTGACGGTAAGCCGCCTGTCTATCCCTACACTCCTATCAAATCCGATTTTGAGGATGCAGGAACAGTCGAAGAAATGATGTTATACACCGAACTGCAATCCGCTGTTCACGCAATGATCCAGCGGCTTGAATACAGCTTCACCTTTAATCCCAGCTTGCTCACCAGCCCGAAGCGTAAGAAGCAAGTGACTGAGATTTTGACCGAAGCTGAAAAATACATTTGGCGAATTAAGGAGGAAATCAGATGCGCCTGAAGAATGACACTGAAAATTTTGCAGCTTCCTTCAATATCACCCCGCCTTACCAAATGAGGGTGATTCACAGCAGTAAGCTGATCTACCCCCGTGAAATCTACCAGCGGGGTGTGCAGCGCAAGCGGGTGGAACTGATTGCTGCTGACTTCAACGAATACGTTGCGAATGAGCCGAAGATCAGCTTCCGCAACGGCAAGTATTATGTGGTGGATGGCCAGCACACCATCGAAGCGCGCATCCTTCGTAACGGCGGCAGAGCCTTGCCGATTCTCTGCAAGGTCTACACCGGTATGACCATGCAGCAGGAAGCCCTGCTCTTTGCCGAGCAGAACGGTCATTCTGCCCCTTTGTCTGCGGGCATCAAGCTGCGAGCAAAGGTTGCAGGCGATGATGCTCCTTCCAAAGAATTTCTCGCTGCTACCAACCGGGTGGGGCTGGCATTCAACTATGACAGTTTGCAGTTGAGCGACTACCGCATCAGCTGCGTGGGCACCGCGCTCAAGCTGTATAACGAGATGGGCGAAAAGATCTACTGCGAATCCCTGCGGATAATCGTGGCTGCGTGGGATGGCAAGCCCGATTCATTCCGTGCATCTGTCCTGCGTGGCATGATGCACTTTGTGGAGTTGTATCACGGCGAGTTCAGCGAGGAACGGCTGGTTCGTGCGCTTGGCAGCGTCCATCCCATGGAGATTTACCGTGTTGGCAGGGATAACCCTGCAAAGCTGCCCGGATGGAAGAAATACGTTTTTCCCATCTACATGGCTTACAACGGCAAAGGCCGCAAGGACGCCTTGCCGATGAAGTTCTAAAACATATTTCCTATGCCAAGAGGCACCTGCAAGCTGTGGGTGCCTCTTATTACATAATTATATCGCGCTATCGCTACTTTTGAAAGAAGGGCTAGATATGACCAATATGAATGTGATTCCTGTGTCGCAGGATTCGTATATCGTTAATGGCTGCAAAGTGAAAATCACTTATGCAGAAGATGGTGACAGCATGGAGGTTCTTCAGAAACTGATTCATGATACCCTCCGCGAAGAAGCCAAGAATTACAATTGAATCGACATCCTTGCAACAAGGATAGTCCAGCACTAAAATAATGGTACAGTTGATGCAGCAACCAATTCAAACAAACGAGTGTGCGCACAGTATCGTTGTTTTAGTTTTACATAGGAGTGACAACGATGAAAAAACGTGTATATACCTTATACCGTGTTTCGACCATTGGACAGGTCGAAAAGGATGACATACCCATGCAAAAAGAAGCCTGCCACGAATTTGCAGAACGGCAGGGCTGGGAAATCGTCAAGGAGTTTTCCGAAAAAGGCGTTTCCGGTTTTAAGAAATCTGCAAAAGACCGCGATCAGCTCCAGCTGCTTCAGCAGGCTGCTGCTGCCGGAGAGTTTGATGTTCTGCTGGTGTTCATGTTTGACCGTCTGGGTCGGCGTGACGACGAAACGCCCTTTATCGTGGAATGGTTCACGAAGCAAGGGGTCGAGGTCTGGAGCGTAAATGAAGGTCAGCAGCGTTTTGATTCCCATGTCGATAAGCTGATGAACTACATCCGCTACTGGCAGGCATCCGGCGAAAGTATCAAAACTTCTATCCGTACTCGCACCCGTATAGAACAGCTTACAGAGGAAGGTCACTATACCGGTGGAACGGTTGCTTTCGGATACAAGCGTGTAAAAAAGGGTCGCGTGAACAAGAAAAATCAGGAAGTCTGTGAGCTGGAAATCAACGAGGAAGAAGCAGAGATCGTCCGTCTGATATTCCAGAAATACGTTTATGAAGGCTACGGTGTAAAGCGAATCTGCAACTACCTTGTAGAGAACAACATCATGGGACGGAACGGCAAGAACATCCCGACCACGACTCTGGTTCGGATGGTGCGAAATAAAACCTATCTGGGCTACCTCATCAACGGCAACGTCGAAAAGGAATGCCCGGAATTGAGGATCATCGAGCCGGAAGTATTTGAAAAGGCTCAGGAGCTGCGGGATGCTCGCCGCAGAGAGAAGGGCGAAGACTCTGATAGTTACAGTCCTCATGCTCTGCTTTGTGGGAAGGTGTTCTGTGCACACTGCGGAAATCGCCTGAACATCACGAGCAGCGGACGCACCAGACTGCGTGCGGATGGCTCCACGGTGAAGGAAAAGCGGTTCCGTTATAGCTGCCATTATAATGTACGGCATCCGGGTCAATGCGATGGACAGTCCGGCTACGGTGTAACAAAACTGGACGCAATCGTAGAGAGTATCGTATGCACCAAGTTTTCGGAGATTTTAGAGTGTTCCAAAAGCAAGCTGCTTCAGGATATGCTTCGCAAGGACATGGAAGTAGCGCAGAAAGAAGTATCACGCGCAAAGAGTGAACTCGACCTCAAGGATGACGAACGGAATGCATTGAAGGATGAAATGATTCGCGTCATCCGGGGAAAGAGCAGCATTGACCGTGATATGATCCAGCAGCTTCTGGATGAAAATCAAGCTGCGATCCAAGCAGCACAGGACGCCCTGACCGCTGCACAGAACAAGCTGGAGGAGATTGAGCAGGAAAACAAGAAAGCTGAAAATGATTGCAGCAATCTGTTCACTTGGGCAAGCACCTATCAGAACGCATCCTTTCAGCAGCGGCAGGCAATCCTCAACCAGTTCATCAAGGAAGTCCGTGTTGGACGGGATTATGATATTGAGATCATCCTCAATGTTCCACTGGAGGAGTTTGAAGAATTTAAGAGTCATTCACTCTCGGTGCGTACTCTGAGTGGGCGGAAAACGGACCTTAAACAAGCACCCGTTAGGGGGCTGGGTACTCCGAATGGGGGAATCGTCGTTTTTGACAAAACTTCTGGTGAAGCTATGAACATTATGCCGAAAAGTTCGGCACACGTCACTTTGCGCTGTCAAGACGAATGATGCACGATTTTGCAAAGAACGGCAAAAAGAAACGCCGTATCGTTTAACACGATACGGCGTTTTATGGACTCGAAGGGAGTCGAACCCTCGACCTTTCGGATGCGAACCGAACGCTCTCCCAACTGAGCTACGAGCCCATATTTAAGCCCCCAAAAACCGCTTGGGGGCGCGTGGTATATAACTCCAGATTGTTTAAGGACCGCATGGGCTCCCAACTGAGCTACGAGCCCATATTTAAGCCCCCAAAAACCGCTTGGGGGCGCGTGGTATATAACTCCAGATTGTTTAAGGACCGCATGGGCTCCCAGCTGAGCTATAGGCCCATATTTAGGGGCGTGACGCGGTTAGGCGACCAACCGACATACTCCCCATTTGAATGCCCACAACTCTGTGGGGCACAAAAGCGATACGCTTGCACTCCCAGCTGAGCTATAGGCCCATATTTAGGGGCGTGACGCGGTTAGGCGACCAACCGACATACTCCCCATTTGAATGCCCACAACTCTGTGGGGCACAAAAGCGATACGCTTGCACTCCCAGCTGAGCTATAGGCCCATGATGATAACGCTGATAGTGTACCGCGTTTTGGAGCGTTTGTCAAGCAATTTCGGAGAGCGCGAGCGAGGACTTACAAGCGGCCGAGCTGCCAGAAAGCTACGGCGCTGGCGGCGGCTACGTTGAGGGAATCCACCCCATGGGACATAGGAATCTTTACGGTGTAATCGCAGGCGGCGATGGTACTATTGGCCAGCCCATCGCCCTCGGTGCCCAGCACGATGGCAAGTTTCGGCTCAGCGGCAAGGGCGGGGTCATCGATGCTGACCGAGCGGTCGCTCAGTGCCATGGCAGCGGTCTTGAAGCCCAGCGCGTGGAGCTGGGCACTGCCGTTTTCCGGCCAGTCGGCAGGGCAGGTGCCGATCTGCGCCCACGGCACCTGAAACACGGTGCCCATGCTTACCCGCACCGCGCGGCGGCACAGCGGGTCGCAGCAGGAGGGGGTAATGAGCACTGCGTCCATGTTCAGCGCGGCAGCGCTGCGGAAGATGGCACCCACGTTGGTGGAATCTACGATGCCTTCCAGCACAGCCACCCGGCGGGCATGGGCGCAAACCTGCTCCACCGTGCGGGGCGCAGGACGGCGGAAGGCGCACAGCACGCCCCGGGTCAGCGCAAAGCCGGTGAGCTGTGCCAGCAGCTCCCGGTCAGCGGTATATACCGGCACATCGCCGCAGCGGGTCAAAATCTCCTGTGCCGGGCCGGTGATCTGTTTGCGCTCCATCAGCAGGGAAAGGGGCTGATAACCGGCGTCCAGCGCCCGGGCGATCACCTTGGGGCTTTCGGCGATAAAGATGCCCTTTTCCGGCTCCAGTCGGTTGCGCAGCTGCGCCTGTGTGAGCCGGGCGTAGATGTCCAGCTCCGGGGCGGTAAGGTCGGTGATCTCGTGAATGACAGGCATGGAAACGCTCCTTTGAAATGAAGTTTTTTCTATTGTAGCACAAGCCGGGCCGGAATGCAAAATCCCTGCTGCACACAGAGCACAGCAGGGATTTGAATGCGGAATAGTTTACTCAGAGCGCAGCGCTTTGACAGGGTTGCTCTTTGCGGCGCTGCGGGCGGGGATCACACCGCCCAGCATGGTAAGCAGGGTGGCCAGAACGATCAGGATCAGCGCAGCCTGCGGCGGCAGCGAGGCTACCACGTTCACATCGCCCGCGATGTGGTGGATGAGCATATTGCCGGGGATGAGCAGCAGCAGGCAGAGCACCACGCCCATCACGCCGGAACACAGGCCGATGATAAAGGTCTCGGCGTTGAACACCTGCGAGACGTTGTGCTTGGAGGCACCGATGGCGCGCAGAATGCCGATCTCCTTGCGGCGCTCCAGCACGCTGATATAGGTGATGACGCCGATCATGATGGAGGACACCACCAGCGAGATCGCCACAAAGGCCACCAGCACATTGCTGACCATGCCCACGATTTCGGTGACAGAGTTCATCAGAGTGCCCACCATATCGGTATAGTGGATCACCTTATCCTCTTCGCCCTGCTGCCGCATGGAGGCGTTGTAGGCGTCCAGCTCGTTCACCACCTGCGCCTTGGTGTCAAAGCTGTTGGGGTAGATATAGATGGCATCGGGCTTTGCGTAGTCCACATAGCCGATGTCGTCCAAAATCTTTTCGTAGCTGGAAGCGGAGGAAAGCAGGGTACTTTTGATCATCTCGGTCAGGTCGGAGCCGGTCATGTTGATCTGAATGGCCTGCTGGAACACAGCGGGGTCGATCTTGAGTGCGCTTTCCACCTGCGTGCTCAGCTGCGCAATATTGCTCTGGATGGCCTGCGCGATCTTCTGCTCCAGCTGCCCGGCCAGCTTCTGGATGGCGGGACCCATCTGCTCCTGCAAAGCGGCGGTGAGCTGGGTCTGCAGCGCCTCGCCCAGCTGGACGGAGTAGGTCTCCATCACGGTCTGCAGATTTTGCTGGAGGGTACCGGCAAACTGCTCCTCCAGCCCGGAGGTGTCCAGCAGATCACCCATGGATTCGGCAAGCAGCGTCTGGAAGGCCTCGGTCTGCATATAGGAGGAAAAACCGATCTTATCCAGATTCAGCAGGCCGTTGCTGATGAGATAGCGCTTGTAGCCGTTCAGGATCTTTTTCATCAGCGTCTGTAAGCCGTCCTGAGAGATATTCAGCTCTACGCCGTCGAACAGCTCGCTCATGTCCATCTCCATGTCCGGCAGCGGCAGCCCGCTGAGGTCCAGCTTGAAGCTGGAAGGGTCGATGAGGGTGGCAAGATCGAAGGAATCGTCGGTCAGGTCGAATGCGCCGTCCAGATCAAAGTGCAGGGCGCTGGTGTCGAACTGGAAAGCGTCCTTGAGGGCGTCCGTGTCCACCGAGAACAGAGAGGCGATGTCCAGCATGCTGTTGCCGGCAGCATCGAAGGGCTCGCCGGTCAGCACGTTGATGTCCGGGTCTGCCAGCTGCTGGCGCACGATCTCGCTGTTGGCCGCCTGATCAATGACGTAATAGGTCAGGTCGTGCAGGTAGTCCAGACCGCTGTGCAGGATAGTGGAGGTGGCGTCTGCCTTGGGCTGCACGATGCCGACAATGGTCAGCTCCTCGCTGTCGGCCACCAGCTGCTGCATGTAAGCTTCATCATTCAGCTTGCTCAGCCAGACCTTGTGCTCAGTGTCGTAGACATAGCAGTCGGCCTTGTTGACAAGCTTGAAGGTCATGCCCAGAAAATCGTCATAGGTATAGGTGCCGTAGTCCGTGGGCAGATCGATCTTCTGGTTCTGCGCATACTGCTGTAAGATCTTGTCCAGCTCGGCCTGATCCCGCAGACCCATGGCGTACAGCGCATAGTCCGAAACGCTGCCGTCCGCGTTCAGGGTCAGCACCAGCTCGTTGTACTTTTCCGGCCAGCGGCCAGCCTTGACATCGTATTGATCCTCGTACAGGGCGGGGGTCTCGGCCATTTCGCAGAACACATAGGGGCTGGCCATGGAGGTCATAAGGCTGGTCACCGAGGCGTTCTCACTGGCGATATCGGAAAATGTGGTGTCCGGGTTCAGCTTCTGCACGGTGCCGTCCGGGTTCTGGCGGTAGATCAGCGGATCAGGGGTGTAGGTGTATTCCACCGTGGCGTTGTCCCGGATGGTACAGGCGTCACTGTCCAGATATGCCTTCAGCGAGCGCAGATCGTTGCTGGCAGCGCCGATGTTCAGTTGAGACAGCAGCTGTCTCACCGTGACCATGCCCTCCGGCGCGGAGGAGGAGCCGGACGAGACGCTGGTGTAGGTGTCCGGGTCCATCACGCTGGCCAGATCTACGCCGGTGCTGCTGATCTGCAGCGGGTAGGCGGCCAGCGTGGATTTTTCCATGTTGCTGATATAGCGGCTCACACCGTTGGAAAGGGAAAGGATCAGCGCAATGCCGATGATACCGATGGAACCGGCAAAGGCGGTGAGCAGGGTGCGTGCCTTTTTGGTGAGCAGATTGTTGAAGCTGAGGGAAAGGGAGGTGAGCAGGGACATGGAGGAGTGCCCCATGTTCCGGTGCACGGGGGCTGCGGCGGCAGCCTCGTCCTCGGGTTCGTAGGGCATGGTGTCGGAGCGGATCACGCCGTCCTTCAGCTTTACGATGCGGGTGGCGTAGCGCTCGGCAAGCTCCGGGTTGTGGGTGACCATGACCACCAGACGGTCCCGCGCCACTTCCTTGAGCAGTTCCATCACCTGAATGCTGGTCTCGCTGTCCAGTGCGCCGGTGGGCTCATCGGCCAGAAGGATGTCGGGGTTGTTCACCAGCGCACGGGCAATGGCTACGCGCTGCATCTGCCCGCCGGACATCTCGCCGGGGTGCTTGTGCAGCTGGTTGCCCAGCCCCACCTGCTCCAGCGCAGCGGCGGCACGGCGGCGGCGCTCGGCCTTGGATACGCCCGAGATGGTCAGTGCCAGCTCTACGTTGCCCAGCACGGTCTGGTGGGGGATCAGGTTATAACTCTGGAACACAAAGCCGATGGTGTGGTTCCGGTAGGAGTCCCAGTCGCGGTCGGTGTATTTTTTTGTGGAGATGCCGTTGATGACCAGATCGCCGCTGTCGTAGCGATCCAGACCGCCGATGATGTTCAGCAGGGTGGTCTTGCCGGAGCCGCTGGGGCCAAGAATGGCCACAAATTCGTTGTCCCGCAGGTTCAGACTGACGTTGTTCAGTGCGTGCTGCACCAGCTCGCCGGTCTTGTATTCTTTGTTGATCTGTTTAAGTTTGAGCATAGATGTGCCTTTCCGGTACTGCGCCGCCGGGCGCTGCTGCCTGGGGTTTAAAAGTAGAAAACATTTGCAGACAATATCTAATTTAGTTTAGCAAATAAAAATGAAGAAACCGTGAAATTATTCCGTAGGAATGCTGAAGCTGCGGCACTTTTGCGCCCGGGCAGCGGTTTTGCCGAAAGGACGGGGCAAAAAAGAAAAGCGGAAAAAGATACCGGTTGAATTTACAGGCTGAACGTGATATTCTAAAGCTGACAGACAGGCTGCGCCGGAAAAAACGGCGTTATATTACCTGAAAGGCTGTCGGAACAACACTTCTTTAGGATTGTAACAGTTTCTCCTGCTTTATACAATTATATAATAATAAAAGGATAAACAAGGCAGAAAAAATTTGGCCCTTGTAGTAAGGAGGAACTGAAATGGAACGTACATTTTCACCTATGATCCGGCAGTATTCTGCCATTGATGGTTTGCAGCAGGCGTATACGCTGGTGTATGCCATGGAGGTAGAGGGCACACAAGGCTGTCGGCTGACCCTGTGCCAGATCGGCAGCCGACAGCAAATCGTCAGTCAGCATGTTGCGGCAGCGCCGGAGTTCTGTTACCGGCTCCTGCGCTACTTGTGTGAAAATGGAGTTCAGCCGGAGCTCTGGCGGGATGCGGTCACAGACCTGACAGCTGCCGGGCTGGTAGGCGAGAAAGGCGGCGCATGGCGTGAACAGTGAGCGAACAGCCCAACTGCAAGTCGCCCTTGCAAGCTATGATCTGAAAGAACTGCGTGTCCAGAAGCGTTATTTGCAGGAGCAGGGAACCGCCATTGACTGCACCTGCTTTTGCAGCGGCGAAAAGCTGCTGGCACAGCTGCGGCAGGGTGTCCGTTATGATGCCGTGGTGCTTTGCAGCGAGCTGACGGATCTGCCTGCGGAGCAATTTGTCCGGCAGTTTTATCAGCTGAAGGAGCGGCCGATGCTTCTGATACAGAGCCATGGCCGCAGCAGCGGCACGGCGTTGCAAAAGCTCCGCGAGGGGTGCTACTGCGTAGAGGGCACCGAGCTGAAAAGGCTGCTGTGGCAGCTTTACCGGATGCCCGGGCGGCAGAACCGGCAGCTGGAGCAGCGGTGCAGCCAGCTGTATGCGGCGTGGGGCATCCCGCAGGGGGATGTCAACGCCGGATATCTATCCTGCGCGGTCGGCATCGCATGCAGCACCAGCCAGAAGCTGGCGATCCGCAAGGAAATCTTGCAGGCGGTGAGCGAGCAGTTTGATACATCGGTCGCTGCCGTGGAAAGCGGCATCCGCCGGATGGTGGATCAGCTGGAGGAAAAGCCGCCTCTTGCGTGGCTGGCGTTTAAGGCCGATACAAGGCTGGGCAGCGGCAAACCCACCACCGGCAAGCTGATCTACGCGGTCAGGGACGTTGTGTTGCGGCAAAAAGTGCCATCCACCCGCCTGTAAGGCTTGCGCACGGCTTTGGAACACGGCGGCGTTCCTTTAGAAAAATGGCATCGCCCGGGGAGGCAGAGCAATGGAGCAGCAAAAGACAGAAACGCGGTCTATCACCGCAGAGCAGCGCAAGCGGGTCGAGGAGGTCTGCTTCCGTTCGCTGGCGCTGATCAGACGCAACTGTGAATATCTGGAGCAGCATTTTGACCGCACCGGTGCAGACACGTCTACCCGGCAGGCGGTGGCAGATATCGACACCGCTGCCATGCAGCTGGACCGCACCCTCAGCGAGGCGATCACCCTGCTGGAGTTTCTGCACGAGGACACAAAGCCGCAGCTGTACCCCATTGACCTGTGTGAGCTTTTGCAGCAGGTGGCGGCGCAGTCTGATATGATCCGGGCGCAGCTTGGGGTGGATATCCGGCTGGATTACGGCGGGTGTACTGCCTGCTGCGTAATGGCAGACCGCAGAGATGCGGAGCTGCTGTGCCTGCATCTGCTCTCCAATGCCCTGCGCGCCAGCCGGGAGGGCGGCAGCGTCTGTATCGCGCTGCGCCGCACCGAGAGCGACTGGCAGCTGACAGTCACCGACGATGGCTGCGGGCTGCCCGGTGAGGATGTACAGGCAGCGCTGGAAAACCGCCGCAGCTTTCTGGGCGGGGCGCAGCTGGGGCTGCTGCTCTGCCGGGAGTGCTGCCGCCGGATGGACTGGAGCTTACAGCTGGAGCCTGCGCCCGAAAAGGGCACACAGGCTGTGGTGAGCATTCCGCTGTACACGGGCGAAAGCCGCCCCGATGGCACGGTGGAGCTGCGCACCAGCTCGGAGACCGAGCAGGAGCAGCGCAAGTATCATCTGCGTGCCATGCTGGTGCGGGAGATGCGCACCATGCCGGAGCGCGGCGACCCGGAAGACGAATTTTGATAAGGTGGCAAGGCCGCTGCACAGCGTTTTGTGCGGCGGCCTTGTTATTTTGCGCCCGGTGCTTTCCTGCAAGCGCAAAGCATGGTATACTGAATGCTGAAAACAAAAGCTTGGAGGAGCAACAATGACAAACAAGAAGCTGAACTACCCTGCAATTGCCAAGGAGATGGCCATCCTGACCGGGGCCGTTGCCATTATTGCGGCGGCGGTCTATTTTTTTCTGGTGCCCAGCCATACATCCGTCAGCAGTATTTCCGGCCTTGGCATCGTGCTTTCTAATTTTGTGCCGCTGCCGCTTTCGGCTATTACTATGGTGCTGAACATCGTGCTGCTCATCATCGGCTTTTTTACCTGCGGCAGGGAGTTTGGCGCAAAAACCGTGTATACCAGCGTGATGCTGCCGGTATTTCTGAGGTTTTTCGAGCGGCTGTTCCCGGATTTTGGCTCCATGACCGATAGTCAGGAACTGGATGTGCTGTGCTATATTCTGGTGGTCAGCGTGGGTCTGAGCATCCTGTTCAACCGCAACGCATCCTCCGGCGGGCTGGATATCGTGGCAAAGATCATGAACAAGTACCTGCACATGGAGCTGGGCAAGGCAATGTCCCTTTCGGGCATGTGTGTGGCACTCTCTGCCGCTCTTGTCTACGATAAAAAGACCGTTGTTCTGAGCATTCTTGGCACCTATTTCAACGGCATCGTGCTGGACCATTTCATCTTCGATAACAGCATCAAGCGCCGGGTGTGCATCATTACCGAGAAGGAGGAGGCGCTGCGGCAGTTCATCATCAATGACCTGCACAGCGGTGCCACCATGTACGAGGCCATCGGTGCATATAACTTTGAAAAGCACAACGAGATCATTACCATCGTGGACAAAAACGAGTATCAGAAGTTGATGAACTTTATCAACCGCGAGGACCCAAAGGCCTTTGTTACGATTTATAATGTGTCCAGTATGCACTACCAGCCCAAGCGCTGAGCGCGGTACAGGGGAAGGACACAAAAGCCGTGCCGGGGCTTTTCCGCAGCGGAAAACCGTGGTAAAATAAGAAAAAACGGAAAGGGAATAACAGCCATGGACATCAGACTGGTTTGCAGCGATATTGACGGTACGCTGCTGCAATACGGCAAAAAGGAGCTGGAGGGCGAAATATTCAAACAGATCCGGGCGCTGCATCAGCGGGGCATCTGGTTCTGCCCGGCCTCCGGGCGGCAGTATACCAGCCTGCGCAAACTCTTTGCACCGGTGGCAGACTGCTGCGTGTTTATCTGCGAAAACGGCGGCACCATCTTTAAAGAAGAACAGTGCATCGCCAAAAATCCCATGCCGCGGGCGCTGGCAGAGGAAATTGCCAACGATATGTGGACCCGCAGCGAGGGGCAGGGCGAGGTGATGCTCTCCGGCCAGAACACCGCCTACCTGATGGAGCGCGGTCTTGGCATGCTGCAGCGGGTGCAGTTCGTGGGCAACCACTACCAGATCATCCACAGCCCCGCCGAGGTGCCGGAGGACATCACCAAGGTGTCGGTGTACCTGCACGAGGGTGTGGAAAACTATGTGGAGCGCTTTGTGCCCCGCTGGAAGCAGGCCAACTGCGCCGTGGCGGGGCCGTTCTGGATCGATACCACCTTTGCCAACAAGGGCATCGGGGTGCAGTGCGTGTGCAGCATCCTTGGCATCGACCCCGCACAGGTCATGGCTTTTGGCGATAACTACAACGACGAGACCATGCTGGACGTGGTGGGCGTGCCCTACATCATGGACAACGCCGCCGCTCCGCTGCGGGCAAAATACCAAAACCACACCCCCCGCCCGGAGGATGTGCTGGCGCAGCTGTTGGCACAGCAGCTGTAAAGGGGGCGAGCCCATGGACCGCAAGGGCTTGGAACAGCTCATTTTTGATACTTACAGCGTAGAGCCGGACTATCCGTGGATGGACACCCCGGAGTCGGCGGTGTTCCGCCATGCAGCAAACCGCAAGTGGTTTGCGCTGGTCACCACTGTGCCCAAAAGCAAGCTGGGTCTGCCCGGGCAGCAGCCGGTGGATATCGTGAACCTGAAGTGTGACCCCATCCTTATCGGTTCTCTGCGGGCAGAACCGGGCTTTTACCCGGCCTACCACATGAACAAGGAAAACTGGATCACCGCCGCATTGGACGGCAGCGCCCCGGAGGATAAGCTCCGTCTGGTGCTGGACATGAGCTACAATGCCACTGCACCCAAGCTGCGCAAAAAGAAAGCTTGACCGCAGCAAAATAAGGGCGGGCGCTGCAATCGTTGCCTGCTTTTATTCGTATTCAGAGTAAAGGGACTGCATTTTGCAAAAGGAGGAAGCTATGGCTATTTTTGAAAAGACCATCCGCAACCAGAACTTCGATACCCTGCTCCGCAAGCTGGAACACGCCATCCCGGACAGCAGCTGGTCGGCAGAGCTGGAAGCCGGCAGCGATTTCAAGGAGGGCAGCGCCCGGTGCAGCGTGCGGGTGTTTGAGCGGTACAGCATGGTGGGCGGCAACCGCCTTAGCCTGACGCTGACCCTGTTCCAGAACGGGGACGAGCCCATCCGACTGTCGGCCATTGCAGCGGGCGGCAGTCAGGCGGTGTTCTTTAAAATGAACACCCTCGGCGAGGACGCTTTTCTGGAGGACGTAAAGCAGCTGCTGGAGGAAATTTTGGAGGGCTAAAATGTTTTATAGTGGGTTTGACGCGCTGTTCAGCATCCTGTTCCCGCTGGTGTTTCTGTTTGTGCTGGGCATGATCTTATTTACCGTGGTGGGCAACCTGCGCACATGGAGCAAGAATAATGCGTCCCCGCGCCTTACCGTCCCGGCTACTGTGGTGGCCAAGCGGACGAACGTTTCCCGCCATCATACGGACAATACGATGTCGCATACGTTCACTACCTATTATGCCACCTTTCAGGTAGAAAGCGGTGACCGCATGGAGCTGCGGCTGAGCGGCACGGAATACGGCCAGCTGGCAGAAGGCGACACCGGAAAGCTGAGCTTTCAGGGTACGCGCTATCTGGGGTTTGAACGGAATTAAACACGCTTCTGCGCAGCATTTTTGAAGAAATCGCAGAAGCTGTGACAAAAGTGTTATTCTTTTATGAATTTTAGCACTCTACGCTTGACAGTGCTAAATAATTGTGCTATAACAGTGGCGTGCTCAGGAGGAAGGGCAAAAGGAGAGCCGCAAGGTTCCCCGGAAAGTCTTTCCGAATGGACGCTTCAAAGTTTTTGCCCCGACCCGAACGCCGGGATTGGAGGTATGTTTTATGTTTATGCCGACTGTTTTTCATGAGAACCTGTTCGATGATCTCTTTGATCCGTTCTGGAACGAGGGTGCACTGGAGCGTGCGATGAACCGCGAAGCCCGCGACACCTTTGGTAAGCGCGGTGCAAACATGATGAAGACCGATGTCAAGCAGACGGACAACGGCTACGAAGTGGACGTTGATCTGCCGGGCTGCAAGAAGGAAGACGTTCAGATGGATCTGAGCGACGGCTATCTGACCATTCAGGCAGTGCGCAGCCACAGCAATGACGAAAAGGACAACAAGGGCCGCTACGTGCGGCGCGAGACCTTCTCCGGCAGCTGCGCCCGCAGCTTCTATGTGGGCGAGGTGAAGAAGGAGGACATCCATGCAAAGTTTGAGGATGGTGTCCTGCACATCCAGCTGCCCGCTCCTCAGCAGACAAAGGCTCTGCCTGAGAACCCGAATTTGATCGAGATTGAGTAAATGCCGACCGTGTGCGCCAAGGCATAACGTATATAGGATGCCCCCGGAGAGCTGCAACAAGCCCTCCGGGGGCATTTTTTGTGTTCAGGCTTTCGACGACGGAGAGGGGAGAACTGAACCCTCTCCGTCATCGCTGCGCGATGCCACCTCCCCCGATGGGGGGAGGTTTTTGCTCTGCTTACCGGTAGATGCCGAAATGCTCCCCCTTCGGGGGAGCTGGACGCGACCAACGGGAGCGGACTGAGAGGGTTTTCTTCCTAGAGATGCCAACGCCGTAGGCAATGACGGAAAAGAGCATCCTTGTGCACACGCTTGTTTTACCCGAAAAACTTTATTTTTCTACCATTTCGTGGTATCCTTATAAGGCGCACGCAATACAGGCCTGTGGCTGCACTGGCAGCGGCTGCGGACTGCGCGCGGCAAAAAAAGAACGTATAGAAGAGAAAAGGGGGATAAAAGTCATGGGCGAATTTGCCTTTCAGACTTTACGGGAAAGTATCACCTCTGCCATCAGGAGCAAGATCCTTACCGGGGAGCTGCAGCCGGGCGTAAAGCTGGCCGAGCAGAAACTGGCCGAGGAGTTCGGCTCCAGCCGGGCACCTATCCGGGAGGCGCTGCGGCAGCTGGAACAGGAGGGCATGGTTGAATATTCGCGCAATGTAGGCTGCTCGGTGCGCCGGGTAAAGCCGGAGGACGCCTACGAGATCTACCTGCTGCGGGCAAATCTGGAAATGACGGCACTGCGCTATTTTGATTGCAAATTCCCGGAGGAGGATCTGCGCACCCTGCGCGGCATTCTGGAGGAGATGCGCAATGTCCGGCCGGGGGATCTTTCTCAGATTGTGGAGAACGACAACCGCTTCCATGCGGTCATCGTGCAGCGGGCGGGGCTGCCCAGACTGCTGAAATTCTGGGACGACCTGAACTACGGCAACCTGCTTGTTGGGGCGAACAGCGGCTCCAACCACGAGACGCTGGCGCAGCGGCAGAACGGCATTCACACCAAGCTGTACGAGGCGCTGGCAAGCGGCGACACCGAGGTTGCCTGCCGCGCCGTCTACGCCCACTACATGGAGCCCATGGAGCGGATGCGCAGCGCGAACAGCGCCGTACAGGCAGCGGACGAAGCAGCAAAATAAGGGGAATTTGGCTGACCGTCTAAATTTTGACCAATCATTTTATGGAAATTGCAGATTGTCTACAATCTGCAATTATGCTATACTATCAAAGTGATCGGTCGAGTACTGCTGTATTTTAGTAAAATTGCAAAGTATATGCGGAACCTTGGCCTTCTTACAGGAACTTCCGCCCTGTGTGGAAAAGAAAGAGAGGAATTGTCCGCATGTCTAACAAAGAAAAAGCCACAAAGATCTCGTGGCTTACCCTTGCCTTCATGGCCTTTTCTACGGTCTGGGGCTTCGGCAACATTACCAACGGCTTTGTGTACTTTAACGGTCCGCAGGTCATCTTCAGCTGGATCTTCATGTTTGTCCTGTACTTCATCCCCTATGCGCTGATGGTGGGTGAGCTGGGCTCTGCCTTTAAAAACGAGGGCGGCGGCGTCAGCTCCTGGCTGCACCAGACCACCAACGCAAAGCTGGCCTACTACGCCGGTTGGACCTACTGGGCCTGCCACATCACCTACATTGCCAGCAAGGGCAGCGGCTTTTTGAAGGCGCTGAGCTGGGCAATTTTCCGCAATGCGGAGACTTACGATTCCTTCCCCACCCGCTACATCCAGCTGGCTACCTTCTGCATCCTGCTGCTGGGCTGCTACATTGCAAGCTTGGGTCTGAACCCTCTGAAAAAGCTGCTGACTGCCGCAGGCACCTGCACCTTCGTCATGTCCCTGCTGTACATCGTGATGATGTTCGCTGCCCCGGCCATCAACCCCACGGCAGAGTACGTCCACGCAAACCTGAGCTTCAGCAGCCTCATTCCCAACTTCAACGTCACCTACTTCACGTCTCTGTCCATTCTGGTGTTCGCTGTGGGTGGCTGCGAGAAGATCTCTCCCTACGTCAATAAGGTCGAGAACCCCAGCAAGGGCTTCCCCCGCGGCATGATCGCGCTGGCCGTCATGGTGGTCACCTGCGCCATTCTGGGCACGCTGGCCATGAGCCGTATGTTCGACCCCGCCGTCATCAACGCCAGCGCAGAGAGCTTCAACGCCTATGTCGCCAACAGTTCCTACTGGGCTTTCCAGAAGCTGGGTCAGTACTACCATGTGGGCGATCTGTTCATGATCATCTACGCCCTGTGCAACGTCATCAGCCAGCTCGCCGTGCTGATCTTGAGCATCGACGCACCGCTGCGTATGCTGCTGGATAACGAGCACACCAAGCAGTTCATCCCGCAGGCTCTGCACAAGGTCAACGCCCACGGCGTGCACAGCAACGGCATCAAGATGGTGGCGGTGCTGTCCGGCTCCATCATTCTGGCACAGTCCTTCGTGCCCGGTGCTGCTGCCGTTCTGCGCCAGCTGACCAAGCTGAACTCTGTGTGTATGCCTATGCGCTATCTGTGGGTGTTTGCCGCCTACATCGCCCTGCGCAACGCCTACGATACCATCCCCGCCGAGTACCGCTTTGTCAAGAATCAGGCCGTGGCCAAGTTCTTCGGCGGCTGGTGTTTTGCCGTTACCGCCGTGTGCTGCGTACTGGGTATGTATGATAAGGACCCCTTCACCTTTGCACTGAACGTCATCACCCCCGTGGTGCTGACCGTACTGGGATTCATTCTGCCCGCCCTAGCAAAGCGCGAGCAGACTGCTGCAAAAAAGTAACCTGAATATGCTTAAAAAGGGCCGGTCAGCACTGACCGGCTCTTTTCAGATACACCCAAGGAGGTTTATTTTTATGATCGCATCCGAAGTCCGTGAAATGCTGTCCTTCATCGACGGCAACCCCACCGCATACCACACCACCGCCGCTGTGCGGGATATCCTGCTGAAAGCAGGTTTTGCAGAGCTGCTGGAAAGCCGCAAGTGGGCGCTGGAACCCGGCAAGGACTACTTTGTCTGCCGCAACGGCTCCAGCATCATCGCCTTCCGCATGGGCGACCAGCTGGAAAATTACAGCTTCAACGTTGCCGCCGCCCATACGGATTCTCCCTGCTTCCGCATCAAGGAGAACGCCGAGATCCACATGGGGCAGAACTACACCAAGCTGAACACCGAGGGCTACGGCGGCATGATCTGCGCCACATGGATGGATCGTCCGCTGTCTGTGGCGGGTCGTGTGCTGGTGCAGGAGAACGGCGCTATCGTATCCCGTCTGGTGGCACTGGACCGCGACCTGCTGATGATCCCCAGCGTGGCCATCCACATGAACCGCGAGGTCAACGATAAGGCTTCCTTCAACAAGCAGGTGGATATGCTGCCTGTGCTGGGCGGCGCCTGCGAGGAGGGCGCGCTGAAAAAGCTGATCGCAGAGGAGCTGAAGGTGTCCGAGGAGCAGATCCTTGGCAGCGATTTGTTCCTCTATGTGCGGGAAAAGGCCACCGTCTGGGGCTGCAACGAGGAGTTCATCTCCTGCGGCCGTCTGGACGACCAGCAGTGCGTTTACGGCATCCTGAAAGGTCTGCTGACCGCCAAGAACGCCCGCTCCATCGGCGTGGCGGCCTTCTTTGATAACGAGGAAGTCGGCTCCGGCACCAAGCAGGGCGCAGCTTCCACCTTCCTGTACGATGTGCTGCACCGCATTGCCCAGAGCCTTGGCGGCAACGATGAGGACTTCCACCGTGCGGTGGCTTCCAGCTTTATGGTCAGCGCCGACAACGCCCACGCCGTGCACCCCAACCACCCGGAGCACACCGATGTGAACAACTGCACCTACATGAACAAGGGCGTGGTCATCAAGACCCACGCAGGTCAGAAGTACACCAGCGATGGCATGAGTGTTGCCGCCGCCCGGGAGCTGGCTGCCCGCGCCGGTGTGCCGCTGCAATACTTTGCAAACCGCTCCGATAAGGTGGGCGGCAGCACGCTGGGCAATCTGGCCATGGCACAGGTGTCCATGAACTGCGTGGACATCGGCCTGCCCCAGCTGGCGATGCACTCCTGCTACGAGACCGCCGGCGCAGAGGATACCCTCTCGCTCATCAAACTGATGCAGGAGCTGTACAGCAGCCACTTTGAAGAGACTGCTTTCGGCACCCTTTCCATCAGCAAGTAAACGGATAAAAGCATAAAAAGGACTGCTGTGCGCTGTTTTGCACGGCAGTCCTTTTTGTGTAAAAGTTGATTTTCCGTGGCCGGTTAAGCCCGGATATAGAAATCCGACGGTAGTTATGGTAAAATAAGGCATCCGGGAGCGCCGGGCGCTCCGCTGCAACATGAAAAATGGAGGTTTTCTATGAAAAAGACCTATCGCTCGCTCTTTTGTCTGCTTGCGGTGCTGCTGCTCAGCGTCAGCGTGCTGCCCTCTGCTTCGGCGCTGTTTTCCAAGAAGCTCTACTATTATGGTGTAGTAGAGGGCGTCAGCCGCACCGTGGAGGGCAAGGTGGAGTCCATTCTGGTGACTGCGGAAGAGCAGGAGACCTATCAGATGATCGTTACCGACAGCACCGTCTGGCAGGACCATGACGAAAAGACCACCTCCGACCCCGCTACCCTTGCGGTAGGCGAGCAGATCTGCGTGGTGCACGACCCGGCTGTGATGATGTCACTGCCGCCGCAGTCGGTGGCGTATACCGTCATCCGCAACTTCCCCGCAGGCACGGATCTGGAACAGGAAGCACGGGATGCCGCCTGCCCGGTGAAAAAGTTCTTCGCCGACACCCGCAAGGCCATTTCGGACTGGTTCTATCAGACCATGCCCATCTGAGCGTAACATTCCCTCTATAACGCAAAAAACTGCTGCCCCGTACCGGATGCCAAAGCGTCCGGGCAAAGGGGCAGCAGTTTTTTATGCAAGATTATGCGTTGCTTTGCGGCAAAAGCGCTGTATACCGCTATTTATTTTCGGGGGGGGTAACGCGGAAGCGCTTTACCACCTGTTCCAGTGCGCTGATGTCCACAGGCTTGGACAGGTGTTCGTCCATGCCGGCTTCCTTGCTCTTTTGCATATCCTCAAGGAAGGCGTTGGCGGTCATGGCAAGGATGGGGATGGTGCGTCCCAGCGGGTTTTCGCCGCTGCGGATGCGGCGGGTGGCTTCCAGGCCATCCATCACCGGCATCTGTATATCCATCAGGATCATGTCGTAATCGCCGGGCTTGACGCTGGCAAAGGCATCCACGATCTCCTGACCGTTGGGGCAGATGGTGCAGCTTGCGCCTTTTGTTTCCAGCAGCATTTGCAGAATCTCGGCGTTGATGGCGTTATCCTCGGCACAGAGGAACTTCATGCCGGACAGGGGAGAAGTGGTCTCTTCTTCCTCCGGGAGCGCCTGCGCCTTTTGCACCGTGTCCGCTTCGGTGTCAATGGGAAATTCCAGCACTACCTCAAAGCGGGTGCCCTTACCGGTGGCACTCTCCACGCTGATGGAGCCGCCCATCAGGTCTATGACGCTTTTGGTAATCGCCATACCCAGACCCGTGCCCTGCACCTTGTTGGTGCCGGAGCGCTCCTCACGGGTAAAGGGGTCAAAGAGGGTCTTTTGGTAGTCCGCGCTCATGCCGATGCCGTCATCCTGCACCACGAAGCGGTACCGGGCGTAGTGCTCGTTCCGGGGCAGCTCTTCCACCTCCAAACGGATGTGCCCGCCGGTGGGCGTATACTTGACCGCGTTGGAGAGGATGTTCATCAGCACCTGATTCAGACGGTTGGGGTCTGCCAGCACGTTTTCGTGCTGCAAATTGGTGCTTACCGTAAAGCTCTGACTGCGCTGACCTGCCTGCTGCCGGATGATGCTGTCCAGCTGACTGATCTGCTGGGGCAGATTCATTTTTTCCACATGCAGGGTGGTCTTGCCGCTCTCGATGCGGCTCATATCCAGAATATTGTTGATGATGCCCAGCAGCAGCTGACCGGAGCTTTCCAGCTTGCCCAGATGCTCGGCCAGCTTTTCCGGCTCGTGCAGCTCGTTTTTCATCAGGGCGGTGATGCCGATGATGGCGTTCATGGGGGTGCGGATATCGTGGCTCATGTTGGAAAGGAAGTCCGTCTTGGCTTTGCTGGCACGCTCGGCGGACTGTAACGCCTCGGCGGCAGCATCCTGCGCCCGCCGCATCTCGTCGTTGGCCTGCGTCAGCTGGATGTTATACTGCTCCAGACGGAGGTTCGTCTCTTTTTCGGCCCGCAGCTCCCGCTGCTGCTTTTCCCGCAAAAGGAACCAGCCAGCAATGACTGCCATGATCGAAAACACCGTTGCAAAACCTACAATAACGGCCATGACGATATTGACCAGCTTCTGCGTATTCACGGCCACATATTCTGCTGGAACAAGGAACGCCAGCGTCCACTGGGCGTTTTCCATCTGCTTCAGGGCGTAGTAATACTCAGTTCCGTCCAGCACGGCGTTGGAATAACAGGAGCCTGTGCGGGCAAGCCGCTCCTTTGCTACTGCAAAGGAAGAACCGTGCAGATAGGACATCTGGGAGAGCACGGTGTATACGTTGTGCCCCTTCAACAGCTCGGTATCATTGGCGTTGAACAGCTTGAAACCGTTGTTGTCCAGTACATAGACGCTGTTGTTATTTTCGTAGGCGTCGCAGCGGAAATAATCGTTCAGCTGGGTCATACTCTGGGCGATGCCAAAGTAGCGCAGGGTGATCTCTTTCTCTCCGCTTTGCAGTGTGATGGGGGTGGAGAGCTGTTCCAGAAACACCATCCGGGAGTCGTCCACGGTCAGCGAATTGGAAACATAGCTGACCCGCTGCGGCGCGTTTTCCAGATAGTTCATTTCCCGCAGCAGACCCGTGCGGCCATACTCGGTATAATAACGCCCGGCAGCATCCACGGCGATCAGCTCGATCTGTTTTTCATGGTAATTGGAAAGCTCCGACAGCTTTTTCAGATAGCGGTAGAGATCGGTATCGGTCTCCAGCGGGGTGTAGTATAAATAATTACACTGCACATCCACCTCGTCCCAGTGGTTGTCAATCACATCCTCCAGACTGTGGAACATCTGGTGGGTGACCTCTTCCATCTGGCTCAGACGCTCGTGGTAGACAAGGTTTTGGATGTAGGTCTGGCTCATGACAAAAAGGGTCAGGATCAACACGATGCTGACAAAGCCGAAGCCCACAAACAGCTTTTTATAGATTTTGTTGTTCACATCCAGTATCTCCTGTCCGTTTTATTCAACTCCATGCGGTGTCTGCCCGGCTGATGGTGGTGTAAGCACCAAAGAAGGTTTTTGCGGCATCCATGCCCACCACGCCGCTGTCTGTCACCGTTGCTTCGGCAGCCAGCCGGTCGCTCACACCGCAGATGGCAACCTGATAGGTCTTGCCCGCCTCCGGCTGCACCGGGCTTACCAGCACATAGGGGTAGCCCTTGCCGTTGCCGTAGGCATCGTAGCCAGAAGCCAGCAGGTCGCTGATCTGCTGCCCGGTCAGGGTGACGGTCTGGATGGTGCGGTTCCAGCCGGTGGGCAGGATGACCGAAAGGTCGTAATCCGTAATGCCCTTGGCGTACAGCTTGGCGGCTACGCCGTGGTGGTTCTGCTCGGTGGGGTTGCCGGGGATCCATGTGCTCAGCGAGACCAGCGCAAGGTCGCTGCCGGTAGCCTGTGCAAAGCAGCGGCCCACCAGCATGGCGCAGTCCTGCTGCGAAAGCTCCTCCGTAACGGTAGTGATGACATCCGGGGTGTTGTTCACCACACTGTCCTGATCCTCTTCCAGCTGACGGATGACATCCTCCATGGTGGCATTGCCCTTGATGAAGTCCAGCATTTTAAGGCCGGTGGTCACGAAGGTGTTTTCCCAGCCGGAATAGATAAAGGGCGCGGTGTTGCCTGCGTTCAGGGTATCGGCGATGTCGGCATAGTAGGTGCCGTCTGCCTTTGCACCCTTGAAGGGCAACAGGCTGCTTTTCAGCGCCGTTGCGGGCTGCAGAGCGCTGGTGCCTGCAACGGTGGAAAGCACACGCATCACCTTGAGCGCATCTTCCAGCTTTTGGGGGTTACGCTTCAGCTTTTTATTCAGACCGTAGAAGCGGTTCACATTCAGCACAAAAACGTTCTGGGTGCCGTCCTCCGAGAGAAACGGCATCAGCCCAAATTTATCGGCGTTGCCGCCTGCCTCCACAATGCCGTTGGTGTTTCCAATCAAAAACAGGGTGTTTCCCTCGGCCATCCTCTGCAGGGTCACATTGTCGTCAAGAGCATCGCCGGAGCCGTTCAGCATCCCGATGTCCTTCCACTTTTTGACATACGCCATTGCCTGCATCATGCCGGGGGTGTTGCTGACGTTTGCCTTGCCGGAAAGATAATCCTTCTGCCACAGTCTGCCGTCCAGCGTGCCAAGGAAATCGGCATCTGCAATGTTGCACAGATACTGGAAACCGTAGCCCGGATACTGGATCTGCGGCAGGCAGAGATCGACCCCGGCTTCCTTGGCTTTTGCAGCCAGCACCTCCAGCTCAGCGAAAGAATTGGGCAGCTCCCAGCCGTGTTCCCGCAGCAGGGTCTTGTTGTAGGTGATGCCGTAGCAGTTGTAAACCGAGGGCAGCAGATAGATGGCACCGTTGTCGAACACGTCCTGCAGACGGGACTCCACATAGTTATCCGTAAAATCGTAGCCGGAAAGGTCCAGCAGTTTGTCGGAGACCAGATCGATCTGGGGGTCGTAGTAGGTCAAGGTGCAGACGTCCGGCAGGTCGCCTGCCGCAAACATATTCTGCAAACAGGTGGTGGTGTTATCGCCGCTGTATGGCACGACCTCGATGTTCACTTCCGGGTAAACGCTGTGCACCTGCTCAATAAAGGCTTCTATCTCCTTATAAGGTGCCATAAAGGTGACGGCTTCGTGCGCATCTGCTGTTTTGCTTTCAGCCTTGCCGCCGCCGCAGGCGGTCAGCGCTGCCGTGGCAGCTGCAACGCTGCAAGCCTGCAAAAAGGAGCGGCGGGAGATTTTTTTTATCATATAAATATATCTTCCTCACATTTCGGAGGGCAGTACTGCGCAAGTGCAGGAGCGCAGTGCTGCCTTAGCGATTTTTACACACCCCACAGGACCCCCCACGCTCGCAGCCTGTCCGCACGGGGCATACGCCGATTTTCCCATAAAATAACAATCATATTGTATCATTGTAACAAAAGTGTTTCAAGCTGTTTTTTTGAAGGATTTTGCATGGAAAAGGGCGAACAACCGCGTGCTTTGCAGCTGCACGGCATAAAAATACCCCTGACACCGGGGAAGGGTATCAGGGGTTATGGTATTCCGGGCACGCTGTTTTATTGCAGGGGCTCTTTTGCGCGCAGACGCCGAAAGGTGTCCTCTTTTACAAGCTCGATGACCACCGCTGTCAGGGGGATAAAGAAGATAATGCCGATGATGCCAAAAAGCTTTCCGCCGATCATGGCGGCAATAAGGGTGTACAGCGGCGAAAGCCCCACGGATTTTCCCACCACACGGGGATAAATGAACTGGTTTTCAACAAACTGCACGGCAAGGTACACGATCAGGCAGCGCACCGCCAGCACAGGGTCTACCAACAGCACAAGGAACACACTGACCACGCAGGAGATCAGTGCACCCACATAGGGGATGATGGCGCAGATGGCGGTGAGCACGCCCACCAGACTGCCGTAGGGGATCTTGAAAACGGAAAATGCAAGAGCCATCAGAACGCCAAGAATCACTGCCTCGCTGCATTGTCCCGTTAAAAAGTTTGCAAAGGACTGCCGGAACAGCCGGCAGAACTTCAGCACCCCGGCGGCGTGGGCAGGCTTCAGGTAGGCGCACACCAGCGTGCGGGCTTGGTGGCCGAGGCTCTCCGTACTAAGGGACATATAGACGGAGATGATCAGCGCAAACGAGGCGGTAATCGCGATATTCACCGTGGCAGAGACAGCCCCTACCGCATTGACCAGCACCGTGTCGATGCTTGCGGTGACCTTGTGCAGCAGCTGCTCCCAGTTGATGCCCTCCAGCCAGTTCATCAGCCAGCCCATGTCAGCATCCTGTGCGTTGAGATAGGCAGTCCAGCGGGGAATATTGGCCTCGATCTGCACATACAGGCTGTGGAAGGACTGCACCAGCTCCGGAATCAGCAAAGTCAGCGCCAATACCAGCACCAGCACAACGCCCAGCAGGGTGATGAAAAAGCTGAGAAGGTGGATGGCTTTCGCCGAGGGCTGCTTTTTGGCCTTGCCGAACAGGCGGTTCAGCCGCTTTTCCAGACCGGTCATGGGCACGTTGATAAAAAGCGCCAGAATGCCGCCCGCCAGAATGGGCAGTACCAGATCTATCAGCTTTGCGGCAAAGGCCAGAACGTCAGAAAGCCGCAGCAGCGCTACAAAAAGCGTTACCCCTACCACGGTAACGAGCAGAGATTGTTTTGTTTTTGGTTCCATGAAAAAGTTCCTTTCCCGGAAGATTGTGGCAGCAGGCAGCAAAAAGACCGCCCGCCGGCTCTTTTTGGTATTGTAATCGGAAGAAAAGGGCTTGTCAAGACGAGAGAAAGGGAAACGGGACGTTATAAAAGCAGTTTGCGAGAATGCAAGCGGGAGCTTTTCAGTAGGGAAAAAGCGTGGTATACTTGGCCAGAGCAATTTAAAAAAATTGAGAGAAACACAGCTTGAAAGGAAATAGATCATGTCGAAAGATGAATATTTGATCACAGATGCGCCGCTGAAAGCGCTGACGGTTTTTGCAATGCCAATGATCCTGGGCAGCTTTTTTCAGCAGGTCTATAATATGGCGGACTCCATCATAGTCGGCCAGTTTGTCGGCTCCTCGGCACTGGCGGCTGTCGGTGCCTGTGCTGCGCTGACCAATGTTTTTATTTGCGTGGCACTGGGTGCCGGTGTGGGTGCCGGTGTGCTGGTAAGCCGCTATTTTGGCGCTAAAAACTATGGCAAAATGAAAACCATCGTGTCAACGTCCCTGCTCAGCTTTCTGGTTTTGAGCGTTGTCCTTGGCGTTTTTGGCTTTAGCTTTTCCCGTGCTATGATGAGCGGCTTACAGACCCCCGCCGACATTCTGGAGGATGCGGTGCTGTATCTGCGGGTCTATTTTGTGGGCTTCCCGTTTTTGTTCATGTACAACATTCTTTCCACCATGTTTACCTCCATTGGGGAGTCTAGGATCCCGCTGGGTCTGCTGATCTTTTCCTCCATCCTGAATATTTTTATGGATCTCTGGATGGTGGCGGGGCTTGGCTTGGGCGTGTTTGGCGCAGCCCTTGCCACGTTGATCGCACAGGGCATTTCTGCGGTGTTTTCGTTTTTGATCTTCCTGCACCGGATGCGGCAATATAAAAGCCCCTTTAATAAGTTCGATCGGCAGGAGCTGTATTCCATGCTCCGCATTGCGGTGCCGTCGGTCTTGCAGCAGTCCACCGTGTCCATCGGCATGATGATCGTGCAGGCGGTGGTAAACCCCTTTGGCACACAGGCGCTTGCCGGATATGCAGCAACGATGCGGGTAGAAAATGTTTTCTCGCTGATCTTTGTCTCCATCGGCAATGCGGTCTCGCCCTATATCTCCCAGAATTTTGGTGCAAAGAAGATCGACCGTCTCAAAAAAGGCTACCACGCTGCGCTGGTGCTGGACCTGTGCTTTGCAGTCATTGCCTTTGCGGTCATTGAAACCCTGCACACCCAGATCTCCTCGCTGTTTCTGGGCAAGGACGGAACGGCGCTGGCCTATCAGGTGTCCGGTGATTATATGCGGTGGCTGGGTTACTTCTTCATCTTCATGGGCATCAAGATGGCGACCGATGGCGTGCTGCGCGGGCTTGGTATCATGCGCCCGTTCCTCATTGCCAACATGGTAAACCTTGCCATCCGCCTGTCCGTTGCCCTGATCTGTGCACCGCGCTTTGGTATTGCCTTTGTCTGGCTTGCCGTCCCGGCAGGGTGGCTGGCAAACTTTCTGGTCTCCTATGCGGCGCTCAGAAGATCGTGGCCGACGGAAAATGCAGCGGCACCTCAATGATTTTGTGCAGCGCGGGAGCCTTTTTTCTGCGCCTGCCCCGGCTTGTTACAGTGGTTTACTTTTGGCAGCGGAAATGCTATGATACACCTTAGAAAAAAAGCAAGGAGGAGCTACAATGGGCATTGCAGGGAACGAATGGGGTTTTCAGGTGGGCACGCTGCCCAAAGGTGCGCGGGATAAGATCAGCGATGTGCCGGGGGTGACGGTAGGGCACTGCACCTTGGCAGATGGCGTGGTGCAGACGGGCGTAACGGCGCTGCTGCCGCACCAAGGGGATATTTTCCACGAAAAAGTGCTGGCGGCCAGCTATGTCATCAACGGCTTTGGTAAGACCACCGGCCTTGTGCAGATCGACGAGCTGGGCACGCTGGAAACGCCCATCCTGTTTACCAACACCCTCAGCGTGGGCACGGCACAGACCGCGCTGGTAAAGTATATGCTGGAGAAAAACCCCGACATCTGCGAGACCACCGGCAGCGTGAACCCGGTGGTCTGCGAGTGCAACGACTGCGGCCTGAACGATATCCGGGGGCTTCATGTGACCGAGCAGCACGTTTTTGCCGCGCTGGCAGACTGCAAGGCAGATTTTGCCGAGGGTGCCGTAGGTGCCGGGCGGGGGATGCGCTGCCACGGGCTGAAAGGCGGCATCGGCTCCGCCTCCCGGGTGGTGGAACTGGACGGAAAACCCTACACCATGGGCGCACTGGTGCTCTCCAACCATGCGCTGTTCGATGACCTCATCGTGGCGGGCACGCCTATCCATACGCTGCTGAATAACAGCATCCCGCCCCACGAGGATAAAGGCTCCATCATCACGGTGCTGGCCACGGATATCCCCCTGAGCGAGCGGCAGCTGCGGCGGCTGTGCCGCCGGGCGCTGGTGGGGCTTTCCCGCACAGGTTCCTACTGCGGCAACGGCAGCGGCGAGATCGTCATCGCCTTCACCACCGCCAACCGGGTGCCGCATTACTCGGAGAAAGCCCTGCTGCCCATGACCCTGCTCCACGATGATGCCATCAACCCCTTGTTCCGGGCGGTGGCAGAGTGCGTGGAGGAAAGCGTTCTCAGCAGCCTGCTCCACGCCGAGACGGTTACCGGCAACCATGGCCAAACCTTCCACAGCCTGACAGAACTTCTGAAAAACCGCGCCTGAGGCGCTGCAATACAGAAAAAAGCCCTGCATCCGGTGCAGGGCTTTTGCTTTACTTAATAGCGGCGGTGGATCTTTTTGGTGGGCTTGCGGCGGTTCCAGTTGGCGCACAGCAACCACAGCCCATAGATCAGGGCGGCAATCAGGCTGAGCACCAGCACCACCTTCAGGTACAGGCTGGTCAGGAACTCCTTCACCTTGTCCACCCCGAACAGCAGCGGGTTGCGGGCTACGTCCTGCCCGGCGATCAGCTCAACCACGCCGATGGTCTCGCCCGCCAGCTTCAGCTCCACCGTGCCCACCACGTCGCCCTGCTGGATGGGGGCGCAGACGTAGTCTGGCAGGTGGAAGTATTTCTGGGTGACGGTGCCGTCGCTGGTGGAGGGCAGCAGGGTCATCATGCTGTCGTTGGGGTACAGCTGCAAGGTGTCGGTGTCGGAGGAATATCGGACCGGGATCTCCGCAATGGTCAAATCAGTGTCCAGCGCAGCCTGAATGGAAAAGCTGTCGAATACCCAGTCCATCAGTTTGACCGTCTCGAACAGGGCGGGGCGGCGGTTGGCGTAGCCGAAGGTATCGCAGCTGTCGGGGCTGTCCATCACGCAGAAGATATAGGTGGCACCGTCCTTGTTGCCCCACGAAACATAGCTCTGGGTGCCGGTATCGTTTTTAAAGGCGGTCACATTGCACATGCCACCCTGCATGGCGCTGCGGTAGTAGCTGCCGCCGCTGGCTTTGCTCAGCGCGGCGTTCTGGCTGACCAGCACCGAGGAGGAGCGGTGCTTCTCCTTGGCGGGCATGGTAAAGCTGGGCGCACCGGACACCTCCACAAAGGAGTCAAAGCTCATCAGGTAGCGCAAAATCAGGTACATATCCACCGCGCAGGTAGTGTTGCCGCTGTCGATGCCGCAGGCGTCTGTCCAGCTGCTGGCGGTGGTGCCGATGCGCTGGGACAGGGTGTTCATCTGCGCCACCCAGCCGTCCAGATCGCCGCCGGAAAGGGTGTACGCCACACCCATGGCTGCCTCGTTGGCATTGCGGGTAAGCATGGCGTACATGGCTTCCCGGTAGGTGAAAGTCTCGTTGGAGCGCATATCTGCGTTATTGGTGTTGTAAACGTAGTCCGAGATGGCAAAGGGCATCTGGAAGGTGCTGTCCAGCTGGTCAGCGTAGTTGGTCAGCAGCACGGCAAGGGTCATATATTTGGTCAGACCGCCGGCAGACACCTGCTTTGTGCTGTCCTTATCATAGACGATGATGTTGGTATCGGTGTTCACGATATAGGCGCTTGCAGCCTGCACCTGATACACCGGGCTGGGGTCGAACATGGCCCCGGCGGGCAGCACAAGGCAGCTGAGCAGAAATACAAATGAAAGAACCAGTGCAAAAATACGTTTCATGTGGACAATTCCTTTAAAAAGCGATAAAATATACAAGATACGGCTGCGCTGTGCGGCGCGCCGGAAGATCAATTTTGCAGCAAGCGTGCTGTGTTCTATAATAATAACAGGTTTGCCGGGGTGTTACAAGAGCCTTGCGGTGTTTTACACCGTTCTTTCGCTCCGGCAGGGAGGGCAGGAATGGTATATCTTACAGGGGATACCCACGGCGATATCCAGCGCTTCAAGCAGGGCAAGCTGCGCTGGCTGGGCAAAAAGGACACCGTGGTGGTGCTGGGGGATTTCGGCTTTGTGTGGGACGGCAGCGCAGAAGAACAGAAAAAGCTGGACTGGCTGCGAAAGCGGCCGTATACCCTGCTGTTTCTGGACGGTTCCCACGAAAATTACGACCTGCTGGCACAGTACCCGGAGACGGAACTTTTCGGCGGCAGGGTGCAGAGCCTTGGCGGCAACGTATACCATGTGTGCCGGGGCAGTGTGCTGGAGCTGGAGGGCAAGAGCTATCTCTGCTTCGGCGGCGCGGAAAGTCAGGATAAGGACGACCGGGAGCCGGGCGTGAACTGGTGGAAGCAGGAGATGCCCAGTGACGAGGAATACGACACCTGCCGCCGCAACTTAGAGGCAGTAGACTACAAGGTAGATTATGTGCTGACCCACGATGCACCAAGCAGATTTTTGGATTTTACAGCCCTTGCCCTTGGCGAAAGCAACCGTCTGCACCTGTTTCTGGATGAGATCCTGCTCAAGCTGACCTACGAAAAATGGTTTTTTGGCTGCTATCACAAGGATGTGCAGCTTTCCACCAAGAGCCGGTGCGTGTTCTGCGATGTCATCCCCATGGGCGAGCGGCGCACCGGGCTGTTCCGCCGATAGGAGGGCAAAATGCAGGTCACGGTAAAACTATCCTCCCGGGAGGGGGCGGCGCACATCAGCGGCATTCTGGCGGGTTTTACCCTGCTGGCAAAGCGCGGGGAGCTGACCCTGCGGGTGCAGGACGAGCGGCCGGGCAATCCCCTTGCCCGGGAAGCGCTGCTGGAAACGGAAATCAACGGCCGCACGGTGGTGTTTGACCTGATGGACGGCTACTTCTACAACGACCCGGCGGCGGTGCTGGCACTGTTCCACCGGGCGGATGTGGTGTTCAAACGTTCCTTTTCGGAGGAGAAGAACCGGCAGTTCCCGGGCGATATCTCCGCAAAGCTGCGGCCATTGGGGCTGAACTACTACGTTACCTGTCCGGGCTCGCCGCTGGAAGCGGAGCGCAGCGCAAAGAGCCGCCTGAAGCAGTGGGCGCTTTCCACCCGCTGCTACCCGCAGGACTTTGAAGCCCGGCTGACCCGGGTGCGCAAAAAGCCGCGCATCCTCTTCCTGACCCGTCTGTGGGACCCGGAAGAACCGGCGGTGCAGCAATACCCGGAGTTACAGGCAGAGTGGCGGCAAGTGAACGCAGACCGCATCGAGCTGCTGCACCGACTGCAAAGTGCCTTCCCGGCGCAGTTCACCGGCGGCGTGTCCGACAACGCCTGCGCCCGGCGGCTGTGCCCGGAGCTGATCCTGCCGGACAAGCTGACCGGCAAGCGCGCCTATCTGCACCGGATGCAGCACACGGAAATTTGTGTGGCATCTACCGGACTGCATGGCTCTACCGGCTGGAAGCTGGCCGAGTATGTGGCGGCGGGGCGCGCCATCGTTACCGAGCCGCTGCGGTACACCCTGCCGGGCGGCTTTGAAGAGGGCAAAAACTATAAAACATATACGTCCCCGGCAGAGTGCGAGGCGCAGCTGCGGCAGCTGCTGGCAGACCCGGCGGCGATCTTAGCCATGGCGCAGCACAATGCGGCGTACTATCAAGCGTGGCTGCGGCCGGAGCAGCAGGTGCGGCAGGCTTTGCGGCAGCTGGAAACAGGGGAAATGTGAGGGGGAAAACGGGGTATGGAAGAGCAGAAACGGCATAGCGGCTTTGAGACGATGCGCATTCTCAGTATGGTGATGATCGTTCTGATGCACGGCATTGGGCACGGCGGGCTGGGCAGTGCGGCACCGCAGGGGTCGGCGGCATTCTGGATCTACTGGCTGCTGTTTATTCTGGCGCGTGTGTCCACCAACTGCTTTGTAATGCTTTCCGGCTATTATCTGTCGGAGCGCAAGGGGGCTGTCCGCGCCGGGCGGCTGTTCCGCATCGGGGCACAGGTGTGGTTTTACTCCATGCTCACTTTCTGCGTTGCGGTCAAGGCGGGTGCGGTGCCGCTTTCAGCCATTTCGCTGCTCCGGGCACTTTTACCCCTTACCTCCAACGGCTACTGGTTCGCCTCGGCTTATTTTCTGATGTACCTCTCGGTGCCGGTGCTGAATGCGGTGGTGCAGAGCCTTGACCGGCGGCAGTACAAAACGCTGCTGCTGGTGGCGCTGCTGCTGCAAAGCGTGTGGGGCACGCTGTTCTACTGGGCAACGGATGAAACCTTTGTGAATAACGGGTACAGCTTTATCTGGTTCTACACCCTGTATTTTATGGCCGCTTATTTCCGCAAATACCGGGTGACCGTGCCCAGCGGGCTGTGTTTGCTGGCATATCTGGCAGCTTCGGCGGCGGGGCTGTTCAACCGGATGCTGGCGCTGCGGGTGGAAAACGCTTTGCACCTGAACGGCTTTGCGAATACCGTCAACGGCTATCAGGCACTGGCTACGGTCATCGCCTCGGCAGCAATGTTTTTGCTGTTCCAGAATATCCGTATCCGCTCGGACTACTGGCGGCGCTGGGTCTTTCGGCTGGCACCGCTGTCCTTTGGGGTGTATCTGCTGCACGACAGCGATTTTACCCGGGCGCTGCTGTGGCAGCTGGTGGATCTGCCCCGGTTCGGCGGGGCGCTGCTGCCCTCGCTGGCGTATCTGACTGGTGCGGTGCTGCTGGTTGCCGCTGCGGGCTACGCGGTGGATGCCGTGTATCAGCGGCTCTACCGCCTGCTGCACCTGCCCGCACTGGAAACAAAGCTGGACGCCCTGACCGCCCGCATCCTGCAAAACATTGTTGGGAGCAAAGAATAATATTCTATCGTGGGTCGGAAGCCTGAGCGCTTCTGACCCGCTTTTTTATGCGTGAAGTTGTAGTAATGGATGCCGTTTGCCATCACGGCCCCTCCTGTGAAAAAAGCGTATATCGCGGCCCGCAGGCCGCGATATACGCGAACTAAAAAATATTTTTTCCGCTGAAGTTGCGCAAAGCAAAGCGGAGCGCACTTAAAATCGTCCTCAGTTCATCGGCCCGGCCTTGTCGAACATCTGCTGCACCTGCGCGGCCAGCAAAGCGTGTGCCGGGCTTTCCAGCAGCGGGTCGGCGGCAAGCAATGCAGTGGCCTCGCTCTGAGCGGCGTGCAGGGTACGGGTGTCATTCATCAGGTCGGCGATCTGCAAGGTGGGCAGACCATGCTGGCGGCTGCCGAAAAAGTCGCCGGGGCCGCGGGTCTCCAGGTCGTACTGTGCCACGGCAAAGCCATCGGTGGTGGAGCACAGGAATTTCAGCCGCTTCTGCACGGCCTCGCTGGTATTGTCGCTGACAAGGAAGCACCAGCTCTCGGCAGCGCCGCGTCCCACCCGCCCGCGCAGCTGGTGCAGGGCGCTCAGACCGTAGCGCTCGGCGTTTTCGATCACCATCACGCTGGCATTGGGCACGTCCACGCCCACCTCGATGACGGTGGTGGACACCAGTGCGTCCAACCGCCCGGCCTTGAAATCCTCCATGACGGCGGCTTTCTCCTTGGGCTTCAGCTTGCCGTGCATCAGCCCCACCCGGCGGTCGGGCAGCAGCGTCTTGGCAATGTCCTCATAGTAGGTCTTGACGGCGTTCAGCCCGCCGTCCGGCACATCCTCAATGGCGGGGCAGACCAGATACACCTGCCGCCCCTTGTCGATCTCGCTGTCCAGAAAACGGTACAGGTCCTGCCGCCGCTTGCCGGTGATGCACCGGGTCTTGACCGGGGTGCGCCCGGGGGGCAGCTCGTCCAGAATGGAGATGTCCAAGTCGCCGTAGATCAGCAGCCCCAGCGTGCGGGGGATGGGGGTGGCACTCATGACCAGCAGGTGCGGGTTCGCGGCTTTTTCTGCCAGTGCGCCGCGCTGACGCACCCCAAAGCGGTGCTGCTCGTCAATGACCGCCAGACCCAGCCGGGCAAACTCCACCCCTTCGCTCATCAGGGCGTGGGTGCCCACCACAAGGTCGGCTTCATCATTGCGGATGGCAGCCAGCGTGGTGCGGCGGGCGGCGGCCTTCATGCCGCCGGTCAGCAGGGCCACCCGCATCCCGAAGGGGGCAAGCAGCCGGTTGAGCCCCTCGGCGTGCTGCGCGGCCAGAATTTCGGTAGGCGCCAGCAGCGCAGCCTGATACCCCGCCCGGATGCACGCCCAGATGGCGGCGGCAGCTACCAGCGTTTTGCCACTGCCTACATCGCCCTGCAACAGGCGGTTCATGGCGGTATCGCCCGCCATATCGTTTAAAATCTCCTCCACTGCACGGCGCTGCGCCCCGGTGGGGGCAAAGGGCAGACTCTGCCAGAAAGGGGATGGGTCGGCGCGGCGCATGGGTGCCCCGGTGGCCGCAGCGCCTCGGCTGCGCATCCGCCCGATGCCCAATTGCAGCACCAAAAGCTCCTCGTAGATGAGCCGCCGCCGCGCTGCTGCGGCCTGTTCCTCGGTGGCAGGGCAGTGGATGGCGCGCACCGCCTCGGCCTTGGGGAGCAGACGGTATTTTTGCAGCATCTCCGGCGGCAGCGGGTCGGGCAGCAGCTCCGCGTGGGGCAAAAGCTGCCGGATGCAGCGGGAGATGACGCTGCTGGTAAGCCCCTCGGTCTGGGGGTAAACGGCCTCAAAGGGCGCGGCCTGAATCTGCTCGGCGGTGCGCACCTGCGGGTTGACCATCTGGCGGCGCAGCATCCCGCCGGTCACGATGCCCTGAAAATAGTATTCCTGCCCCAGCTGCAATTTCTGGGTGGCGTAGGGGTTGTTGAACCATGTGATCTCCAGACTGGCTACATCGTCCCCGGCGGTGATGCGCTCCATGCGCCGCCCGCCCGGCAGAATGCGCCCGCCGGGCTTTGCAAACACCTCGGCCTTTACCACGCATTCGGTGTCGGCGGGAGCTTCTGCGATGGAGTAGGGCTTGGAAAAGTCGATGTAGCGCCGGGGGTAGTGGCACAGCAGGTCTGCCAGCGTCACGATGCCCAGCTTCTCGAATCGCTCTGCGGTTTTTGGGCCGACCCCCTTCAGGTAGCGCACCGGGGTGTCCGGCGTTAAGGTAGTGCGGTTTTCGGTGGGCATGGCGTTTCAACTCCCTTCCAAGCGTAGTATAGCCATTGTAACACGGACGGGGAACAGATGCAAATATTTTGCCTTTGTGCGGCAGCTGTGGTACACTGGTAGCACAGAAAAAAGAGAGGGGAGATACTGTGGAGATACGCAACGCAACTATGGATGATTTACAGGCCATTGCCGCCGTGGAGGCAGCCTGTTTTCCGGCAGCGGAGGCTGCCACAGCGGAAGAATTTGCCGGACGGCTGGCACACTATGCCGGTCATTTCTGGCTGCTGCTTGAGCAGGGGGAGCTGGTGGCCTTTGTGGATGGCTTTTGCACCGACACACCCGACCTGACAGATGAGATGTACGCGGACGCCGCCCTGCATGATGAAAACGGCGCATGGCAGATGATCTTTGGGGTGAACACCCTCCCGCGCTGCCGCTGCCGGGGCTATGCCGGACTGCTGCTGCAAAGAGCCATTGCAGATGCCCGCGCACAGGGGCGCAAGGGGCTGGTACTGACCTGCAAGGAGAAGCTTTTGCACTACTATGCAAAGTTCGGCTTTGTGAACGAGGGCGTTTCCGCTTCCACCCACGGCGGGGTGGTGTGGTATCAGATGCGGCTGCGGTTCTGAGAGAACGGTTTGGAATGCGCGCCGCGTGCGCTCTGCGCATAAATAGCGGAATTAGTTTTTTTATTCGGGATTCAGAAAAGCCTGCGGGCTTTTCTGAATCCCCTTTTCACGGGAGGGGTCGTGGAGGAAAACGGCATTTGCAATTCAGACCGCACTTTAATCATTGCAGCCCTTCTGTGAAAATAGCGTTTGGAGCGCTCCGCAGAGCTTGTCGGGGCAAAGCCCCTCCATCTGCTAACGCAGACCGCTCTGCCGCTTAAAAGCCCCACTGGGGCTTTCATTGCTGCGCAAACGCGGTCGCTCCAAACGCGAAATAAAAATAATCATTCCGCTGAAGATGGCTAGAGTGCAACGACGACGACCGCCGCCAGTGGCGGAAACATGGAGGAGTTGTTGGGGCAGCGGCCAGCAAGACGCAAGTGCCGCCCAAGGCACGATGCGGATGCTGGGTGCCGCAACCCGATAGCGGAGCACATTTTAAATCGTCCCACTTCCCGGCAAGGGCGACTGTTCAAAAGTCTCCTATGATACACAGGGGGTTTTGAACAACTAAAAAATAATGCGCAGAAAAGCGTAGCTTTCGGCGACTTTTCAGCCTTGAGAAAAATAAATGGCGTATATACGTTGTATCTCTAGTTGTTCAAAAAGCAGAGGGGTTTTGAACAACTAGAAACGCTAACCGAACAAAAACGGTGCTTTTTGCTCTAGTTGTTCATCTTGAACAACTAGGAATAAACGTAGATAAGCTAAAAAGTTCTAGTTGTTCAAAAGTCCATAGTAGTAATAGAGTTTTATAAGGGTGTTTTGAACAGTCACAGGCCTTGCCCCCGGCAGGGGACAGTGCAAAACAAAAAATCCCGGAAGCCGAAGCTTCCGGGAATCTTTTGGAGGTGACGACCAGATTTGAACTGGTGGATGAGGGTTTTGCAGACCCTT
>OGZI01000614.1_pt1 | contig 43516 bp, 64 predicted proteins | sample 1576711 | NCBI WGS metagenome assembly OGZI01 (sample SAMEA3541482, study PRJEB24748) | human gut metagenome | biome: human gut; feature: human-associated habitat; material: faeces | place: China | collected 2012
GACCTCTTTTTTTGGCCCATTCTTCGTACAGGGCGCTGGTTTCGCGCCAGAGTACGGTGTAGTGTTTTAGCTGTTCTGTCAGAATATCGTACATGATTGAGCTGACCTCCGTTTTATAGATTAATAGTCCGATTACGGACTAATCGTAACATGCAGTAAGAATTTTTGTCAAGGAAATATTTTCTGAATTTTTTTGTTTAGATGGTTCTGGATTTTGTTTGTCGGGCAAAGGTAAAACAGGGGATTTTCAGAGTTGGGATTTGTGACTTGCGGTAGTTTCTTCTATGATATATAATGGGGCGGAAGAGGTGCTATGAAATGGAAGAGATATTTTGAAGAGAAAGAGATAGGACGATAGGAAAGAAATACATAAAGTACTGCGATAATAGAAAGGATAGGGGGTATCGCCAATGCGTGAACTCGAAGTTCAGCTTTCAAAAAAGGATATTCTGCGCATGATGTCGGATATGAGGCTTAAGAAGGACGGGATGAAGGAGTCAAAGATCCAGGCTGTCATGCTTATCATTGCCGGAATATCCCTGATCTACACTGTGGGTGTTGTGCTGCTCGGCGGTCATGACCCATCCATTCTCTGGTGGCTCACCGATCTGTGTGCCGGAATCGGACTGTGGCTTGGCATTGCCGTAGTGCTTGCTGTTCTCATTAAAACAGTCCAATACTTCAGAATCATAAGGGGTCCGCTTATGCACCGGCAGCTGGTGCGGTTTGAAGAGCATCGGATTGAGATGTACACAGAGGAAGGCGTAAGCTGTTATCCTTATGCCTCTATTTTATATGCGGAAAAGACGAGGCATCAGATTCTGGTTTATATGAAGCGGATCGGGACGGTAAAGACGCTTCTGACACTTCCGGATTCCGCATTTACCGGCGAAGATGAGATGGACTGCTGTCTTGCCTTTCTGAAGGAAAAGCAGCAGCAGGAGGCCTTTATGGATCCCCTGGACCAACAGGCGGAGATCATAAGTCCTGAAGAGCAGATATATTCCTTTGCATTCATTCAGGAGGAGGCAGAATGGCTGGAGGCACTGACTGCGGGCAAGTATTATATGATGCGGACGGGGTTTGCGCTTAAAATGCCGGAAAGCATGACTCTGATACTGGCGTTGTTTCTGCTTACCGGCGTTGGCATCTTATCATTTATACGGGACAGGGATCCGGTGACTGCTGTGGTCTATGGTATTATTATGATTCTGTTTACTGGTATTGCATATCAGATCCTTTGCAGCAGGAGAGGGATTTACCGCGGCGTAAAACGGGCCTTAAAACGCGGGAAAACGGTGCCGGACAGAACCGGACGCCAGGTGATTTCCTTCGGCCGGTCCGGAATCAGCCTCTGTACGGATACGGAACAGTGGAACCTGACTTATCCCATGATTTACAGGGTAGTGGAGAGTAAAAAAGAGGTATTTATTTTTACGAAAGGTCCGTATTTTTTAAATATTCCGGTCTGGGCATTTCAGACGGAAAGGGAAAAGCAGGAGGTTTTGGACTGCTTAAGAGCGCATGGGATTTGTGTACTACAGAAAAATATCTAGTTGAGATATCATGGATATAGAGAAAACTCCTTGACATAAAAAAATATTTCTGTTATAGTTTAAACTTGTGAAACGAGAGGATGAAGGTCTGAAACGTATACCTGACACCTCTCGTTTTCTTTGCGAAAAGTGTGTGTGTGCGGCCGTCGGCAACAGTAGAACCCGGCAGGCCTAGAAAGGACTTATTTATTTATGGAGACATTGAGATTTGATGAATTACAGCTAGACGAAAGAATTTTGCGGGCAGTAGCAGACATGGGATTTGAGGAGGCTTCACCGATTCAGGCGCAGGCAATTCCGGTACAGATGGAGGGCAGGGACATCATTGGCCAGGCTCAGACAGGAACCGGTAAGACGGCCGCATTTGGTATTCCGCTGTTACAGAAAGTAGATCCAAAATCTAAGAAACTCCAGGCGATCGCCCTGTGTCCCACCAGAGAACTTGCAATTCAGGTGGCTGACGAAATCCGTAGATTAGCAAAATATATGCATGGTGTCAAGGTTCTTCCGATTTATGGAGGCCAGGACATTGTTAAACAGATACGTTCCTTAAAGGATGGCACTCAGATTATCATCGGTACACCGGGCCGTGTGATGGATCATATGCGCCGCAAAACGGTGAAATTTGACCATATTCATACCGTGGTTATGGATGAGGCGGATGAGATGCTGAACATGGGATTCTTAGAGGATATGGAGACGATCTTAAGCCAGCTTCCGGAAGACCGCCAGACGGTGATGTTCTCCGCCACCATGCCTCAGGCGATCGCGGACATCGCGCACAAGTTCCAGAAGGAGCCTGTGACTGTGAAGGTGGTTAAGAAAGAACTGACTGTTCCGAAGGTAACCCAGTATTATTATGAAGTAAAGCCGAAGACAAAGGTAGAGGTTATGTGCCGTCTGTTAGATATGTACGCTCCAAAGCTTTCTGTTGTATTCTGCAATACGAAGAAGGGCGTGGACGAACTGGTACAGGCACTTCAGGGACGTGGCTATTTCGCGGAAGGTCTGCACGGTGATTTGAAGCAGATTCAGCGTGACCGCGTTATGAACAGCTTCCGTAACGGCAGAACCGATATTCTGGTAGCTACTGATGTGGCTGCCCGCGGAATCGACGTAGATGATGTGGAAGCCGTATTTAACTACGATCTTCCGCAGGATGATGAGTACTACGTACACCGGATCGGCCGTACCGGTCGTGCTGGCCGCGAGGGTATTGCATTCAGCTTTGTGGTTGGAAAAGAAGTTTATAAGCTTCGCGATATTCAGCGTTACTGCAAGACCAAGATCATTCCTCAGGCGATTCCTTCCCTGAATGACGTGACAGGCATTAAAGTCGATAAGATTTTAGAGAATGTGGCGGATACCATCGAAGAATCCGATTTAAGTGAGATGATTAATATTCTTGAAAAGAAGCTTCTGGAAGAAGATTATACGTCCCTTGATCTGGCGGCAGCTCTGTTAAAGATGATGATGGGCGAAGAAAATGAGGATATTATCGATACGAGAGAACCACGCTCTCTCGATGAATTAGACAGCTATTACAGGGGCGAAAACCGTAATGGAAACGGACGCGGAAGAGGCAGAAACGGCGGCGGCCGTGACAGCCGGTACGAAGGCGGCCGTGAGGATATGGCCCGTCTGTTTATCAATATCGGAAAGAACCAGAATGTGAAGCCTGGAGATATCCTGGGAGCCATCGCAGGCGAGTCAGGAATGCCGGGCAAGATGGTCGGAAGCATCGATATGTACGATAAGTATACATTTGTGGAAGTGCCGAGAGAAAACGCGGATGCGGTACTTCAGGCAATGAAGGATGTCAAGATCAAGGGTAAGAATATTCATATGGAGAAGGCTAACGGCGGCAAGGGAAAATAGGAAGCAGACAGCCGAAGCTGACGAAATGAGACGAACGGGCAATAAGAGGCAAAAATGTCTGAATAGATGATATCTTGAGATATACGAAAACGGTTGTATAGGGACGTGAATAAAGCGTCTGTATACAACCGTTTTTATTTGGCAGAATGGATGACGGATGAGATATTTCTTGCGTATTGATGGGAAAGAGGATAGAATAAAACTTATCTGAAAAGGAATACATGCCCCTGAGAGCGGCAAAAACCACAGCGAAAGAATGAAAGCTGATGATGCCATTGATGTGGAATAAAGTGGAGAGTATAAAAACAGGAGAGAATGATTAAGATGGAATGGAAAAAGAACGACAGGATTCAAGTAAAGATAGAGGATATGGGAGACACGGGAGAAGGAATCGGAAAGACGGATGGTTTCACCTGGTTTGTAAAAGATGCAGTGATCGGGGATGAGGTGGAAGCCAAGGTAATGAAGACGAAAAAGTCTTATGGTTATGCCCGATTAGAAAAAATTGTCAACGCATCGCCAAACCGTGTGACGCCGCCATGTCCGGTGGCCCGTCAGTGCGGCGGATGCCAGCTCCAGGCTATGGATTATGAAGAGCAGTTAAAATATAAAGAACGGAAAATTTACAACAATATTAAACGGATTGGCGGATTTGATGAGGTTCCGATGCTTCCTGTTATGGGGATGGAAGAGCCCTGGAGATACCGCAATAAAGCTCAGTTTCCGTGGGGGACCGATAAGGCTGGGAAGATTATAACCGGTTTCTATGCGGGACGTACCCATGCCATTATTGAAAATGAGGACTGTCTGTTAGGCATTGAAGAGAACCGAGAGATCCTGAAAATAATCAAAAATCACCTGGAGCGTTATCATATCAGGCCATACGACGAGGCGTCTCATTCAGGGCTGATTCGTCATACACTGATTCGAAAGGGATTTCACACCGGCGAGCTGATGGTATGTCAGGTCATCAATGGAAAGAGCCTGCCCCATCAGGAGGAACTGACGGAGCAGCTGTTAAAGGTTCCGGGAATGACGAGTATTTCAGTTAATATAAATCGTGAACAAACCAATGTAATCCTTGGCAATCAGGTGATCAACCTTTACGGTCCGGGTTATATCACGGATTATATCGGCGGTGTCAAATACCGTATTTCCCCGCTGTCATTTTACCAGGTAAACCCGGTGCAGACGGAGAAACTCTATTCCACGGCACTGGAATATGCGGGATTGACCGGCGGTGAGACGGTGTGGGATTTATACTGCGGGATTGGAACTATATCACTATTCCTTGCGCAGAAGGCAAAGAAGGTTTACGGTGTGGAAATCGTGCCTCAGGCCATCGACGACGCCAGGGAGAATGCAAGAATTAACGGGATGGAGAACGTGGAATTCTTTGTCGGAAAAGCCGAGGAGGTGCTGCCGCGGGAGTATGAGAAGAATCAGGTATATGCCGATGTGATCGTCGTAGACCCACCGAGAAAAGGCTGCGATGAGGTCTGTCTGGATACGATTGTTAAAATGGGACCGAAGCGGGTGGTCTATGTGAGCTGTGATTCTGCTACGCTGGCGAGGGATATGAAGTATCTGGCGGAGCGGGGGTATGAGGTGGTGAAGGTGAGAGGGTGTGATATGTTTCCGCACTCTACCCACGTTGAAACAGTGGCTTTGCTTTCCCAGATAAAATAAGGGTTTATCAGTGATCTGGTATAATAAAAATGTATCCCTGCCTACCAATTGCCTACGCTTTTTTAAATGGTAGGCAGGATTAAGATATAACACGCGACAGAATGTCCATGGCATTATCCTGCATTTTATCAGTATTGAAAACATACCGTTCTATGGTTGTCTTGATGTCTTTGTGTCCCAGACGCTCCATTACGGTCTTAGGTTGAGCACCATTTTCCGCCAGAATTGTGCCATGGGTGTGTCGGAGACAATGGCTGTGAAAGAGAGGGTTTCCCAGTTCCTCATGGATAACTTTCGCACAGTATTTGAAAGAATATGGAGTGAGAAGTTCGCCGTTTTCTTTTACGCTGATTGGCATGATCTCTTTCCCAATTATCTGTACATTTGCCGGCGCCTGGAAAATCAGCCCATCCTGCATCAGATAGGTTTTAGTAAAGTACTGGCCATAACGGAGCATAGTCTTTTTCCGGTTATGAATCTCGGTTTTAAGTATCTCTTCATAGACCGGCAGAATTTTGATAGTCCTGACGGAATCATATTTTGGCGGGCGATAATACCATTTCCTGTTTTCGTTTGAAAGCTGGTGGCGGATACAGATTGTGTGTTTATCGAAATCTACATCATGCAGCAAATCAATGCTGTAAGTCTCACCTATCCGCGTTCCGCAGTGGTAACCGGTCATGAGAGGAAGATAAAAATTACTGTCGGGTCCAAAGCGGTCGATGATAGCAGCAAAATCCTCTTTCCCGCAGATGTACTCGGTATGTTCCTTCTGGTGGGGAGGTGTTTTAATTTTAGGAATAACGACGTCAGTACATGGATTGTACTTGATGTATTTGCACGGCCGTACTGCATATTTAAGAGCGCCAGACAGACAGGACAATGTGTTTTCAACCATGTTGCGAGAGTATCCCTGGCGCTTCATGCCATCTACCCATAACTGGATCACGTCCGGCTCCAGTGATGCAAGGCGGTATTTTCCAAAGACCGGCTTTAAATGTATCCTGATTTTGCCGGCATAATCGATCTGCGTATTGTGCGCCAGATTTGTAACTACATAATTTTCATACCAATAGTCCAGATAATCAGATACACTTATATCTTTCGGTTGAAATGTTCGGCCTGCGTTGTCATATTCAGCCTTTGCTTGCGTACCGGCAGTAAGAGCCTCACCCTTTGTCCGGTACCCTCCTTTACTGATCGGGTTTCGCTTCCCGCCAATTTTGGCTCCTTCAAAGGACCATTCCCAGGTTTTACCGCGTTTTCGTGTTCGTAATTCTCCCATTCTATCAATCCTTTCATTAAATTTAGGTATAAAAATAACACCTATACAGGTGTCAGAATTGATGGTATAATATGGGTGTTGAGATCATATTGTACCGGCTTGACAGTCTGTATAGTAATCTATGTGAAAAGCTCTGGCGTTGGCGCGCTGGGGCTTTTAATTTAGTCTCAATTTCAGTAATTGTTCCGGGAAACCTGTGCAATCACAGAATTGCTCCCAGGTGAAATTTTCAAATTCGTGGAGCATTTCATCAGTAATAAGGAGATGAGCTGCAAATAAATTCGCTTGCTTTTCTACCTTTGAAGTAAGAAGCAAGGTATATCCCTTCATGAAAGTACAATTATCTTTCATATGTAATACAGCATGGCCGAGCTCATGAGCCATAACAACTCTGCGAAAAGTCTCATCCTCAATTTCACTATTCATATAGATACAGCGATTATGTTTCATGTATTTATAGTATCCGGCTATATTTCCAAGTGGCACATAAAAGACTTTGATTCTCAGGCATCTCGCAATTTCAAAAGGATCACGGGTTCTATATTTTCTTTCGTAGAACTTTATTAATTTTTCGATTTTTGCTTTCAATCAAATCACCAGCTTTTTGGTCAGTCCTTTTTCTTTTTGCGGCCGTATTTTACTTTATTTTCTTTTTTGAGTTCTCTTAATCCCAATTCTAAAGCATTTCTCAATAATTTGAGAGATTCTTCGTCAATTGGCTCTCCATTATAGAAAAGAGGTCCATCTATATCTTTTTCGATTTCATCCATAATACGATCTAAATCCTTTCCGATTTCGCGTTCATCTTTTGCTGTTAATTCAGAATTAGTAGCAGTTCCTTCCTCTTTTCCAGTCATTAAGTAGTCTACAGTAACACCGAAATAGTCAGCGATTTTTTGAAGCTTTTCGTTTTTGGGTTTACTCCTACCGGTTTTCCAATCTGAAAACGTTGATTTTGTTATTCCTGTACCCTTTACAACGTCAGAATCTTTTACACCGCGTTCATCACGTAACTTGCAATAAATTTCATACATAGATACACCTCAATTTAAAAAAAAGTTTTAAAATCCGTACAAAAAGTATTGACAAGTTCTGATATCCGTTTTATCCTAAATACAAAGTTCGGAAATCAAAACAGCCAAGTGTTGTTTGTTATTTTATGTCTGGTAAATGTATTATAACTGATTTCCGAACTAAAATCAATAGTAAAGTTCGGAAAGGAGGAAAAAATTTAATGTACGAGAAATATGTAACATTGCGTAATGAAAAGGGAGTGACTGATTACAGAGTAGCGGAATGCACTGGAATTACGAAATCTACATTTACTGACTGGAAAAATGGGAGAAGTAAACCTAAGTTTGATAAGCTACTTGCAATTGCAAAGTATTTTGACGTTCCGGTGGAATATTTTGCCGAAAGTGAAGAACCAGAACATTGAAAATCAAGGAGGTGAAATTCATGGTAGAACCTTACAAACCTCTTTACACAGTAAAAGAAACCAGTGAGATACTGAAGGTTAATAAGGGGATTGTTTATAATCTCATCAAATCAGGAGAGCTTCCACATCTAGTTCTGGGGTCGATTAAAGTTCGAGGAACTGATCTGGAACGTTTTATACAGTCTTATCCAGTTGAAGGAGGTGATGAACATGCATAACTACTTTGCAGGCTTCAGTGCCCGATACTGGAACCGTATGTTCCATGAGGCATATGAGGGCCGGAGAAGCTACAGGACAGCGGCGCAGATCGAGGCCGTGGTGATCGCAGCGCTGGTAGCTATTATATTATGTCTGGTGAGGAGGTGATGGCGTTGAGCAAGCGTAAGAACGGTACATACAGAGCGGCCGCGGCCGGCGGTTGGAATTCGTATGGTTGGGGAAACGGCAAGGGAAGAAAAAAGCCGCGCGAGGTGCGAACTCACAGCGGCAATCAAGAAAAAACTTTACAAGCCCATGATACCATGCGGACCGCAGAAAATCAAGAGGGTGATGAAAAATGAGATATCAATGTGATGCATGTGGTTGCTATCTCGATCCGGGAGAGGGTCGAACATGTGATGAGTGCCAGCGGAAAGCAGACCAGCGGCACAGGATCACAAAGAGAATACGCCTGAACGGGAACCAATATGAAATGAATATGGAGGAATTGCTATTATGCAGGGATTAAAATTTGAGGTTGCACAGACCAACGGAATTATAAAAGTCAATTTTGAAGAACTGGAAAATGGCCTGCGGGAGAAGCTGGCTGAGTACGAAGGTGCCGTTTTCACGGAAGAGTCAAGAACCACGGCGAAAGGCGAACTCGCAAATCTGCGTAAGCTGAGAAAAGAGATCGAAGACAGCCGGAAACAGGTTAAGGCAGAGTGGATGAAGCCGTACGATGCTTTTAAAGTGCGCGTTGACGGCCTTCTGGAGATCGTGGACAAGCCAGTAAACCTTATCGACAGCCAGCTTAAGGAAATGGAGGCTGTCAGGGTGGCAAAAAGAAAGGAAGATATCCAGGCATTATATGACAGTGTGATCGGGGAGATGCAGGAATATCTTTCCCTCGAGAAAATTTATGATACAAAATGGGAAAATTCTTCTGTAAAGCTACCGGCAGTTAAAAAGGCTATGATCGAGCTGATCGGAAAGGTATACGAAGAAGTTACGACCATTAAAAATATGGATTCCGAAGTGGTTCCGAAGGCGCTTGAAATGTACAAGCGTGACCTGAGTCTTGCGAACGCTGTTAGATATATCAACAATTACGAATCCCAGCGTCTCGAAATCCTCCGCAGAGAGGAAGAGAAAAAACGTGATCTTGAAATCGAGAGAATCCGCCGTGAGGAACGTGAGCGGGTAGCTCAGGAACAGCAGATCAGAGAAGAGACGCGCCGGGAGACGGTAGATGAGTTGAAATCTGTTGATGAATCACTTGCCGGAGTCTGGCCGGTTGCACCGGAAGCAAAAAAAGTTATATATACGGTTCTCGGTACTGAATCGGAACTGGAAGAACTGGAAACTGCGCTCAACAGTCTGGGACTGTATTTTGAGAGGAAAGATGTGTAATGGGCGATAGCCGTGTAATGAATGTGTATGAGAAGTTGCTGAAAGTACAGCAGGAACTCAAAGTACCGAAAAGCCAGTATAATCTCTTTGGGAAATATTATTATCGTAACTGCGAGGACATACAGGAGGCCGTAAAACCGCTTTTAAAATCTGTGAATGCTGTGCTTTTCCTCAACGATGAGATAGAGCAGATAGGGGACCGGTATTATGTTAAGGGCATTGCAAAATTTGTTGATTGCGAGACCGGGGCCGAAATTACCAATAAGGCATATGCACGGGAAGAGGAAGAAAAGAAGGGCATGGACGCTTCTCAAATAACTGGAAGTACAAGCAGTTACGCCCGAAAATATGCGCTTAATGGCCTGTTCTGTATCGATGATAACAAAGATGCTGACTCCAACGGGAAAATCAATGAGGACCAGCGAAACGAAATTATAGAGGAGCTGAAAAGAACAGGCGTTGGAATAAAGGGGCTTTTAAAGAACTATGGTCTTAAGACTCTGGAGGAGATGGAGGCTGACCAGTATAGCGAAGCTGTAAAGGTGCTTAAATCGAAGCCGGATAAAGAGAAGATACCACCTCCAGTCTCAGACGATGAAATGAAACAATTATCGCCGCCAGATGATAATGGATTACCGTTTAATTAGTGGGGTGATGGCATGTATGAATTTGCACATATAACGGCTTACAAGCCAGTAGAGGAAGGGACGTATTTGCAGGTGTTCATTCCAGGTAAAAACCTTATGGGTCCGCTGGAGGAAAAGCACATGCGGACATGTAACGTCTGGCTTGACGATGGACGGCACATAAGCGCAGAGCAGCGGAAGAAAGCATACGCAACGATTAACGACATTGCAGCTTTCACAGGAGAGATGCCGGAAGTCATGAAAGAGTGGCTTAAGTATCTGCATATTTACCGTACAGGCTGCGAGTACTTTTCGCTCTCATCTTGCTCTATGGATACGGCCCGGGAATATATCAACACGATACTGGATTATGCGCTGGAAGCTGGAGTACCGCTATTAGATTTCGCGCTTAACCGCACTGATGATATTGGACATTACCTGTATGCATGTCTGAAGCTTAAAAAGTGCGCTATCTGCGGAAGGCCGGGAGAAGTCCACCATGTTGATGCAATCGGGATGGGAAATGATCGCAGGACGCTTGATGATTCGGATCATCGAAAGATATGTCTGTGCCGTGTGCATCATACAGAGGCTCATACAACCGGTTTTAACAGCTTTGCAGAGAAATATAAGGTATACGGTATCAAATATAAAGAATAAGCCTTGTCGGCTCTGAAACGAGCCTTTAGATAGGGGGCAAGAATTAATGTGTCACGAACATAATAATTGCCATGGTACTGCCTCCGCCGTCTTTCGTCTAGCGGCGGGGGAACAAAGGAGGAATTACAATTGAGTTATATAGATTTAAGCGGTATGCATTTTGGGTTTCTGGTGGCTCGGGAATATGCAGGAAAGGGATACTGGAAGTGTCAATGTCTTAACTGCGGAAAAGACAAATTGGTCAAAGGAGAGCATCTTAGACTGGGGAATGTAAAGTCCTGTGGCTGCTTGAAGGAAGAGCAGGAGACACGCGGAAAGAGGGATACAAATAGCTATGTTATACGTACCCACAAGGGTGATGAAATTAACGTAGATGCCGAAGATGTAGACCGGCTGTCAAAACATTCATGGTCGATCGGAATAGATGGATACCCACAGGCCAGGGTAAACGGAAAAATGATGCGAATGCATGAGCTGTTAGTCGGCCAGTATCGCGGTGATGGGCTTGTGATTGACCATATCAACCATAATCGGGCGGACAACCGGAAAGACAACCTGCGGATCGTTACCCCGGCACAGAACGCCAGAAAAACAGGAATTGAGGTGTAGACATGGCAAACAAGAGAATGTTCTCAAAGGCAATTATTGACAGCGATATGTTCCTGGATATGCCGAAATCAGCCCAGGCGCTTTACTTCCATCTTGGTATGAGGGCGGATGACGATGGATTCCTTGACAATGCAAAAAAGATCATGCGTAGCATTGGAGCCAGTGAGGATGATTATAAGATTCTGGTGGCAAAAAATTACATAATCCAGATGGAAAAAGGGATTTGTGTAATCACACATTGGTGGGTCCATAACTACATCCAGAGGGACCGCTACAAGGAGACAATCCACCTCGAAGAAAAGGCACTTTTGACCCAGACAGAGACCGGCGTATACACTTTGGATACAGAATGTGTACAGCCTGTATCCATTTCGGCTTCTCAGATTAGATTAGATAAGATTAGTATAGATAAGATTAATAATAATATACCGGCTTCCGCTGACGCTCCACCCTCACCTGACGTTAAAGTAAAACACAAATATGGCGAATATAAACATGTTATGTTAACAGATGATGAAAAGGGAAAACTACAGGCTGAGTACGGCGAGGGGATGGCGGAAAAAGCAGTCACGTTTCTTGATGAGTATATCGAGATGAAAGGCTATAAAGCAAAGAGTCATTATTTGGCAATCCGCAAATGGGTGATAAATGCGGTGAAAGAAGCTGAGCAGAAGGACAAAGGAAGGACAGGAAAACAGAAAACAAACCAGTTCCAGCAGTTCCCACAGCGTGAGGTTGATTATGACGCTCTGGTAATGCAGGGACTACAGAATATGGGAGATGGTGAACATGGGAAAGAGATATAATCCCGAAAACTTTGTTGACAGGGTATACATGGATTCCAAATTTGCGGAACTCAGAACGGAATTGATTACATACTTTGACGGCAGATTACGGGAGCTGCAGGAAATGATAAATACAGAGTCGGAGCCTCCGGCGGAAAAAAAGAAGACAGCAGGGCCGGTCAGAAAACAGGAAGGGGAGCCGGACCCGTGCATGATCTGGAAAATGAACATGAATAAAAGAGGTACTGAACTGGCGAAGAGATATCCGAAGCAGAATGATTCGTTAAATACCGTGCTGCGGAAAATATATCTTAAGATGGATCGGCAGTATGGGGTCTGCCTGGCGCAGGAAGTAAAAGACTGTAAAGGCAGATCGGATAAAAAACCATCAACACTTGAGGCCATTTCACAGAGCGAGAAGTTAAGGAATCTTTTCGAATCAATCCTTTTCAATTTTGAGGAGGAATGCAGATTACGAGAAGAGAAAGCTCAGGCGGCGGAAGCTGCAAAACTTGCGTTGACAAGACAGGAGATCATTCAACCACTTATTGAGGCGAGAGCAGACAGGAGTACAAACGGCTGCTCAACCTATGCGGCAGTATGGCGGGAGATGCGAAAAAATGGTGCTGACTTCGAGGCGGCAGAGGCAAGGTACAGAGAGAAAACCAGAAGCAAACGGAGCATCAAAAGTAAAGAACTTGTTGACAATGATATAGACCTGAAAAAGAAATTTGCGGAGACCGTAGCTGAGATGCTTCACGAGGCCGGAAAGGCAGACCATGAAAGAGCGTCATGAGCAGATCAGGGATTACATTGTACAGTACACCATATCCCACGGCTGGCCTCCCTCTGTACGTGAAATCGGGGAAGGCGTAGGGCTGGAGAGCACGAGCAGTGTACAATTGCATCTCAAGCAGATGGCAGACGCGGGGATCATTAAAATGGTGCCGGGGCAGCCGAGGTGTATTGCGGTGCCGGGAGTAAAGATCACATGGGAAGGGGATGCAGAATGCGGAAAAGTAAGTGTCTAAAAATGCATTACCCGGAATCTATTTGTATGGCAGAAAGAATTGTATTGTTTCACGGAACCAGATTTCGCATTGCTTTGAGTGTTCATGAGTTTTACTGCAAGAAGTGCAAGAAGATTCGGAATTTGTGGTTTATCAATAGATAATTGACGTTTAGGAGGTGCAGAATGAAAGATTATGCGCAATTGTACGATGATGAACTGGATTATGAGAGAGATATCGAGACAGGATTAGAACAGCTTTGCGAGCTGAGGTTAAAAATGTACCGTGAGAAAGACACCGACATTTTGAAAGAGATTACCCCTGTGCTCAACGCGATTATCCACGATGCAGAACGGTACAGGGATTGGATTCAGGCACAGAATTAAGATTGAGGTGATGCAGTGAGAAGGATGAGATTGATTAAGATAGTTGTGCCAGAAATTGTAGCTTATTTCGTACAGGGGACGGAAGCGCCAGAACCAGAATATAATTGCACCTGTGGAATGGGTGTGGCTAAAGAATATAAATGCTGTCCATACTGTGGCGCAGAGCTGGCGTGGGGGCAGGTAAAGAAGCCATCAAAAGAATTCAGCAAAATGCTGGAACGATTGTAAATTAGTATTTTCAAGATACCCGGAAAGGATGATGAGATTGCGGAAATTATTATTAAAACTGGCACATAGGATTCTAAAAAAATATGGGGTGATTCCTCTGGATTTTAAAGACAAGGTCTTTTTTATGGGAACGATTTACGAAATTCAGAGTTATGTTATTTCAAAAGAATTTTTTAAAACTGATGTTACTATAGAGATGTGTGATTGCTTGAAATTGCCTGATTTTGGGGAATCATGATTGAAAATTCCGGAGGAGTGGAGGAAAGTGATACATGTTTAATTGGATTCGACATTGTCTTTGTATACATGATTTTGAAATAGTAAAACAAAATGAGTATCCAGACAAGACAGTAACGACGTATTTGTGCAAAAAATGTGGCTGGATTCGGAAGGTAACGACAAGATAAGTTAGATTAATATTCCGGGACTGCCGGAAGAAAGGAAAAAAATCATGGGATTAATTGATGTGTTTGAGAAAGAGGATCGAACGGAAATAAAGTTGAGCCAACTCTGTGAAATGTTAAGCGCAGGTGCCAAAACTGAATTGCTTATGAACGCTGTAAACTGTGATGTGCCTCACCAGTATATCAGAGAAATGGTAACAGGAGAAAAAGAAGTGTCTGATTGCGTCTTATTTTCAACAGAAAAACGATAATCGGTAGTATTAATATTTTGTAAAGGAGTGATTGAAATAGAAAGAGTATTAGATGCTTGTTGTGGTAGCCGGATGTTTTATTTTGACAGGCAGAATCCAGAGGTAATCTATGCTGACAACAGAGAGTTAGAAACAACCTTGTGTGACGGACGTACTCTGCTGATTAAACCTGATGTAAAGATGGACTTCCGGGATATGCCATATCCTGATAACAGTTTCAAAGTTGTTGTATTTGACCCGCCACATTTGATTCATGCGGGGACGGGGAGCTGGTTGGCCAATAAATACGGAATCCTACCGGCTGACTGGCCGGAGTATTTGAAGCAGGGATTTAGCGAGTGCATGAGAGTAATGGAGCCTGATGGGCTATTGATTTTTAAATGGAATGAGGATCAAATAAAATTATCTGAAGTATTGAGAGTTTTTGATAAAAAACCATTACTGGGAGACCAGAGAGGAAAAACAAGATGGCTGGTCTTTATCAAATAAACTGATATTTGACCGATTAAGAAAGGAGCTGGAACCTTTCCGGAAAACAGGCGCGCCGGGTTCCTTTTTTGAAAATGAAAGCAATTATGAAATACCCAGGCAGTAAATGGAGTATAGCGGATTGGATTATCAGTTATTTTCCGCAGCACCACAGCTACATTGAACCGTTTTTCGGTAGCGGCGCAGTGCTATTCAATAAGCCGCGGTCCAATATCGAGACTGTAAACGACCTCGACGGAAACGTTGTAAACTTGTTTGAGTGGATCAGGAAAGACCCGGAGCGCCTAGCACGGGAAATATATTACACGCCTTACGCAAGGCAGGTATACGATTCAGCGTTTGAATCGGTACCAGAGGACAGTTTTGGACGGGCAGTGAATTTCTACATACGGCTTAATATGGGACACGGGTTCCGGACCAATGGCGAAAAGGTGGGCTGGAAGAACGACGTACAAGGCAGAGAGCGGGCCTATGCTGCGAAAGATTGGTGTAATCTGCCTGAGAAAATAATGGCGGCCGCTGAAAGGCTGCGAGGCGTGCAAATTGAAAACATGCCGGCCGTGGAATTAATCAAACGCTTCAACCATTCCAATGTATTGATCTATGCGGACCCGCCATATGTTTTATCGGCCAGGCACGGGAAACAGTACCGGTATGAGATGGACAACGGGGCGCAAACTGAATTACTGGAAGTTCTTCACGCCCATAAGGGGCCGGTACTAATTAGTGGATATGATAGCGAGTTGTATAATGACAGCTTACACGATTGGTACCGTGTAGAAACTGACTGCTATTCCCAAATCGCATCAAAGAAGCGTGAAGTGTTGTGGATGAATTTTGCCCCTGCAGGGCAGATGAGCATAAAAGACTTTCTGGAGGTGAGACCATGAGCGGTTTGATTATAGATTGCTTTGCCGGTGGCGGCGGGGCAAGTGTGGGTATAGAAATGGCACTGGGGCGGCCGGTTGATATAGCTATCAATCATGATCCGCAGGCGATTCGGATGCACAAAGTCAATCATCCGGATACGCTGCATCTGACCGAGGATATATTTAAGGTCGATCTTAAAAAGTATGTTGCTGGCCGCCATGTAGCACTTATGTGGGCCTCTCCAGATTGTACCAGTCATAGCAAGGCAAAAGGAGGTCAGCCGCGTAACAAGGGGCTTAGAATTCTGCCATGGGCGGTGTACAAGCACGCTAAAGCAATTCTTCCCGATGTTATCTTGATGGAAAACGTCGAGGAAATACAGCAGTGGGGACCGCTAGACGAGGCAGGGCACCCAATAAAAGAAAGAGCCGGAGAGGACTACAAACGATTCATAGCGGCCATGAAACGATTGGGATATGATTTTGACAGCCGGGAACTGGTAGCGGCAGATTACGGAGCGCCGACAACGCGGAAGCGATGGTATGCAATCTTCCGCAGAGACGGGAATGTGATTACATGGCCGGAGCCAACACACAGTAAGAGCGGAGCAGATGGCCGGCTGAAGTGGCTGGAATGTGGGGATTATATTGATTGGTCAGATTTGGGGCGTTCCATATTTGACCGTCCACGGCCGCTGGCAGATGCCACCATGAAACGGATAGCAAACGGATACGTTAAGTATGTTGTTAACAATCCGCAACCGTACATAGTTAACAATCAGAGCGCCGTTTCCTTTATGATCCAGTATCACGGAGAAACACGGGAAGGTGATTCGCGCGGCCAACTGCTGACGGAGCCGATAAAGACAATTGATACCAGCAACCGGTATGGTCTGGTTACGGCATTTGTCACTAAATTTTATAAATCCGGGACAGGCCAGATGTGCGAGGAGCCATTACATACCATCACCACATCACCGGGGCATTTCGGGCTTATATCTGCATTCTTGATTAAGTATTACGGTACTGGTTGCGGTCAGGAAGCTGGGCGGCCGTTGGGAACGATAACAACAAAGGATAGATTCGGGTTAGTAAATGTGATAACGGACATAGATGGAGAACAGTATATCTTGAAAGATATCTTCCTCCGTATGCTGAAACCAGAGGAACTTAAGAGAATGCAGGGATTTCCGGAGGATTACATACTTAACCATGACATAGAGGGCAAGCCGTACCCCGTCGGGGAACAGGTGGCGCGGATCGGGAATAGCGTGGTGCCGATAATGGCGCAGGCACTGGTATCTGCAAACTGTCCGTATCTCAAAGTCGGCGAAAGAATGCCGAATATGAGGATCGACGACAGCCACGAACAACTACGGTTTGCTTAACAAAACGATCATTTAAAGGAGGAAGAAACAGATGAGATTGACAGCAGATGTAAAAATGCAGATAGAGGCTATAAAGAATCCGAGCAGAATAAATGTTATTGATTATGGCGATACGGTTTTGCTGACAGACGGGTGGAAAGGCCCATACATAAAAAAAGAAAAAGCCATAATTAATTTTGAAAAAATCAGAAATCCAGGAAAGTGCAATGATAATCTTAACCCCAAAACTTTAAAGTTAATCTTCCTTAAGAAGACAAATCATCTTCTAATTACTCCAGGTGGAAGCACAGTTAGGAGATTTGACACAGAAGAGAAAGAACATATATGGGTGAGGAATGATTGGATTAACGAATATGGCAATGCTTTCAGCTATGCCACGGAAGAAACAAAAAAGGCGATCATACCAGTTAGCGTAATCGGTGAACCTTTGGGAATCGTGTTAAGTGTACATGTTGAAAAAGAGGACAACTAACGATAGAACCGTGGCAATGGCGAAAACGGCGGCAGCATATGCCGTGCGCGAGTAGCCATGTAAGACCATTTTGGTGAGGTCAACAAGATGGTAGAGGAGGATTAGAAATGGAACAACTTATTATCGGTGAAACAGACAGAGGTACATATTATGTTAGGCCCATGAGTTGGGCCGGAATCTGGGACAAAGACGGGAAATTAAGCGGATGTAATACGCTGTATGAATCCGAAAGTGAAGATGATTGTAAATCATATGTTAATCGACGGAAGTTACTTGAAATGATAGCAGATAATCCAGAACTGCCAGTAATCCCGATGGTATCATATGATTGCGTAGCCGATGACTGCGGCTATTGGCTCTCTCGATTCGGAAATGTGGAAATCGGCGAAATCTATGAAGGTGAAGAAAAAGTATATATTCGAGATAAGGACGATTGGAATGAAATTTTCGAGGACATATCTACCGCTTGGGAAGTGGCTAATCTAAGCGACGAGGAAGCGGAGAAAAAGGTGGATTCTCTCGATTGGAAAAAGGGAATTATCGTCTATATCGAATCTGATGTGGGTTAATCGGCAAAATCGAGATTGAGAAAAAATTGTGGAGGAATACACAGAGAAAGGAGCGGCCGCCATGGCAAGACCGAAGAAAGCAGATAGTGAGAAATACATACGGCAGGATATAAGCATGGAGCCGGATCAGTTTAAGAGGCTGATGGCCTATTGTCAGCGAGAAGACCGCTCCATCTCCTGGGTGATCCGCAAGGCGCTGGAAATGTTTTTAGTGTGTAGCGATACGTAGCGTTACACACTAAATCGTAATATGAAGGAGGTTTGAAACGTGATAGACAACACAAGCTGTAAAATAAGAGGATGTAACAAATGCGACGAATATAAAAAGCACTGTGATGATCTAATGCAGGAGAATGAGGCGTTGCGAATGCGCCTGGCAGAGATACGTGAGCGCATAAATGGCATGGAACTGCCTCACGAATACCATATACTGTATACACGCGGATGGTATGACGCAGTCGAAGAGGTCAGGAGGTACATAAATTGAAACATCAAGAAATCCCGAAAGGGTACATAACCCAGAAGGAGATACAGGCCGCACAGCGGTATTACCGGATCAGCCGCACGGTAACGGTACATACCTACAAGGCCCAGGGCGTGGAAGCAATGGGGCACACAGGAGAAGAACACAAGGCGGAGATCGTGGAGAAGTATAAGCGTTTTGCGCTGGTGCGGTTGCCGAGTGGCGTATTGGATAGCGTACTATGGCCGGACCTGGTATTGCAGATGAGGCAGCGAAAGAGAAAGAATCCGGGGAGAAATCCCCGGAAATAAAAAACTTGAGAAGAGAACATATGATCGAAACAAATAAAAAGCGGTGGATATCCTGGAAGATATGCGCCACCGCTTAGCTATTGCCTGAGTATATTATAACCGACTCAGGCATGATAAATCAACTGGAAAATCATACCATGAGGAGGATTATAATATGCAGACAGCGATTAATACAGACAATTTTGTTATGACGGTGATGGAAACATTGATGGCAAGTATGGACATGTGGGCGGAGCAGGAACGGCTTAATCAAGTAAAAGCGGCTCTATATATGAACCTGATGGACAAGACTATATTAGCAGACGATCACAACGGTCGGCAGCTCCCGACGGAGTACATTGACGACACTCCACGTGTGGTTGAAATGTGGCTTCGGTGTATGCAGCTTGAAAAACGAACCACTGGGACAATTGAGAACTATCGCGGGGAGCTCAGAAACTTTTTCGAGTGGTGCAGAAAGCATTATGCAGATATAACAACCAACGACGTAAGGGCGTACCTGTCCTGGAGGCAGATTGTTAAACATAACAGCGATACGACAATCAATAATAAGTATCACGCCTTACAGTCTTTTTACCGGTGGATCATGTCGGAGGATTTGATCGAGGACGGCGGCAGCCTGGCACGGAAGCCGAAGAAGAATCCTATGGACAAGATCAACAAGGTTAAGACAGAAAAGAAGATACGCACAGTACTAACAGACGAGCAGGCGGAGATAATCCGGTGTGATTGCCAGACGGTACGAGATAGGGCGGTCGTGGAGGTCCTTATCGCGACTGGAATGCGTGTGAGTGAGCTTGTCGGGCTTGACCTTAATGATATTGATATCAGGGCCGGTAAATGCATCATATACGGCAAGGGGCGCAAGGAGCGGCCGGCATTCTTCACACCGCGGGCGCTGGTACACCTGGAGGAGTATCTGGCAGAGCGTAGGCAGATCACGGATTGCGAACCGGCGTTGTTCCTCAACTTCCGGCGTAAGGGCGGGATATACACACGGCTGAGTGATGATAGTATCCGGCATATGCTTAACGCGATTGTGGAGTCTGATAAGCGGCTTGCAGGGCTTAATCTCCACCCGCACATGTTCCGGGCATACCTTGCCACATATATGTCCAGGCATGGGGCGTCAATTAAGGATATCCAGCGCATTCTCGGACATAGCAATATCAATACGACATCGGAGTGTTATATAATCGACGACGATGATTCCATGAAACAGGTACATGAGCTATTCGCGGCATAGGAGGTAATGATGGATAAGAGCATATTACGGCAGTGCGCAAGCCTTCTCACGGAAATAGAGGGAGAGGAAAAAAGAATAAAAATATTAGAATCAGAAATAAAAGCAATGCCTCCCAGGCATAGAGAGGTGAGCGACGTTGTTACGAAGGGAAAGCGTGGGAGAAAACCGCTAGGGAGGTGTGTTATTCATGGGAACAAAGATAATACGCTCATTAACAGGAAAAGAGTTAAGCTGCGCGAACGTAAGGCAAAGAAAGAGCTACATGTGGCAGAACTCGACAGCATGGTGATTGATGCAGAGGAATACATATACTCTATTCATGATAGTGAAATGAGAAATATATTATTATTCTACTGCATCGACCGGAAAAGCTGGAAAGAAGTAGCTGATGCCATGGGAGAAGGATACACGGCAGAAACTTGTAGGCAAAAATTTTCAAGATTTATGCGTGTCAAGTAAATTGTCACGTTTGTCACACCTAAATGTGCTATAATTTAAAATGAGAAAAGTGTATCAATTAAACACAACCGTGACACGCTTTTACGGCAAGGTCTAAAAGTTCCCCCTTAATAGACCTTATAAAATCAATAAGGGCAATACCGGAGACGATCCGGTATTATGTGGAGCATACCATTAATGGCAGATGGACATTCACCGACTACAGGAAGGGAATGCGCCCCGGTTCGAATCCGGGTGGTCCACTTGTTCTTTCATTTTTTGTTTCTTCTTGTAATAGGCATCCGGCGGCAAACGGGTGCCTTTATTTTATGCAGAATAGAGGTGACACCATGGCAAGAGCGCCAGATCAGAGGGTGAAACAGGCAGAGGTAATGTTTCACTCTGGGAAAAAGTTAGTGGAGATTGCAAATGAACTAAATCTGCCACAGGGAACGGTACGGCGGTGGAAATCAACATATAATTGGGAAAGCGAACGTTCGGAAAAGAAAAGCGAGCGCTCAGAAAAGAAAGCGAACGTTCGGAAAGAAAAAAAGAAAGCTGTTGCTGAAGAGGTGATGCAGGTAATAGAAAATCCTGACCTTACCGATAAGCAACGGCTTTTTTGTATTCATTACGTAAGATGCTTTAATGCAACGAAATCGTATCTGAAAGCATATGGTAGCAGTTATGAAACCGCAATGGTAGAAGGCTGCAAACTACTAAGAAATCCAAAGGTCAGAGACGAAATCACCCGACTGAAGCAGAACCGAATGAACCGTGAGATGCTGGACGAACACGATATCTTCCAGAAGTACATGGATATAGCGTTTTCTGATATCACGGATTACATATCATTTGGGCGTGAAGAAGTACAGGTGATGGGGGCGTTCGGCCCAATACAGGTTGAGGACCCGGAAACAGAAGAGAAAATCCCACTCATGAAAGAAGTTAATACCGTTCGTTTCAAGGAATCATCTGAGGTGGACGGAACACTGATTACAGAAGTTAAGCAGGGAAAAGACGGAGCCAGTATAAAGCTTGCGGACCGCATGAAGGCACTGGAGTGGTTGACGGCTCATATGGATCTGGCAACGGAAGAGCAGCGGGCAAAGATTGCACACCTGAAGGCCCAGGTCGATGCATTACAACCAAATTTAGACAATGACCAACCGGTCAAGTATGCGGGCATTCCATCTAATATGGTGGCCCCAGTATTTGCGCCGGTTGTTTTTGATATTCAGGAACACGGCCATACAGAGTATGTATTCCCCGGAGGCCGTGGATCCACGAAGTCATCTTTTATCAGCTTTGAGATCATAGACCTGATTATGCAAAATGAGCAGATGCACGCTGTTGTCATGCGTCAGGTGGCGGATACTCTGCGTGGATCTGTGTACCAACAGATCTTATGGGCTATTGAGGCGCTAGATATAAAAGAGGAGTTTCACGCAACTTTCAACCCTATGGAGATTACCCGAATCAGTACCGGGCAGAAGATATATTTTCGTGGTGCCGATGATCCGGGCAAAGTAAAATCTATAAAGGTTCCGTTTGGCTATATTGGTATCCTATGGCTAGAGGAGTTGGATCAGTTCGCAGGCCCGGAGTCGGTCCGCAAGATTGAGCAGTCGGTTATTCGTGGAGGTGATGTGGCATATATTTTTAAATCATTTAACCCGCCAAAGACATCCAACAACTGGGCCAATAAGTATATCAAGGTACCGAAGGCTTCCAGGCTAGTCACTGAAAGCAATTATTTGCAGGTACCGCCTAAATGGTTGGGAAAGCCATTTCTTGATGAAGCATACTTCCTGAAGGAAACGAACCCAGACGCTTACGAAAATGAATACCTGGGTGTCGCTAACGGCAGTGGTGGCAGTGTCTTTGACAATGTGACTATTAGAGAGATAACGGATGATGAGATAGCTCAGTTCGATCATGTTCTTAACGGTGTTGACTGGGGCTGGTATCCTGATCTGTTTGCTTTTGTGCGTACGAATTATGATCCGGCACGCCATACTCTCTATATCTGGCAGGAGTACACCTGTAACAAGCAGAGCAACCGGCAGACGGCGGATAAACTGATTGAAATGGGAATTACCGGAAATGATCTGATTACCTGCGACAGTGCTGAAAACAAGTCAGTTGGCGATTATCGCGCTTATGGTTTGCTGGCACGGGAGGCGGAGAAGGGCCCGGGAAGCCGAGAGTATTCTTTCAAATGGCTTCAGTCCTTGCGGGAGGTTGTCATTGATAACGTCCGGTGCCCAGTAGCAGCACAGGAATTTATGGATTACGAGTATGAGCGTGATAAGGACGGCAACGTGATCAGCGGCTACCCCGATGGAAATGATCACTGCATTGATGCTACCAGATACGCAACTAACCGGATCTGGAAAAAGAAAGGCCAATAAAGGCAGGTGATGAGGTGTTTAAACGAATCAAAAATATGGTAAAGGGGGTGTATCGGAGAATGTTTTCGATCAGAACGTTAAAAGAATTATTCGGGCAGGATATTGCGATCAGCCAGGAAATGATAACAGCTATCGAAAAATGGGGATCCATGTATCGGGGACAGGCTCCATGGGTAGATGAGCAGGTAGATTCCCTCCAGATTGAGCAAGGTATCTGCCGTGAGTTTGCAAATGTCTGTTTGAATGAGATGGAATCTAGTATCTCTGTCGAACCGCTGGACAAGATTTATCAATCCGCGGTCCGTGATCTGAATGAGAACTTGCAGAGCGGTCTTGCCCTCGGATCATTCTGCATTAAGCCGCTGGGAGAGGATAGGGTGGAGTACATCACGCAGGAGCGGTTCATTCCCCTTAAGTTTGATGCACGTGGCCGACTGATACGGGTGGCGTTTGTCGATGTCAAAAAAGTAGCGGATTACGACTATTTTATCCGCTTTGAAGTCCATACATGGGAAAAGACAAAAGTACTCAATATCCAGAATCTTGCGTATCGGTCCGGCGATATGGTGAGTATCGGACGGCCGGTACCGCTTAATATGGTTCCGGAATGGGCGGATCTCCCTGAAAATATAAGCTATGCAGGAGTGGAGCGACCGGACTTCGGATATTACAGGAATCCGATCAAAAATGAAGTGGACAGTTCTCCGTGTGGGGTATCGGTATATCAATCAGCGATTAATTTAATCAAAAAGACGGATATACAATTCGGACGTTTGGATTGGGAGTTTGAGAGTGGAGAGCGTGTCGTACATGTGGATGTCACTGCGCTACAGGAGGTACCTACTCTGAGACAAGACGGTAGGCCGCGATATGAAATGCCAAAACTCAACAAACGGCTGTATCGCGGACTGAACCTTTCAGGAGGATCAAATGGAGAAGAGTTGTATAAGGAGTACAGCCCTGAGTTGCGGGATCAGAATATTATCAATGGCCTGAATGCTTACCTGCGGCGGATTGAGTTTAATGTCTGCCTGTCCTATGGTGACTTGTCGGATGTAAACGATGTTGATAAGACAGCCACAGAGGCTAAAATTGCTAAGAAGCGTAAGTACAATATGGTCAAGGCGATCCAATCAAATCTCAAGGACTGTTTGGAGGATCTTGTCTATGCGCTGGCCTTTTACAATGGCATGACGCGGAGTGGCTATGAATTCTTATGCAACTTTAAGGACTCAATCCTCATAGACGAGGAAGAAGAGCGGCAGCAAGACCGTAACGATGTAGCTATGGGAGTGATGCGTCTGGAGGAATACCGTGCAAAGTGGTATGGCGAGACACTGGAGGAGGCCATTAAGAATCTACCAGAGCCAGCCATGGTCGAAGAGTAAGGCGGTGATTGAATGACACCGGAAGAAATGGAGAAGCTGCCGAAACCACTTGAGCGAACCATGACAGCACTGGAGTTGTCTATTATGTCCGAGATTGTGGAGCGCATCAAGGAGACGGCACAGGTCACACCAGTTATTGATTGGCTGCTGGTGCGGCTTACTGCAATCGGTGAGAGTAAGGCCCGGCTCAAGCTGATGATCGGTAAGGCTATCAAAGAAGCTGATCTGCAAATAGATGATATTTACGAGCAGGCGGCACGATCTAATTATGTCAGATCAAGGGAGATATACGAGGCTGCCGGAAAGGACTATCAACCATATGATGATAATCAATGGCTGCAACAAGCAGTAGACGCGGCCAGGCGGCAGACAAGGGATACGCTTCGGCCTATGGAGAATATTACCCAGACCACCGGTTTTAATGTGCCTATGGTTGGCGGAAAAAAGGTTTTTACCCCGCTGTCAGAATACTTGGAGCGGAGCTTAGACAAGGCCATGCTGGGGATCACGACTGGGGCTAAAACGTACAGTCAGGCCATCGGTGATGTGATCGATGAGATGACAGCCAGTGGAGTCCGCACCGTCGATTATGCATCTGGTAAGTCTGATCGCATCGAGGTGGCAGCCAGACGGGCAGTGATGACCGGAGTGGCCCAGATGACGGACAAGGTCAACGAGAAGAATGCTGAGGGGCTTGGGACGGATTACTGGGAGGTAGACTGGCACATGGGCGCCCGTAATACCGGAACCGGATATCTTAACCATCAGAGCTGGCAGGGGAAGGTCTATAGCTCGGAGGAAATGCGTACGGTCTGTGGCCTAGGTGAGATGCTGGGATTCGCAGGGATTAATTGTTACCATATACGGTTTCCATTTCTTCCCGGAATCAGTAAGCGCAAGTACACAGATGAATGGCTGGCGGAGCAGAACCGGAAGGAAAATGAAAAGAGGTCTTACCGGGGCCGCGAATATGATACATACGGCGCCTTGCAGTACCAACGTCGGTTGGAGCGCACAATTCGGAAGCAGAAGCAGGACGTTGAGCTGCTGAAGACGGCCGGAGCAGACAAAAAGGATATCACTGAGGCCAGGAGCCGGTTAAGGCTCACTGATAAGCATTATGTAGATTTCTCAAAGCAATTTGATTTACCGCAGCAAAGGGAACGACTGCGGATTGCAAAAAAGATTCCTGCCGCTAAGGAAGCAGTAAGAAATACAAATACGAAGGTATCCTATGATTCCGATAGCGACTATTCTGTCAAGATTGATGGATATTCTGATCCTGTGAACAGCGGGTTATCTGAAGCAATCAAGGACGTGGCAAAAAAGGGCGGTAATGATGGTTATGAGCATATGCATTTGGTTAACTTAAAAACTGGGAAAGTTGAGTATTATGAAACGAATATGGAAGAAAATGAGGTAGGATATAAGTTTTGGAAACATTTAGACGATCACCCAAATGAACAATATGCATTTGTTCATAATCATAATACCGACAGTTCGTTTTCGGAAGCAGACCTTCGGACACTTTTAACCACAAAAGAAATCCCTATGATGATTGCAACCCGAAACGATGGAGTTAAGTATGTTGCAGAGCGATCGGGGCCGGTTCTGGAATCAGGGTGGTTTGATGATTTATATGATGCAGATATCCGGGCATTGAATCAGCAGATCAGAGATGGTATAATACCAGCATCAGAAAGAAGTTTGCGGCGCGAAATGCTAATTGTTGACAATCTGCTGAGAGACTACACGAAGGGAAGGGGGCTGGTGGCATTTGATGGAAGAAAAAGGTAAAAGCTGGGCATCGGCAACATTAAAGGAAGTCCCTTTTTGGCGTGATGACATGGGACCAGAAGAGTATGATATTGAACGGGAATATCTTGCGAAGAACTGGAATATGGTTCGCGAGGGAACTTATATTCCTTTGTGGAAGCAGAATAAAATGAAGGCATCTGAGTGATCGGATGCTTTTATTATGCTTTAAAATAATTGCGATATCGCAACAGAGTAGGAGATAAACACGCAGGAAATCCTGGGTGTTTTTTTATACTTAAAATTGCCCGGCACGGCGTAAAACTACCAACATAAGGGACGCGACTCCGTAAAAAGCGTAGTGAGAAAGGAGAAATATGAAACGTAAATTTTTAGAAGACATGGGCCTGACGAAAGAACAGGTGGACAGCATCATGGCCGAGAATGACAGTGATATTGAAGCGGCTAAGGGAAAGCTGGAGCAGATCAAAACTGAGCTGGAGCAGACAAAGACACAGCTTCAGGAAGCCAATACAACAATTGATGGCTTTAAGGATTACGACCAGGTAAAAAGCCAGGTTGAGGAGTACAAAACGAAATACGAGACGTCCAAAACGGAATATGAAGCAAAAATTGCAGATATGCAGTTTGGTTCTGCCTTGGAGGCGGCTATTACAGCAGCGGGCGGAAGGAATGCAAAAGCAGTCAAAGCTCTGCTTGATGTTGAAACGCTAAAAGCCAGCAAAGATCAAACCGCAGATATCAAAGCAGCCATCGAGGCATGTCAGAAAGATAATGGATATCTTTTCGGTGCCACGGAACCTATCAACAATCCAGTAGGCCCAACGCAGGGACCAGCACTGGGTATTACAAAAGAGCAGTTTAAGACCATGGGCTATAAAGAACGGCTGGATCTGAAACAGAATAGCCCAGAGAAATATGCAGAACTGAAAGGAGATAACTAACTATGCCAGGTATGATTTTTGGAATTCCCTTTGATGAGGAATTATTTTTAGACATGTGGAACGAGGCTCCAGATCCATATTACACAGCAATGATACAGTCAGGAGCAGTTGTAGAGGATTCGACAATTGCAGGAATGATTCAGAACCATGGGAACATTTACACCATTCCGTTTTACAACACCTTGGAGGGTGAGGATTTGAACTATGACGGCCAGACGGATATTACCGTCGAGGAAGTGGGCGGCGGTTCCCAGACAGGGGTTGTCTATGGCCGTGCAAAGGGCTTTTTCGCCCGTAACTTTACCGCCGAACTTTCCGGAGGTGATCCGATGGGACACATTGTATCATCGGTGGCACGCTACTGGCAGAAGCGGCGTCAAATGCGGTTAATCGGTATTTCAGACGCGATCTTTGGCATCACCGGAGCAAGTGGTTATGCCAAAAAGTGGGCGGACAGCCATACACTGGATTTAACATCGACCACAGCAGAGGCAAGGAAAATAAAAGAGACAGACCTGAACGATCTAGCAACAGAGTCGTGCGGAGATCATAAGGATCAGTTCGGACTTGTAATTATGCATTCCAATGTAGCGAAGACTCTTGAAAACCTTCAGCTTCTTGAATATTGGAAGCAGACCGATGCCAATGGAATCCAGCGGCCGATGGCACTGGGCTCTGCAAACGGCTACACGGTTATCGTAGATGATGGCGTACCGGTGGAGAAGGTAGGCGGAGACGGTGCGAATAAGGATTTGACAAAGTACACCACATACCTGTTCGGAAATGGCGTTATTCGTACCGCACGCGGTAGGGTAGATGTCCCGGTAGAGACAGTGCGTGAAGCAAAGAAAAATGGCGGTCAGGATGAGCTTATCACGCGTATGCGTGAAACTATCCATCCCAATGGATTCAGCTTTAAAATTCCAACATCCGGCTGGACAGAATCCCCAACAGATGCTCAGTTATTTGCAAAAGCAAATTGGGATATTAAATTCGATCCAAAGGCATTGCCAATTGCGAGACTGATCACAAACGGCTAATAAGGAGGCGAGTGCGAATGGCATATGCAACAGAGCATGATTATCAGAATGAATATCTTATGGGACGTAAGCCGGTCATTCGCACCGGCTTTGATTTTTACGCACGGCAGGCCAGTCAGGTGATTGATGTGTATACCTTCGGGAGAGTGAAGAATCTTCCGGAGGTGCCGGAGCCGGTTCGCCTATGCTGCTGTGAACTGTCGGAAGCTATCTGTCAGCAGGAAAAGAGGGAGCGGGAAGCTTCTGGGAAGACATCGGAGAAGGTAGGGACCTATTCGGTATCTTTCTCTTCTGCATCCGAGGCCAGACAGGCGGCAGACCGGGAACAACGCGGTATCGTCATGAAATGGTTGGGTGACACTGGCCTATGTTATCAGGGGGTATGATATGTATATGTATACGAATGCTGATGTAACACTGTACTTGTATTCGAAATATGGAAAACAGGAGTCATACAGGCGCGAATTTGTGGAAGACGTGTTCTGGGACGATGTGAAGCAATCCAATGTCCTGAAGACCGGCCAGCGTGACTCTGACTCTGTCCTTCTGGTGATCCCGCTTGAGAGCCTATTTGAGCCGATTCAGTTTACAGGAGGAAAAGACCTTGCTGTGAAAGGCCAGTGCAACCATGTCATTGACTGTACCAACCAGAAGACCATGTCTGAATCGCTGATGGAACTGAAGCAGCGCCATGGCTGTGTGACGGTTATGACGGTAGATGAAAAATTGTATGGTAGCGAGTCCATGCAGCATTATGAACTGTCGTGTAAATAGAGAGAGGAAGGATTATATGATACCTAAATTAGTAATTGCAACTTTGGGTAATAAAACGAATGTGTTTTTGGAAGGTAAGCAGATCGGAAAAGGTGTGAAAGGCTTAGTATATTCAGCGCGGGACAAGGAGGGGAATTTAAAACCGACATTAAAGTTATTAGAAGTGGATGTAAATGAGTTCTCTCTTGAAAGTGGGAAGAGCCTGGAAGAATTTTTTAAGGACATTGGAGAAGCGAGAGAGATGCTGTCCGGAGTCGAACCAGAATAATTCAACTCCGGATTGATATCAGCTTTTTAATGCATCAAAGTTGATTGATATAGTTTCCAGAATGTCAATTTTCTTGTCCAAAAGCCCCTTTTCAATTAATTCTGATATAGCGGCCTCATAGTTTGGAATATGCATATAATCAGAAATATAAAATTCGTTTTTACCGCTCTCTTTGTAAGCTGATATGCAAAATTCCATAAAACTTTTAGCTTCTTGACTTAACATGATAATTTCTCCTTCCATTGTACTTAGCCATGTGACGGCCTGTAATTATAGTATAAGGCGAAGAGAAGAATACCGCAAGTAAGGAGGTGATTCGGTGAAGGTAGAACTTGAAATACAGCCGATAGAAGTGCTGCTTGAGAAGCACGGCCTTCAGCCTGGCGGTCCAGTCCAGAAAGTGATTGACAGTGAGGCCATGAGATACATGAGTCCGTATATGCCGCGGCGCCAGGCCGGGGAGCTGGAGCACATGATGGTTATGTCTACGGTGATTGGATCCGGAGAGATTAATACACCTGGACCGTATGCGCATTACTTACACGAGGGGATCTTGTACGTGTCACCGACAACTGGCAGTGCATGGGCGAAGAAAAACGAGATCAAAGTCCCAACAGACCGGGTACTCAAGTATACTGGTGCACCAATGCGCGGAAAAAAATGGTTTGAGCGCATGAAGGCGGACCACAAAGGAGACATTTTAGAAGCGGCACAGGCCAGGATGGACAGAGGAGGCAAGATATGACGATCATAGACTATATGCGGCAGAAGCTGACAGAGTATCCAAAGATAGCTGAGTTCCTGGGCGATGAGGATATTCACATCGACTTTACGGACCCTCAGCCGACGAACTACGGACTATCAAGTAATGGTGACAGCCTGATCCGGGAGGACGTGCTGGGGAACCAGATCCGGCAGCATAATTTTGTCATGTATGCGGTCAGTCAATCTTATACAGATTACAATCGGTTGTCAAACAGTAATTTTCTACTGGAATTGGCTTACTGGCTGGAAAGAGTGCCAGAAGAGAACAGGATATCAGTAGAAATTGATGGCCAGACGTTCACCGGAAGATTTTTAAAAGCCACAACGGCTAATGCCATGGCAATGCAGCCGATGACGGAAGATATTAACGACGGCGTGCTGTACCAGATACAGATATACGCCCAATATAGAATAGAAAGTGAGGGATTTTAAATGCCAGAAGCAACAGGTAAAATTAAAAGAAAGTTCATGGCACATTTTATTAATGCGGCTTTGCCGTCAGCAGCTCAGGCGGTGTATGAGCGCCTGGGAAAAGACCTGGAAGAGTACAATGTTGAAATGAATGCAAACGTTGATACAAAGAATAATATTATGGGCGAGACAAGCGTTAATCTGGACAGCTACCAGCCTCAGTCCAGTGTAGAACCGTATTATGCAGAGGCAGGCAATCAGCTGTTTGAACGTCTCCAGGGGATTATTGATGAACGGCAGACTCTTGATGATCTTAAGACTGATTTGGTAGAAGTCCATCTGTGGGAGAGTGCAGCTTCCGAATCATATACAGCTTACAAAGAAGAGGCTATCATTGAAGTGAGCAGCTATGGCGGAGATTATACCGGTTATCAGATTCCGTTTAACCTGCATTATACCGGAGTCAGAACAAAAGGAACGTTCAATATCTCTACAAAAACTTTTACTGCCGAGAGTTCAGCACTTAGTGAATAGGAGGAAAACATGCAGAGTCTTAATTTTGATGAGGGCATTAAAAGCTTTGCAATTAATGGAGATGAGAGCCGGGTGATCCGTTTTAACCCGGCTGACCCGGATATGATGACTCGATATTATAAAGCTTTACAGATGCTCAAAGAGGCGAAAGGAAGTCTGCTTTCTGATGTTAATTTAGATGCAGAGGGAAAGTTGTCAGAAGAGGATAAGCTTGGAGAGGGATCCCGCGCTCTGGAGGAAACAAACAGCCTGATCAGAAAGGCTATGAACCTGATGTTTAATTCCGATGTATACGACACTATATTTGCAGGTCAGTCCCCGTTTTGTATTGTCCGTGGCAAATATCTGTTTGAGGCGTTTATGGATACTTTACAGCCTGTTTTAGAGTCAGAGATCGAAGCATATCAGAAAGCCAGTATGAAACGAATGAACAAATACCTGAAGGAGTATCACAAATGATAGGAAGGCTTCCGGTATCACTTCCGGTTGCCAGTAATGAGTGGCGTATCCGGACCGATTACCGGGATATTTTGACCATTATGGAAGCCTACAGCGATCCGGAACTTTCGGACCGAGAAAAAGCTTGGATTATGCTCAATATCCTGTATGCTGACTGGGAAAAGATGCCAAAGGAGTTATACCGGGAAGCAGCGGAAAAAGCGGTCTGGTTTTTAGACTGCGGTCAGGAAGAGGACGATAAGAAGCCGCCCAGGAAGCTAATGGACTGGGAGCAGGACGAAGCAATCTTATTTCCAGCGATCAACAAGGTGGCCGGCCGCGAGGTTCGCGCGGTGGAGTACATGCACTGGTGGACCTTTATGGGTTACTTCATGGAAATTGAAGAGGGTACATTTTCTGTGGTGTTGGGAATTCGTCAGAAGCGTGCAAAGGGAAAGAATCTGGAGAAATGGGAACAGGATTTTTATCGGAACAATAAGACTTTGTGCGACTTAAAAACAAAGTACACAAGTGAAGAACAAGCAGAAATTGAGTACTGGAATAAGTTGTTGGGATAGGCGCCGGGAGGCGTCTAATTTTATGCCCGGAATTGAGGTGATAATATGGCAGCTGATGGCAGTTTGAAATTTGATACAAAGGTAGATACCACTGGTTTTGAAGAAGGATCCTCTTCATTAAAAGGGGCTATGGAGAAACTGACAACAGTGATAGAAAAACTGTCTGATAACATTGTACGATCTTTTGATGGGGCTGGTAAATCAGCTGAAAACGTTGGACAGCAGGCTGAACGCGCGGCTGAGAAAGTAGACGATATAGCGGAGGCAGCAAAGAAGGCACAGAAAGAGACAAAATCTTTAGAGGAACAAATGGCGGAGATACCAGTACAGCATTATGAGAATGGCAGTTCTGAGACTGGTGAACCAGAGAAGCCGCGTACGGTAGAACTTGGAGGAGACTATCAGGAGTACGGAAAAGAAGTGGAGGATTTTGTTAATACCTATGCTGAGAATATGGGAAAGGCTGAACAGTATACGAATGAGTTTAAGCAGGAGATTGAGACGCTGAGCAAGGCCCTGAAAGACATGGAAGGCCGCGGGCTGTATTTTGGTGACGACGAGTATGACGAAACATATATGAAACTTGCAAAAGTAAAACAGGCCCTTTCAGATTACAAGAAAGAAATGCTAAATCCAACACCGGATGCAGAAATACCGGTAAAGTTTGATATGAACAGTTTTGAAGGACAGAAGCAGGAACTTAAGGCAAAGATTGCTGAACTTGAAAAGCAGGGGATCACTCTCGGAAATCCAGAATATGATTCGACGTATACGGCATTACAACGAGTTATACAGGCGGAACGAGAATATAAAAAGTCTCTGATGGAAGCCGATCAGGGACAGCAAATGGTTGATAAATCAGCAAAAAAGATGAAGTCCTCATTGGACAAAGCTGGAAAGTCTGCCAAAAGTTCCGGAAAAGGTATGAGTCTGCTTGGTATGCTCGGGCGGTCGATCTTGTTTTCTTTTGTTTTTAAGGCAATCAGCGCGGTGAGTACAGCGGTAAAAGAGGGCTTCGGGAATCTAGCACAGTACTCAAACGGAGTAAATACTACATTGTCAAGCCTTACGTCCTCGTTGTTGTATCTGAAGAACAGTTTTGCGACAGCGTTCGCGCCTGTGCTGGACTTTGTTGTGCCTGCTTTGAATGCCATGATTGACGCGATTGCGAATGCCCTGGCATGGATCGGGAAGCTGCTTGCAGCGCTTACTGGAAAAGGAAGCTTTGTAAAAGCAAAAAAAACACAGGAGGACTATGCAAAGAGCCTTAAGAAGACAGGGGGAGCGGCAAAGCAAGCAGGTAAAGACGCTGAACGGTCTACTGCCAGTTTTGATAAGCTTAATCTGATATCAGAGCAAGGTTCCGGAGGCGGTGGAGGAGGAGCAAGTGGCACAGATCCGTCACAGATGTTTGAGACAGTGGACGTGGATACAAAAATTACGTCTATGGTGGCCGGTATGAAGCAGGCATTAAATGATTTTTATTCCTGGCTTGCTGCTACGTTCGGCCCGAACCTCTCGAAAGTCTGGACGGACATGCAGCCAAACATTGAAAATTTCAAAGCAATTCTGGCCGGTATATGGTCTGATCTGGGAACGCTGGGAGCACCGTTAAAGGCATGGTTCAGCGCTGATCTAGTCCCATTTATACAGCAGACAATTGATACGATAGGGTTTATTGTCAATGGCCTGTTCGACAGCTTTAATATGGTGTTTGCTGATATCTGGAATTTATCTGTCTTCCCTGCACTACAAAATTTCATTACATCTGGGCTGCCAATGATTACACAGTTTGCAACGGAGATTATGGCGACACTGATGCCGCTGTTTACGTTGGTTAAGGACTTATTTGATCGAATCTGGAGTGATGCAGTAGCACCAGCGCTTGCACTTATAACTCAGATATGGACGGATAGCATTGACACGCTGTATAGTGTGTGGCAGGAATATGGTCATCCTATTTTTGAGGCAATCCGTGAAGCAATCCGGGGCACCGGTGAGGTACTGAATGATATATGGGATAAGTACGTAAAACCTGTTTTCGATACATTTATGGACGTGGCAGATCGTTTATGGACGAATCACATAAAACCATTAATGCAGCATTTCCTCGAATTCGGAGCAAAACTTATACAGGTAGCACTCGACATTTATAACAATATGATCCTTCCTATGGTGAGCTGGTTTGCTGACACGCTTGGACCCGGAATATCAGGAGCCTTACAAGTGATCACGGAAGCCTTTGGGGCGCTCGGTGTCTTTATATCTGGTATCGTTGATGGGATATTACTGGTACTTAACGGTATCCTTGATTTTGTCCATACCGGTTTTACACAAGGCTGGGATAAAGCTTGGTCAAATGTGGGGGATATCTTTAAGGGGGTTTTTAATGGTATCGTTCAGATAGCGGAAAATGCTATTAATTATATTATTGACAGCCTGAACAAGTTATCATTTGATGTACCTGACTGGGTACCGCTTGCAGGTGGTAAACATTTTGGATTTACCTTGGATCATGTCCGGCTTCCACGGCTTGCATCTGGTACCGTAGTACCGCCACGCGCTGGAGAATTTGCGGCAATCCTGGGAGATAACAACCGGGAAACTGAAATTGTCTCCCCGGTCAGCGCCATGAAACAGGCATTTAAGGAGGCTATGGCGGAGATGGGCGGCGGTGAAGGCGGAGATATCCATCTGACTGTCAACCTCGACGGAAAAGTAGTTTATGATGAGATGGTGAAGCGAAACAGAATGACAAAAAGGCAGACGGGTAAAAATCCGCTGCTGGTGTAAGGAGGGAGAACGGTGGCATTTGAAGGATGGCTTATAAAGTTTGGGAATACCGCTCTCCCAAACAACTACCTGGAGAAATATAAGGAAACACCAAATCAGCGCTTGGAACTGGACGCTTACCGGGATGTGGCGGCTCTCCTACACCGGGAGACATCACCAAACTATAAAAGTAAGATTGTGGTACCTATCCGAAAACTGTATCTGGGTGAGAAGATTGTTTTAAAGGCAATTGTGGATTCCGGCATTGTCTCGGACGGAGAGCGGGAACGTAAGGTATCAGTTACCTACTGGAACAGCGAGGAGATGGGATATAAATCCGGGGTCTTCTACATGCCGGATATCGAGTATACCATAACGCATATTGATATCAGGAAGCTGAATATGGTATACGAACCGTTTGAGATCCAGCTGATTGAGTATTAAGGAGGTGATCGGGTGCTACAGGTAGATGAGGAACTGAAACGGCTGTATCAGGCTGACAGCACAGATAAAAATCTAATTATAGAATTCCGTAGAATGGGACAGCCGGAGCCGTTTCTGAGGCTATGGGAGAGCGGCTACATTATGAGCGAGTCCATGACCATAGAAGAATCCCTGTCAAGCAGCGAAAATCTCGATTTTGGAAGCTGTGAAGCTACGCAGATCAGCCTTACACTGATTGATATAGAAGACAACATAAAAGGCAGTGAGATGGCCGTATATCAGACGCTTGATGGACTATATCCGGATCTGGGATTGTATCCGGGAATAGAGGTATACCCATCTGGCTATACGATGCCACTGGGAAAATATATTGTTCAGTCCGCGGACCGGCAGACCAACCGGAAGTATCGGGACCTTGTGGCACTGGATTATATGTGCCTGTTTGACGTCAATGTGATCGACTGGTACAACGCCCTACCATTCCCGCTCACGCTCAGGGACTTCCGGGCAAGGTTATGCCGCCGTATTGGAGTAACGGAGTATGTTCCTGACTACCTGCCAAACGACGGCGTGATGATCTATAAGACCATAGAGGCGGCGGAGCTGATGGGGCGTGACGTGCTGATAGCCTGCGAGCAGCTTAACGGTGTGTTCGGGCATTTTGATCGTAATGGTGTATTGCAGCACATCACCTTACAGCCCAACTACAGCCTGATGCCGGCGCTGGACCTGTATCCGGGTACTGATGTATATCCGGTATTGCCTGGAGAGATGAATGACCAGGTGTATGATGAGCGGATCGACCCATATCTGTGCATTTCCTGCCAGTTTGAGGAGTATATAGTACAAAGTATAGACAAGGTACAGATCAGGCAGGAAGAGGGCGATATCGGGGCCATATATGGCACTGGAAGCAACTGTCTGACGGTGGAAGGCAACTTCCTGGCATTCGGAAAGACAGCCGCAGAACTGAATCAGATAGCTATGGGAATCTATGGCATGGTCAACGGCCGGCAGTATATCCCGTATGAGTGTGATCTCAAAGGGCTGCCATATATGGAAGTAGGGGACGCGGAGCTACTGGATTTTAGTGGTGAAAGCATCGTCTCATACATAGTAAAACGGACGCTTAAAGGAATCTACGCACTTAAGGATACACACAGCGCGACGGGCGAGGAGATCAGGAGCACAGAGCACAACGTCAACACGGAGATTATACAGCTCAAGGGTAAGGCCGCGATCCTGAAACGGAATGTTGAGGAAGTATCTGCGGAGTTGATCGACTTTGAAAAGGACACGTCCGCAAAATTTGCGATCACGGCGGAGCAGATCAGTGCGGAAGTCAAACGGGCGCAGGAGGCAGAAGCAAGTCTTAAGATCATGGCCGATCAGATTACCTTGTCCGTCAAAAACCTAAAGGAGGACACCGAATCCCAGTTTTTGCAGACTGCGGAACAAATATCCCTGAAGGTGAGTAAGGGTGATGTATCCAGTCAGTTATCGCTTGAGCCTGACCAAATCACGCTTAGAGGAAACCGAGTGATTATTGACAGCGATAATCTAAAGGTTAGTGCAAATGGGACGTTAAGATGTACAAACGGTGTATTTTCCGGTACTCTTGAAACTGATATATTTTATGCAGGTGATGACGAGGTGCAGTTTGGTGACTTCTTTGTGACCGCAGATGGGTCGAATGTATTACAGTCGCAAGATGGATCAGTTTCTATTCAGACGGCAGCCGGCGGACCATTTGGAAGGTATACAACCATATATCTGAGTTCTAATTCTGGTGATACGGAATTATCAGATCATCATCTGGATACACCTTTTGTAAGTACCAGGCTAGTGGAAGCAGAAAATGATGTTAAAATACGCAATGGTTGGTCTCGCTGGTGGAGTTGTGTAGACATGTTTGACGAATTATATGATTCTATCTCAGATTCAAGGCTTAAAAATTCAATAAACAAGTTGGATACGAAAGAAGCTTTGGAAGCATTGGTAAAGATAGATCCATGTATTTTTAAATATAATAAGCCCGTTAATCCACATAGAACAAAAAATGATTGGAGTATCGGCGTTATAGCACAAGAAGTTTTAGAACCTTTGAAAAACTATCCGATTGTAACTACTGGTCTTGATGGATTTTATCGAGTAGATTATACTGGATTTATACCGATGTTGATAGCTGCAATTAAAGAATTACAGAACGAAATATTAAAATTAACATAATTGTGGAAAATAGAGCTTTATCATGTTATAATCTATGTAAAGGAGGTAGATTATATGAAGAGCGCTATTAAAATATTTCTGACTGTATTTATGGTTTTAGTGTTTCCTATTATTTCTTATGCGGGGCAATGGCAGCAAGATACTTCAGGTTGGCGTTATGTAAATGATGATGGATCCCATCAGGTAGGATGGTTACAAGATATAGATGGTAAATGGTATTATATAGATGCTGAATCTGGATATATGTTATCAAATACTACGACACCTGATGGATATACAGTAGCAGAAAACGGTGAATGGGTAGAAGGAGATGCAACGACACTGAAAAAAAATAATGGCTATGACAATAAAGTTGAATTTACAGCAACTTCTTATGAAAATCCAATAGGAACGCATGAAATTGGGTATTCTGTGCCTGTGACAGTATATTATAACAATAAATATTATTTGCCAGGGGATACCACTATAACTATTGAAGACGTTAGTTTATCAAAACAGGGAGTTCCGTATATAAAATTTTCTTATGTCACAAAAACGGGAATTGATTCGTTGAAAACAAAGTGCGTTCATCATTTGTCAGACGGATCAACTGCGGACATAAAAGGTAGTATTAATGAAGACGATAGAAATGAATTTACATCGTATCCTTTGCTTACCCGAATTAAAAATAAAGAGGCTAAAACTCAATCGGTAGAAATTTATGTGGGAGTTGAATTTAAAGAAGTAGAAAACCAGTAAGTTAAAACAGGAGTATTCAGAGAGCGAGTGAAATTATACCCGCTCTTTTTCTATACCAAGAAGTGTCCCGTTTCGTCCCGGCCTCCCATGCTATAATTTAAACTGAAAAATCCCTGTCAAGCAAATTGTCACGTTTGTCACACGGAAATCTGATAAAATTAAAATAGGAAAACTACAGCCACAAGAGGAGTGCGGATGGAAAAAATTGAATAGAGGGAAGGACTCATTCCGGGGTATGCTCCTGGTCTTCCCATGAACATGATAGGCGTCGCGAAATGCGGCGTCTTTTTGTTATGCCAAAAAATAGAAAATAGATCGGAGGAAGAATCTATGTTAGTAGAAATCAAAAAGATGAATAAGGAAGAGACTACGGTAGTAAGTAGTTTAGATGTGGCAGATACATTTGTAAAACGTCATGCAGATGTATTACGAGATATTGAATCACTGCAATGCTCAAGAGAATTTACTGAACGCAATTTTGCGTTAAGCTCATATCGTGATTCTAGCGGTAAAAATAATAAATCTTATGATATGACCAAAGATGGATTCACTATCTTGGCTATGGGATACACAGGAGAAAAGGCTATGCGTTTTAAAGAAGCCTATATTCGCCAGTTTAACGCAATGGAAAAGGCTTTAATCGGTAAAATGAAGGAACGTGAGAAGGGCATTGCCGTACGCCAGGCACTTACAAATACGCTTCAGAGATCACAGGAAAACGAGCGTATGCACGGACATGCCTATTCGACTTATACGAATGCTATTTATAAGGCAATATTCGGGAAAAATGCGAAACAGCTTCGTGAGGAATACGGAATTGGAAGACAGGACAATTTACGCGATAAATTTACCGCAGAAGAACTTTCTGCGGTCCAGTCTATGGAAATGCTGGTAAGTGGCCTTATTAATTGTGGGTGGGGATACGATAAGATTAAAGATTTTATTCAGGAGAATAGCGTAAAACAGTTAGCAGGATAAGGAGAAAAAAGATCATGTATCAATTATCAGAAGACCAGCGTAACACGCTGATGTATATTATCAACCACATAACCGTGACCGGCCCAGATCAGGGAGCGTTACTTTCTAGCGCGGCGAATGTGTTACGGGCATTAAGACCGGAGGAGCCGGAGCCTGAGAAGAAAGGGGCGAAATAAATGGCAGTTAAAACAGTACAGGCCATAGTTAATGGCGTTACGACCACATTGACGCTTAATAGTGGCACGGGGAAGTGGGAGGCCACAATTACAGCGCCGGCCACGTCGTCTTATAACAATAACGACGGGCATTATTTTCCAGTGACGATTAAGGCCACGGACGAGGCCGGGAACGTGACCACAAAAAATGACACAGATGCCACACTCGGAAGCAGCCTGCAGCTCCGCGTAAAGGAGAAGACAGCCCCAGCTATTACAATCACATATCCGACGGCCAGCGCACTGATCATCAATAATAAGCCAGCGATTCGCTGGAAGGTTACAGATAACGACTCTGGCGTCAATCCAGATACGATCGGTATTACCATTGACAGCGGCGGCAAGGTTACAGGCAGCGCCATTGTAAAGACGGCCATTACTGGTGGTTACGATTGCACCTATACACCGACTACAGCCTTGTCAGATGGCAGCCATACAATTAAGATCGATGCATCTGATAACGACGGCAACGCTGCGACTCAGAAGTCAGTAACCTTTAAGATCGACACTGTTCCGCCGACACTGTCAGTCACGGCTCCGGTAAATGGTTTGATTACGAATAAGGCGGCCTGCACTGTAGCCGGTACGACCAATGATATCACGTCCAGCCCAGTAACTGTGACGGTTAAGCTTAACAGCGGATCAGCAGAGGCCGTGACGGTAGGGGCAGATGGTTCCTTCAGCAAGGCGTTGACGCTGGTGGCTGGAAGTAACACGATCACAGTTGTGGCGACAGACTCCGCGGGTAAGAGCACGACCGTAACCAGGACAGTGACACTCGATACTGTAGCCCCGACGATTAAGGCCGTAACGCTCACACCTAATCCGGTAGATGCCGGTAAGACTTATGTGATAAGCGTGGAGGTTACCGACTAAGGAGGCAATACCATGGCAGTAGCACGTGTATTTGGCCGTGTAGATGGAGCAGAGGTTGTCATGGAGCAGACACAGGGGGACGTATGGTCAGTACCGGTCCCCCTGGACCAGGACGGGGAGTATGTGGTGGAGATAATCGCGGAGGACGGCGCCGGTAATCAATCGTACATGGCTAAGATGCTGTTTTGTGTGGACTCCTCACGGTTATGTGCGCATATACTGCCGATGCCGTATTTTGCGGAACTGCTGGATTGTACATACAGCGCCGATGTGCTCTCGGCGTTATATTCTGCGGAGCTGTTAGAACCGTGCTGTCGGAAAGGGGGATAAAGATGCAAAAGATCATGTTTGACGTTGGAGAACGGCGTCATGTCCAATTAAGGATTCATGCGGCGCAGGACGCGCCATTTCGCATCAAATCAGCGACATGGGAACTGAAGCGTGGAAATGTCATGGAGGCTTCCGGGGAATGCGAGATAGATGAGCATATCATTGATGCATATATCGAGGCACCGTCCAGTAAAACGACTTATATACTTAGGGTTACCTATGAGATCAATGACGAAACTCTGGTGGAACAACTGGAATTGGCGGTGGTCTGATGGCAGAACTGTACATACAGTCAGTCACGATCACACCTAATCCAGTGACGACGAAAGCACAATTTAAAATTGAAGTTGAAATATATACATTATTTCCAGCGGCGGATTTATATCCGGCGCTTGATTTATACCCTGGAGAAGATTTATTCGGACTTTTCCCGAATACTGATATCTACCCAGGAACTGACGTATACCCAATAGAAGGAGGAATGTCTGAATGATAATAAGTAATTTTATAGCCTATGCAAAGCAGGCATGGAAAAATAAACCTGATACCAGTACGCCGCTGTCTGCGGCTAGGCTCACGCATTTGGAAGAAGGCATCAAGAGTAACAGCGATGCCATCGAAAAGATAGCGGCGGCGGTGGTAAGCCAGATAGTGAACGATCCTAATAAGATAGCCAGTATGGCCTCACTGTATAGCGTCAACCAGACTGTTGCTCAATTAAATAGTGATTTAGCTGGTAAGGCTGATATCAACACACTGCCAAAGACGGTACATACCTCAATTACTGGTACTGGATCTGATTATTATGATATATCTTGTCCTGGCATTAAATACGGTGCCGCAGTTATTGCTCAATTTGCATCACAGCGTAATGAGTATTATATCCTCAACGCAGATGCAATGGCGGACAACACCGTGCGGCTAAGAATTAATAAAGCGGTACCGGCTGGCACGGGTATCTATGTTAATGCAATTTATTCGATTAATTGATCAATTACGTACCGATTACAATATACTGCATCCATATTTTACTTTGATATTCTGGTTTTGTGTCACTGCTGTCGAGCAAAAGAGCTAAGGAGTTATTATTACCGCTGTTAGTAATGGATCGTACTGCATATGATCCGGACATAGGTACTGCCATGCAATGATAAAGGTTTTCTTGCGAATATCCTTCAGGGAAAACGATGCTTGCTTGCCCGTTAAAATTTACTATACACTCCATTTTTCCGTATTGTATTTTTACATTCCCAATCTGGAGTTTATTGTATTGAGCAATTATAGCGCTACTATCAAGTTTGTTCGCTAAATCACTATTTAACCGAGGAGGAAATTATAACAGCTATAGAGTGTAACATAGTATTCCAAATTAAAGGAAGGCATGCTAATATAATACTGAAAGGATTGATGAAGAATGTGGAAGGGTAAGGTAACTAATGAACTTATCGAATTGCATAAGGCTTATCTGGAGAAATATAATATGGAACCAGACGAATACTGTGAAATACTCTATGATGCCATGTCCTATGAGGAGTATGTCGGATATATACAGACATGTTTGAAAGAAAGAGTACAGATACCCAAAGTAGTAAAATGATACCATCAGTCAGTAAATGGCCGGTGGTATTTTATTGCCCGAAAAAGGGCGGAAAGGAAATAAAATGGAAAAAATCAAAATCAATGAGAAACTGTATGATCTCCTAGTCAACGGAGTGCAGCTCACGGATCAGGGCGGGAGAGTGATCTTCCAGCCGGCGGCTGCCACGTTTGCAGAGGTTGAGGCTGACGTCAAGGCCACGAAGGCTATTACCGTACTGGACGATGCCGGGGAACCTATCCTGACACGCTCAGACCTCGTGTATGCGGGCCGTCTTACCAAAGACGATAATTACGTCGTGGGTACCGAACAGGTCCAGACAGGGACTGATCCTGAGTCCAGCGATCCGATCACAGAGACACGGGACGTGATCGGCACGGTAATGATTGCAGAGTTCCGGGCGCCTGATCTGCGGGAGCAGCTGGCAGCCACACAGGCACAGCTCGCGTATGTGGCAATGATGGGCGGCATTGACTTAGAGGAGGTGTAGGATATGAGTAAGTATAACAAGGTTAAGGGATATTACGGTGATGGGTACTGGTCGATTGGCATGGTACGCAATGCAGTCGGGCGTTGGATCACAGCCGAGGAGTATAAGGAGATCACCGGACAGGACTACTAAGGGGGACATCAGTGGATACAGTACAGACATTACTATCAATATGTGGCGCAATCAGCATTGTGGGAGGTGCTGCAGCCGTTATTGTTAAGGTGATCCGGCCGGCCTTCCAAATGTCTAAAAGGGTTGAAGTACTCGAACAGCATGACAAGCAGGATTACGACCGACTCAAAGCTGTGGAAGACATGCAGAAGCAACAATCAAAATGTCTGGCAGCAATGCTTAATCACCAAATTACCGGCAATGGAATTGAAAATATGAAACGGATTCGGGACGAACTTCTCGAATCTATTATAGATAAGTAGAAAGTGAGGAATTGAAATGGATATTAACACAGTTATGCAGTATGGATCGTACTTATTAATTGCTATCGGAGTGATGGCTTTTATAGTATCAGCTATTACACAGGTGATTAAGTCATGGCCTGGTCTGGACAAGCTTCCAACGTCGGCGGTGGTTATCGTCCTGTCTTTAGTGCTCTGCCCCCTGACCTTGGTGATGATAATGGCATATCTCAATCAGCCTATGGTATGGTATATGATTGTGGCTTGTGTCATAGTGGCTTTTCTGGTGGCACTTGTAGCTATGGGAGGCTGGGAAAAAATATCGGAAATATGGCAGCGCACAAAATATAAAAAGGGTGGCGGCCAATAGCGCCGGAGCCATTGCGATATCGCAACGGTTGCAATATCACAACTTTTTAGGGCCTGGGATTCTGGGCCCTTTT
>OGZI01000632.1_pt1 | contig 43177 bp, 39 predicted proteins | sample 1576711 | NCBI WGS metagenome assembly OGZI01 (sample SAMEA3541482, study PRJEB24748) | human gut metagenome | biome: human gut; feature: human-associated habitat; material: faeces | place: China | collected 2012
CACCGCAGGCGATGCACTTGGAGGACTTGCCGGTCTCGGGGTTGACGGTGGGCATGTGCCAGGGGCAGGCCTCCACGCAGGCACCGCAGCCGATGCACTTGTCGGTATCGACCACGCGGATGCCCTGCTCATTGGTGACAATGGCCTTCTGGGGGCATGCGTTGCCGCAGGCGGGATCCTCGCACTGGCGGCAGGTATCCGGGAAGTAGACAAAGCAGTTGTCGGTGCCGGACAGCAGACCGTTGCCGTCGCCGTCCAGATTCAGGCGGCGCTGGATCTTGACACGGCTGATGTAGGAAGAGCACACGCCGTCGTTGGTCAGGGTGCAGTTGATCTCGCACCGCTGGCAGCCGGTGCACAGGTCAGCATTGACCACCAGCAGACCCTGGGGCAGTGCCCAAGTCGCCACAGCACCGGCATCCACCTGCTTCTGAGAGCAGCCGAAGAGGGACAGCATAGATGCGGAAAGGGTGAGTCCTGCAAGGCTCTTGCCCGAGATCTTCATAAATTGACGGCGGGTCATGTCAGCCGTCAGAAAATCAGTTTTTGCCATAGGTTTCCATTCCTCCGTGAGGTCACTCTGCGCAGAGCACCTCGGTTACATAGAAATAAGAATTGTTGACGATGTCCGTGACCGCCGTGGACGTAATGGTTGCACCGGAAAGCGCATCCACCTGGGTCATGTCAGCGCTGACCGTGTCGGCCGCACTGCCCTGGGTGGTCAGATCAGCGGCCTGCAGCTTGTACTCGGCCTGCTTTTCAGCGGACCAGTCTGCATAAGGCACTGCCTGTTTCTCGCCGTCCTGCGCGCTCTTGCTCAGACACGCCGCGTACAGCTTGCGCCGTGCCACAGCCTCAGCACTGTTGTCCATCGGGGGGATGAGCGCGTCGTCCATCGGCTGGCCGTTCAGAGCCGAGAGGGTCAGCCCGGCTTCATACATCTTCCGGGTAGCCTCGGCCTCCGGGGAGGTATCGCCCGCACGCCATGCGGCGGGGTCGAAGGCCTCAGCGGGGGCAGCGTCGGTCTCGGCGCTGCCTGCGGCGGCAAAAGCCGTGCCGGTGGCCGGGTCGGTCACAGTGTAGCGCTTGCCTGCCAGCGTGAAGGGAGCTGCGCCCTGGTACTGGGCCGTGAACTCCGGGTTCTCACACTGGGCACCCAGGCTGTCGGTCTCGGCCTGTGCCAGGATCTTCACATCCAGCACATTGCCGTCGCGGTCCAGCGTCACACCGGCCTGCACCTCGCTCTGGAAGCCCTGCTTGCTGCCCACCACATAATATGTGGTGTCATCCAGCTGGTACACCGCGCTCACACCATAGGTGGCAGCGTCGGCATCTGCCAGCGGCAGAGCCGTTCCGGCCACCGTGGTGCGGCTGTGCATCAGCCCGCCAAGGCCAAGCGCCATGGCAAGCGTTGCCGCACCCATGGCCGCATAGCCGGGCAGCCGCCTGCGCCACAAGGACTGCGGCGCATGATTTGCCTGCTTCAATTGTATCACCTGCCTGTTTGATTCAGCTGTGCCCGGAACTCCCGGGCACGAAAACAGCCGTTCCACCTGCTGCAACAGTGCGGAACGGTTTCTTCGTTATAAGAATAACATCTTTTCCATCGGTTAGTCAACGTATACGCACAAACAAAGCCCTACAATTTCTCTCAAAAGCTCTTGCCTCTCGGTGAAATCATTTCTTTTGCCGGATGAACAGTTTCAATCCATATTCCTCTGCCAGCTCCAGCGACTGTACCGTGGGCATACTCTTGCTCACCAGCGCGGGCACACCGGCCCGGATGGCCTTGCGCACCATGTCCACCGGCACCCGGCCGCTGGTAAAAAGCACACACTCCGCCAGCGGCACACCCTCTGTCAGGGCGCAGCCCACGGCCTTGTCCAGCGCGTTGTGGCGGCCCAGATCCTCGCACCGGTACAAGATCTTGCCCGCACGCAGCAGCAGGCAGCTGTGCACGGCATGGGTGGCACGGTAGAGCGGCAGGCCCTGCCCCATGGCATCGGCCAGCGCATCCACCCATGCGGCGGGGATCTCCCGCTGGGGCACCGGGGCCAGCGGCGGTAGCCGCACCGGGCTGGCCAGCGTCAGGTTATCGGTGCAGCAGCTGGGCACCTCCTGCCCTGCCTGTTCCGCTGCCGCCAGCGGATGGCGCAGCTGAACGCTTATCTTGAGGCCCTGTGCGCAGACGGCCACCCGCTCCACCTCGTCAGCAGAGGTGATCCAGCCCTCGGTCAGCAGGCGGCCCAGCGCCAGCTGCGGCAGCAGCTCCGGCGTGCAGACCACCCGGAAGGCTGGCTGTTCGTTGACCAGAATGGCCGCGGCGTGCTCTGCCGCCAGTGTCCGCTCGGTGCCATCGGGCATCCGGACGCTCTCTGCCCCCGGTGCTGCACCGAATTGATCCATGATCTGCATTGGGTGTTCCTCCCCTGTCTGTTTTACTCGAGCTCTACAAAGACTAACACATTTTGTTTAGGAATCATTCTCTGTAGTGTTTCTCGTTCTTTGGATTATTTGATATATCCATATTATCCTGCCTATACAAACTAATGTTATCATTTTGTTATCGGTGTTGATAACACTTGCTCGGTAACTGTGGATAATACCTATATGTTCTTTCGTAAATTATAAGCTGTTTTGTTTATAAATTCAACACTAGTCTGAAATTCATCTCTCAGTATTACTGAATATTTCCATCTATTTCTTTTTGCGGTATTTTGGTTCAATACCTACTACATATACTACTATAGCCGCAATACTAATAAGCATTGCACACAATATAGATAAAATAATCAAACCCGAATTCTGTTCATCTAATAAGGGCAATCCAATTAACGTAAACAAAACGCCATACACGCACCACAATATACCCAAAGCACGATTATAACCTTTCGCATCTTCTATCGGCGCCACCTCAGCATTTGCCCAGAATCCGAAAGGTTTTGCTTTCTTGGAATTCAAATCATAAATGCCCATTGCAATAAATAATACGCCCATTATTGCCCAAATAACAAATGCAATTAATCTTTCTTCCATAATATGTATCCTTCTTTCTTTGTTATTCTGCAAATTCTCCTATCACTTTCTGTTTCCGTTCTTATCAAAATTCTTTTTCAATGCTCGCTCAGTAGGAATAATTGTACCTATCAAGGCAATTAACTGCACAAAACATACAAAACCTTAAAAATATAGGATTCAGCAACGCAAGAAACAACTGCAGTACAGCCTTAAATAATTGGACAAACAATTCTAACATTGTAATATACCTCATAATTTTTTCTTTTTATTATACATCCATTGCGAAATTCAATCTTTCACATATTTTGCAGGTAACAGCATTCCTACAAATGCAGGAGTACCGCACCTCTAAATGCTTATGTGCATTTGATTTTCTGTTCCTACAAGTTGTAATTCGTAAAACTATTTGGCTAAATCAAACTAATACAATCATCTTCTACATAAACAGCTTGTCCATCAACAATCTTTATTGCTTCTCCGAAATCTGGTAATTCAATTATTTTGGTTCCATTCCAATGGGGAATTATAGGGTTGTTAATAATATTTAATCCATCATCTAAATTACCTGCCGCATACATACTACCAGCACTAATTCCAACGTATACAAGACCATTATTAATTGCTTTCTCAATCGTTCTATCAAATCCTGTTCTAATCATTTCACGACACAATACCGCAGCATCGCCACCACTAACAACAACTGCATCAAAAGATTGCAGTTCCTCAATCGTTAACAGTCTGGTAAGCATATAAGGATCTGTAACACATGTCGAATATGTTCTCTGATAGTCTTTTGAGAGAATCAATTCCAGATTATACACTAATATATTTTCATACCGAATACCCATAGATGAAAGCTCCTGAAAACAAACTGCAAAGCCTTCTCTCGCTCCATCTGTTTCAATTCCAGCAGTTGGAATGTATAGCACCTTCACATCTTCTGGACATTTTCCTATAATATCGAAAAATTTCTTTTTCATATCAGCCGATAATCCACTAGATGTAAGAAATAATTTTTTACTGTTCATATCTACCTCTCATCATCAAATTTTAATTTTTACTTTTCAATTATACATCTACCCGTTGCGAAATTCTATCTTCCACACCATATTGATGGGTACAGCGCTCCTACAAACGCGGGAGCACCGTACCTCAAAACGCTTATATGTAGATAAGCTCCTTTCCAACAACTTCCCTCACACATGCCTGAATGTTATTCATTCTTCTGATCCTATTGTAACACGCTTTTGCTCCGCTGAAAAGCGCCTGTGCCCTCTGGAACAAACTGTCGGTCCGTGTCGTTTCCATTTTTCCCGGCTTTGTGATATACTACTGTAAAATGACAGAACCATATCCCAGTACCGAGGTGGAATCTAAATTGAAGCATCTCCTCCGCTCCCTCACGCGGGCACACCGGGCCTACAAGGACACCCGGAACCACGCCCTGACTCTGCTGCACCGGGCCTCCGCTGCCGTTCTGACAGCCGTGCTGGTGTACAAAGCCCTGACCTATCTTTTGTTTCTGCCCGCCATGAATGGCATCTGGTCGCTGACACTGCGCTGTTCGCCGGTGAACTACCTGACCAACAACAGCGCGCATCAGATCTTTACTTCACCGACCATTTTAGGCGGGATCGTGCTCATCGTCCTTCTGGCGGCGTGCTGGAACCTGTACGGCTTTTCCATTCTCCTGCACGGGTTTGCGCTGGCCCGCCGGGGTGAAACACTGCGTCCTGTTTCCCTGTTCGTCCGGTCGCTGGGGGATATCCGCCACGTCCTGCTCCCCAAGAACTGGCCCATCCTGCTTTACTGCGCCCTGCTCATCCCCTTTACAGATGTATTCGTGACCTACAACTATATCTCTCAGCTGGCTGTGCCGGAGTACATCCTTGGGCTTGTCCGGGCAAAGCCGCTCTATCTGGTGCTTTTTCTTCTCATTCTGGGTGCGGCGTTCCTGTTCACCCTGTTCTGGGTCCTGGTGCTCCCCCTCTTTACGCTGGAACGCAAAAGCCTGTGGGATGCCGTTCAGGAGAGCGTAGCCCATGTCAAAACACAGCTGCCCCGGCTGGCCGGTGTGCTGCTGCGGTGGAACCTCAGTGCGCTGGTCCGGTCTGTTCTGGTCTTTTTCGGAGCTTCCCTGCTGGTTTACAGCGTGGCAGCGCTGATCGGCCTGCGGAGCACCCGCGCCATGCTGCTGCTCGCCCGTGCGCTGTATCTGGTGGAGATCCCCTTCTTCGGCTTTTTGCTGGACTGCAAGGTCACCACGGCCCAGTGCACCATCATCGCATTCCTCTACGATCGCTGCCGTGACTGCCCGCCGGAAAAGCTGCCGGAAGGCAAACCGCACCGCTTTGGCGGCTGGCCCCTGCTCACCGCTGCGGTGGCCGGGGTCACGCTGGTCACCGGGCTGATGGCAGTCTACCTCTACGCTCTGCCTCAGGACGATGCCCTGCTCACCGCCGTGGGCGGCGTGACCCCACTGGTCACCTTCCACCGGGGCGACTGCACCGTGGCCCCCGAAAACACCCTTCCCGCCTTCCGGTCGGCCATCCTCAAGGGCGGCGACCGCATCGAGCTGGATGTGCAGATGACCAGCGACGGCGTGGTCGTGGTGACCCACGATTCAAACCTGAAACGCTGTACCGGCAAAAACGCAAAAGTCTATGATCTGACCTATGCCGAGGTGGCACAGCTGGACGCGGGCCGCTGGTTCAGCAGCCGCTTTGCCGACACCCGGATCCCCACCCTGGAACAGGTGCTGCAGCTCTGCCGGGGCCGCATCGGCCTGAACGTGGAGATCAAGCCCAGCGCCGCCACCCCTGCTCTGGAGGCTGAGACCGTACGCCTGCTGCGGGAATACGGCTTCGACAGCTCCAACTGCGTCATCACTTCCCAGAGCTACGAGACCCTGCACAAGGTCAAGGTGCTGGCCCCTGAGTACCCCACCGGCTACATTCTGGCTCTGGGCGTGAGCAACTACTACGACCTGCCCGATGCCGACTTTTTCAGCGTGGAGACCACCTTTATCACCTCCGGCATGGTCAACGCCGTCCATCTGCGGGGCAAGACCGTCTCTGCCTGGACCATCGACCGCGAAAAGGTCGCCACCCACATGCTGGAGCTGGGCGTGGACGACCTCATCACCGACAAGCCCGACATGGTGCAGGACCTGCTGGCCCGGAACCAGCAGGTGGACGACAGCCTGATCGACTTCCGTGACCTACTCAATGCCCTGCTCCACCCGGAGCAGCCTGCCGACTTCTCCGATGACGCGGAGGAGACCATCACCGATGCCGTGGAAGATCCGGAGGAGTTCGTGGACGCGGCGTAACACAGCCCCCTCTTTCTTGCGGTATCATTGAACCAACGGTCTGTAAAAGCAGAACATCCCCGCACGGCCTGCCGAAACAGGAAGTGCGGGGATGTCTTTTTGCTCAGAGGAATGGGTTATAGAACCTTCCAAAGCGGATGGTCACGGTCAGGCTGATGAGCAGCAGGGCCGCGCCCACGCCCAGGGCAATGAAGTCCCGCCGGGCAAAGGGGCGCTGGGTATACCAGGTGCGCTTGCTGTTCTTGCCGAAGCCGCGCAGCTCCATCGCGTTGGAAATGGTGTCGATGCGGTTCAGACTGGTCAGGATGAGCGGCAGCAGGATGTTGACAGAGTTCTTCATCCGCTTGAAGAAGGGCTCCTTTTTGCCCAGCTCCACGCCGCGGGCCTGCTGGGCCTGGCTGATGCTGTGGTAGTCGCGCTGGATATCGGGGATGTAGCGCAGGGCAATGGCCACCGAATAGCCGACCTTATACGAGATGCCGATGCTGTTCAGGCTGGCAGCAAACTCGCTGGGGTCGGTGGCAGAGATGAAGAGGATGGCCACCGGCAGGGCCACAAAATATTTCAGGCTGATGTTGATCATGTAGAACAGCTGTTCCGCTGTCAGGTCATACCGCCAGAACAGGTGGCAGAGCACCGTGCGGGTGCCATACAGGGTGGTCCCCTGATTGGGATCGAACAGGAAGATGAACAGGTTGTTCAGCAGCAGGAACACCAGCATGAAAGTCATCATAAACCGGACTTCCCGGAATTTGATCCGGCTCAGCCTGAAGGCCAGCAGGCTGACCACCAACAGGCCCAGCAGCACCCAGGTGTTGTAGGTGATCATGCTGGCAAAGGTAAACAGCAGGAAGAACGCCAGCTTGGTAGTGCCGGTCATCTTGTGGATGACGCTCTCCCGGGGGAGATAATTCAAAACGGTCTTAGCAGCCACCCTCTCTCACCTCCCGGTCCTGCTCAATAAATCTCTCTACAAATTCCTGCGCGGGCGCAATGCCGCAGCGGTTGGCCAGCGTGTACAGGCTGGTCTCCTTCAGGGCCGCCTGTTCCACCAGCGCGGGGTCACACAGAACGGCGGCCGCGGTGCGGTCGGCAATGAGCCGTCCGTCGCAGAACACCAGTGCGCGGCGGGTGTATTCCAGCATCAGGTGCATGTCATGGGTGATCATCACCACCGTCACACCCCGGGCATTCAGGCCCCGCAGGAACTCCATGATGTCGGTATAGTGCCGGAAATCCTGCCCGGCGGTGGGCTCATCCAGAAGGATGAGCTCCGGGTCGAGCACCAGCACGCTGGCAATGGTCACCCGCTTTTTCTGGCCGAAGCTCAGTGCCGAGATGGGCCAGTTCCGGAAAGGATGCAGGCCGCAGACCCTGAGGGTCGCCTCCACCTTTTCCCGGATCTGTTCCTCGGTCAGGCCGGAGCGTTGCAGACCCAGAGCCACCTCCTCGTAGATCATGGTCTTGGAGATCATCTGGTTGGGGTTCTGCATCACATAGCCGATGTGCCGGGCGCGGCGGCGGATGTTCTCCTCAGCCAGCGGCTTGCCGTTCAGGAAGATCTCGCCCGCATCCGGGGTCTCGAAGCCGCAGATGAGCTTGGAAAGGGTGGATTTGCCCGCGCCGTTCCGGCCCACGATGCTCACCATCTCCCCCTTGCCGATCGAGAAGCTGACATCCCGCAGGGTCTGCTGGCCCTTCTGGTAACCAAAGCACAGGCCCTTCACCTCCAGCAGCGGCTCCCGCTCCGGCTGCGCGGCGGGCCGGGGCCGGGCCGTGAACCAGTCCCGGAGCTTTTGGGTGTCGGTATCGTCCAGCACAAGACTGTCCACATGGGCGGGGTGCTTGTCCGGAGTGATATCCACCCCGGCATAGCGCAGAGCCGTGACATACAGCGGCTCCCGGATGCCGTTTTCCGCCAGCAGGCTGCCCGAGAGCAGCTCGTCCGGGCGCAGGTCTGCCAGAATGGTGCCGCCGTTCACCAGCACGATGCGGTCCACGTTCCGCCAGAGTACATCCTCCAGCCGGTGCTCGATGATGAGCACCGTGGTATCGGTCTTTTTCTGGATCTCGTCGATCAATTCAATGGCCTGCTTGCCGGTAGCGGGGTCGAGGTTGGCCAGCGGCTCATCGAAGAGCAGGATCTTGACCTGATCCACCATCACGCCCGCCAGGCTCACCCGCTGCTTCTGCCCGCCCGAAAGCTCGTGCGGCGCATAGCCGAGGTGGTTCTCGATGCCCACCAGCTCGGCGGCATGGCGGGTGATGGCGTGCATCTCATCCTGCGGGGTACAGCTGTTTTCCAGTGCAAAGGCAATGTCCTCGCCCACGGTCAGCCCGATGAACTGGCCGTCCGGGTCCTGCAGCACCGTGCCCACATGGGCCGAAAGCTCAAAGAGGCTGCTGTGAGGCGCATCCACACCGTCTACGGTCAGGGTGCCGGTGCACGCGCCGGGGTTGGAAAACGGGTTCAGCCCGTTGATGCACCCCGCCAGCGTACTCTTGCCGCTGCCGGAGGGGCCCGCAATGAGCACCCGTTCACCCGGGTAGATCTCCAGATCGATATCGGTCAGGGTGGGGCGCTTCTGGGCGCGGTACTGGAAGGAAAAGTTGCGGAATGAGATGATGGGTTTACGTTCTGCCATGGGTATGGTACCTCAGCTGTTCATCAAAAAAGCCTTTCCAACGGGCCGGACGGCGCAGATGGAAAGGCCGGGTTTCATGCGGGGATCACTCCTGATCCAGAGAGCCCTTCTTGGCGATGGTTCTGGTGTAAGCCAGCACCAGCAGGCCGCCCACCACCACAGCGGTGATACTGTTGGACACTGCGGCAAATGCACCCTGTGCAAACACCTTCTTGACGGGCTCGGCGTAGATGGCAATATCCAGCACGGGGGCCACCAGGATCCAGGCCAGCAGATGGGCCACGATATTGGCCAGCGCAAACAAAGCTGCCTGCTTCTTGCTGAACTCGCCTTCCTGCAGGTTCAGCTTCTTGGAGAACAGGCCCACCACAACGCCCACAAAGGCGGAGGCGATGACCCAGCTCCACCAGGGGCTGCCGCCCCAGGACAGGTCGATGAGGGTGTGGCCGATGAAGCCGATCAGGCCGCCGGCCACGGGGCCGTACATGGCAGCCAGCAGGGCCAGAACGGCGTACTGCAGGCTGATGTTGGTGTTGGGCACCGGGCTGGGAATGGCCACAAAACGCCCCAGAACAAAGAACAATGCCGCGCCGATACCGACAGCGACAACGGTCTTAATGCTGCTGTTGTTATTTTTCATATTCTCTCTCCTCTTTTATTCCGCGGATGCGGGGTTTCTTGCAAGGCATCGTTAGTATACGACACCCTCTTGAGCCTTGTCAATGGACAATCCGCCCGCTTTGCAGAAAAACGGCTGTTTTCCTGCATTTTGGGGCGAATGTCTTCCCGCCCTGTGCAGCAAAAAAGAGCACCCGCGCCTGCCGGAGCGGATGCCCTGTGAATGCTGATTCGGTTTTGGCCCAAACCTTAGTTCTTAGCGGTCAGGCTGAAGGTGCTCAGGGTCTGGAAGGTGGTCACGATAACATTGATGTTGTTGACGATGGAGCTGCCTGCGGAGAACACGCGGGCGATGTAGTTGAACAGCTTGCCAACGTTCAGGAACACGTCCCAAGCGGTAGCCTCGGTGGCTGCGCCACCCTGCAGGTACACCATTTCGTTCTCATCGATCGCGGCAAAGCTAGCGGGCATTTTGATCTCATTGTTCATCATAACGGGGATTCCTCTCTTTCAAATCAATCTATACTTACCGTCTGCACCAAACCAAGTGCACCGGCACCAGAACCAGACCGTGGTTCCTCCGACAGGAACGGACAGGGGCACGAGTTCCGCATTCCCTCCGGAATTGTTCCATATATAGGTTATACGATAAATATTCAGATTTGTCAATCGAATTTCCGGAATTTTTACCATTCTGAGCCAAAAGTGGATACCCACAACACAGAACATCTGCCATTTCGACAGCTTTCCACAAAATATCCGCTACCGCACGATCCTCGGGCACGAAAACCTCCTTCGTCCGCACGGCAGCACACAGATCCGTTCCGCCCTGCGGCATTTCCCGGGCAAAAATCCGGCAAAAAATGCCCCCGCGCCCCCTACACAAACCGGAGCGGTTGTGCTATGATAAAGCTGAAAAATCGGTTTGGCAAAGCCAACCGCAAGGAGATGTCTTGGATGTCTGATCTGATGGAAACATTACGGCTGGAGGGCATCAGCCCCGACCTGCTGCGTGCTGTAGAAGAATACCGCGCCGCCCACGCTCTGCCCGAGGCCCTGCGCCCCCGCATCCCGGCTTCCGGCTTTACCTATTATGGCCGGGAGGTCTGGGAGCAGGCACTGGCGGCCCTGCTCTGCGGCGAAAACCTGCTGCTGGCCGGCGGCAAGGCCACCGGCAAAAACGTGCTGGCCGAGAATCTGGCCGCCGCCTTTGGCCGTCCGGCATGGGACATCTCATTCCATGTGAACATGGATGCAGCCTCCCTCATCGGCATGGACACCTTTGTGGATGGGGCAGTCACCTTCCGGCCCGGGCCGGTCTACCGCTGTGCCCAGTGCGGCGGCTTCGGCGTGCTGGACGAGATCAACATGGCCAAAAACGAGGCCCTGGCCGTCCTCCACGCTGTGCTGGACTTCCGCCGCGCCATTGATGTGCCCGGCTACGAACGCATCCCGCTGGCCGAAGAGACCCGCTTCATCGCCACCATGAACTATGGCTACGCGGGCACCCGGGAGCTGAACGAGGCCCTGACTTCCCGCTTTGCAGTCATCCAGATGCCCACCATCACAGAGGAAAACCTTGAAAAGCTGCTGCGGGCCCAGTTTGCCGACCTGACGGACAAATATGTGCACCAGTTTGCTCTGCTCTTCCTCGACCTGCAAAAGAAATGCGACAGCGCCGAAATTTCCACCAAAGCGCTGGATCTGCGCGGAATGCTGGACGCTTTGCGCCTGATGCGCCGGGGCGTGGCTGCGGGGCCTGCGCTGGACATGGGCATCACCAACAAGGCCTTTGATTCCTACGAGCAGGGGCTGATCCGGGACGTGATCGCCGCCCGCATCCCGGCCAGCCTGACGGCTGAAAAGCTGTTCCGCTGATGGATGCCCGGAGTTATACCGCCGAGGAGCGGCGGGCCGCCAATCAGGTGTGGGCGGCGGCGGGAGCCTACGGCTTTGAGCCGCTTTTCCTGGCCCGCAACACCGACGGCACGATCGATTTTTATATGAACTGTGTCGTGGGGCTGGTGCACAAATACTATGGCGACGACCTGCTCCGCGACCTTTTTGCCACATGGGACGGCGATCTCCGGGAGAGTCAGCTGGACGATCTGACATGGCTCTATCTCGAAAGCGCGGTCTACCTGCTGGAGCTGCCCCGCCGCCCGGTCCTTTCCGAGCTGCGCCGGGCCCACGCGGACTATTTTTTCGGCATCCAGTACAAGCTTTCGCGGCAGGAGTGGATGGCAAAAAATCAGCTGGTCTACACCATGCAGGCTGACCGCTGGCGCACCGTACAGGGCAGGCATCCCCCTGTGATGACCCCCTACGAGAGCCGGCTGGCAGAGGCACTTTCCCCCTCCCAACCGCCCCAGCCCGGCCAGCTCAAGGGTGAGCTGCTGGGCCTGTTTGCAAGGTTTGCCCTGTTTGACGGCAGGATCCGGCACAAAGTGGGGCTTCATCTGCATCTGGAGGGGCTGCTGGCCTCTCTTGCCACCAAAACGCTGCCCACCCAGATGATCAAGACCGACCGGCTGACCGTGGAGCACTCCGGTTCCGTGGAGGCGGGCGGCTCCGGCCCCACGGCAGACAAGCGGCTGGCCCACATCACCCTGCGGCAGAATGCCGCCGAGGACCGCGCCTACATTGAAAGCTGCTTTGGCCGTTCCCTCTATCCGCCCGAGCGTCTGCGCAAGGCCGAGCAGGCGCTCTGCACCGGGGCGCACCTCGGGTGCCGCCTCTGGTTTGCCTCCGGCGTGCCCAGCCCGGAACAGGCCCCCACACCGGAGGCAAAGCACCTGGCCGAGCAGGCTCAGCTGCAGGCCGACCGCAACCGCGCCTACTACGCCAAAAACCGGGCGCTTCACCGCAGCGTGGTGCTCCGGCTCACCGAGCAGATCCGCAACTGCATTCTGGTCCACCAGCAGCCCAATGCCCGGATCGCCCGCAGCGGCGCTCTGGACCCGGAGCGGGTCTGGCGCGCTCCCCTTCTGAACGACAGCCGGGTGTTCCGCTGTGCCGGAGAGGAGAATCAGCCCTCCTTCACCGTGGACCTGCTGCTGGACGCTTCGGCTTCCCGGCTCCACTGTCAGGAGGTCATTGCGGCGCAGGGCACGATCCTGGCCCAGAGCCTTGCCGCCTGCGGCATCCCGGTGCGGGTCAGCAGCTTCTGCAGCCTGCGGGGCTATACGGTTCTGCGGGTGCTCAAGGGCTTTGCGGACAAAAGCCTGCAGGGGATCGACCAGTATTTTGCATCGGGCTGGAACCGCGACGGCCTTGCCCTGCGGGCGGCAGGCGATCTGGTCAGCTTTGACCCCGGCCCCGCACCCCGGCATCTGCTCATCCTGCTGACGGATGCTTCCCCCAACGACAGCCGCCGCGTGCCGCCCAGCCCGGAACAACCGCTGGGTTGTGATTACGGCGGCTCCTACGGCGTGGACGATGCCGCCGCCGAGGTACGCGACCTGCAGCGCAGGGGTCTGCGTGTTTCTGCCGTGTTCATGGGCGAGGACAGCTCCAGCCACGATGCAGAACGCATCTACGGCAAAAATCTCGCCCGCATCCGGGGCATGGATCAGCTGGCACGCGCCGCTGGGCGGCTCATCCAGAATGAGATCCGGGAGCTGGGCGATTGAATCCTGCCACCACAAAAGGCTTCTCCGACGGGAGAAGCCTTTTCCATTTACAACCAATCCGTTTGTCCGCATCCCCGAATTTCCAAAATATTTCGGTTTTTGTCAAACTTATAGTTGTATTTTGTTGTCGTATATGCTATAATGCAGGCAGAGAACAACCGATGGATGGTTTCCGACACATCATCCAAAACCAGAGAGGAGACCCGCTATGGATGCCAGCCGCTATTTTGAAGAGATGCACCGTGCCATGTCCGCACAAAAAAACAATTCTTCCCTGCTCCTGACCGTCAAGGTACAGGACCTGGGCGGCGCTGATGCCTATCTGGAGCTGCGGCAGTCTCCCAATGGCCGCGCCCGGGTGTTTTACTCCACCATGGGCCGCCGCAACCTGAACTTTCAGCTGTTCCGCAAGGGCTGGCAGCTCTGCCACAACGCATCCGGCGAGATGACAGGGCAATTCCCCACCCGGGCCGAAAACCTGCTGGACAGCGCGGACTTTTCCGCCTGCATCCGGGATGACACCCTGGACGCGGGCCGTACTGAGATCATTCTGCGGGAGCTGCGCCGCGCGGCAGGCACCTCCCGCTCCTGCCTGCCTCAATCTGCCCGGGAAGGTGCCATGATCACCGTGGAGAGCTTTGTGGGCCGGGGCGGCGAGTGGAACTACTGGTCTACCCGTGCCGCCGACTGCCTGCCCATTGCGGCGATCCTCTGCTGGCTGGGCGATTTTCTGGCCGGAACGGAGCGCCGCACCCTGCAATCCAGCCCTGAAGCCATGGCACTGGCCGCCCGATGGCAGGCCGAACTCGTCTCCCCCTTTGCACAACCGGCTGACTGCGTCCAGCGTCCTGCCCGCTCGGTTTCGCCTTCCGCGCCCCGCCGTGCCGCGCAGCAGGTGCAGAACCCCCGCTGGCAGAGCATCCTTGCCGTGCTTGCAACCGTATGATAAGAACAACAGGCGGTGCCGGAAACTTCCGGCACCGCCTGTTGTTCTCTGTTTTACTGTGCGGATGCGGCATCCACTACATGGCCCACCAACACAGAGGTGGTCACTGTGCCCACACCGCCGGGCACCGGGGTAACAGCCTCCACGATGGGTTCTGCCTCATCAAAGCGGACATCGCCGCAGAGCTTGCCCTCTTCGTTGACGTGGATGCCCACATCCACCACGACCTGACCTTCCCGCAGGCAATCGGCCCCGATGGCTCCCCGCCTTCCCATGGCGACCACCAGCACATCGGCCTCCCGGCAGAGGGCGGGCAGGTCCCGGGTGCGGGAATTGCAGAGGGTCACGGTGGCGTTCTCCCGGTCCAGCATCATGGCAGCGGGCTTGCCCACCACCAAGCTGCGGCCCACGACCACGGCCCGTTTGCCGGACAGCGGCACGTTGTAGTATTTCAGGATCTCAAGGCAGGCCTGCGCCGTGCAGGGCGGATAGCCGATGGGCATGTTGGTGAACACACCGGCCATCGAGCCGTCCGTGATGCCGTCCACGTCCTTTTCCGGGGCAAGTGCCTCCTGGACCCTGCGGTCATCGAACCGCTTTGGCAGGGGCCGGAAGATCAGGCACCCGTGAACCGATGCATCCCCATTGATCTGCCGGATCACATCCAGCAGTTCCTCCTGCGTAACATCTTCCGCCAGATGGAACTGCCGCACCTCCACGCCAACCTTACCGCACCGGGTGACGATCCCTTTTTCATAAGAAATGTCATCCTCCCGCGCGCCGACCCGCACCACAGCCAGCGTGGGCACGATGCCCTTTTCCTTCAGCGCGGCACAGCGCGCGGCGTTTGCTTCGTTCATGGCGGCCACCACGGGCGCACCCTTCAAGATCTGAGCCATTTTCTTCTCCCCTCACTCATTTGATACAGTCTGATAGACCCTGTCAGCCTGCGGCACAAACTCGGCCAGCAGCTGTTCCGCACTGGCCTCCAGCGCATCCGCACGGGCCTTGTCTGCCATCAGGCGGGTGTTGACCTTCACGTTCAGCCCCGCCGCCTGCATGGCTGCCTTGCAGAACAGCGCAGCGCATCCGGCATCGGAACGGGCCAGCACGCTGCCCTTTTCGGCGTACTCTGCGGCCAGTGCGATGCCCTCACCGCAGGCAGTCATCACCTCCAGCGGCACGGCGCAGGCTCTGTCCAGTGCCTTTTCCAGCACCGCGGCCTTGTGGGCCTGCTGTTCCGGGGTCTCTTTCGGCAGCTTGTAGGCCGCCGCAACAGGCAGAAAGGCCTCCGCGTCGGCCTGCACCAGCGCTTCCAGCTGCTTGCGCAGGGCCTCGGCCCGGACATTCAGGGCAGCGATGTCCGCTTCTACGGCAGCATATTTCTTTTTGCCCACGGTCAGGCTGCCCACCATGCTGCCCAGCGCCACACCGGCCGCGCCCACCAGCGCCGAAGCGCCGCCGCCGCCCGGAGCCGCCGCCTTGCTGGCCAGCTCCTCCAGAAAACCTTCACAGCTCAAATTCATCAGTTCCACGATATACTTTCCTCTCTGTTACAAATCCATCCAGCTGCCAGTCCTGTTCATCTGCAGCCGCTTCCGGCACCCGCTGGGCCTCAAAGGCCACGCCCAGCGCCACGGCGTTCCGGCACCTGGGCAGGTAGCGGTCATAGTAGCCCTTGCCCATGCCCACCCTGCGGCAGGCCGCATCAAAGGCAGTGCAGGGCACCAGCACCAGATCAAGCGCCTCCGGCCGGATGAGCGCCGCCCGCTCCAGAACCGGCGTACAGATGCCGTAAGCCCCCATCTCCCAGCCGTCCGGCCCCGGTACGGCGGCGGTCAGGGTAAAGTTTTCCCCACAGACCGGATAGGCCACCGTTTTGCCCAGCCGGGCCGCCTGCTCTGCCAGCACAGCAAGATCCACCTCCCCGCCAAAAGCGGCGTAGAGCAGCAGATTCTCTGCCTTTTGGAAGCAGGGCATGGCCAGAAGGCGGGCACAGATGGCTGCATTGGCCGCCGCTCTTTCTGCCTGCGGCAGACCCCTGCGGGCCATGATGCCCGCCCGGCGCTGCGCTGCTTTCCGGTCCCGGATCTCCATTGACACTTCTCTCCCCTGAAATTTCATACCCACTCAATATATCTGAAATGCAGAAGAATTGCAAGAGCCATGGCTGGAAAATAACCGCAAAATAGGCTATAATGGTGCAGAACAAACCAAAAAGGAGAACGATTATGCTCATTTATCTGCTGCGTCACGGCCAGACGGAGTACAACGCGCAAAAACGATATCAGGGCCAGCGGGACATCCCCCTTTCCGCCGCAGGCATCGCCCAGCTGCGGCAGGCAGATTTTGCACCGGAGGTGGTCTATGTCACCCCGCTGCAGCGCACCGCCCAGACGGCGCGGGTGTTCTTTCCCGGGGCAAAGCTCATTCCGGTGGACGGGCTGAAGGAGATGAACTTCGGCCGGTTCGAGGGCCAGACCTTCGTACAGGTGGAGCAGGACCCGGAGTATCTGGCATGGGTGCAGGAAAACGAGCACGCTGCCCACCCGGACGGGGAGCGCAGGAGCGATTTCTGCAACAGGGTGTGCAAAACGCTGGCCGACCTCATTGACAAGGCCCTTGCCGAAGGGCAGGAGCGGCTGGTCATCGTGGCCCACGGCGGCACCCAGATGGCCGCACTGGAGCGGTTTGGCGTGCCCCGCCGCAGCTTTCACGATTGGTGCGGCCCCAACGCGGGCGGCTATGTGCTGGATGCCCGGGACTGGCCGGAGCAGCACATCCTGCACCTGGTGGAGACCGTTCAGTACACCAAGGAGAACGGATGATGGAACAGGGCCTGCTGCATCTCTACTGGGGCGACGGCAAGGGGAAGACCACCGCCGCCATGGGCCTTGCCCTCCGCGCACTGGGCAGCGGCAAACGGGTTGTCATCGTGCAGTTCCTCAAGGGCGGGCAGAGCGGCGAGATTCCTCTGCTGGCCCAGCTGGGGGCAAAAATTTTCCGGGGCAAGGGCGGGCAGAAGTTCGTGTTCCAGATGAACGAAGCGGAAAAGGCCGCTGCCCGGGCCGTGCAGAACGAAAACCTGACCGCCGCACTGGCCGAGCCTGCCGACCTGCTTATTTTAGATGAGGCCGGTTCGGCCTGGGAGCTGGACATGGTGGACAAAGACCTGCTCCGGCGGGCCGTTCTGGAGCGTCCCGCCGCGCAGGAATGCGTGCTGACCGCCCACAAGGCCCCGCAGTGGATGCTGGATGCCGCCGACTACTCCACCGAGATGAAATGCCGCCGCCACCCCTACCAGAAGGGCATCAAGGCGCGCAAAGGCATCGAATACTGAAAACGCCCGGAGAACCGCAGCTTTCAGCGGCCCTCCGGGCGTTTTTGTGTTTACTGTTTTGCGATGATATCGCGGCTGGCCGCCAGCAGGCCAAGGGCCAGCGCAGCGCTCAGGATGTCGGCCACAGCCTGAGCCATCAGCACGCCCTGATACTGGAACAGATGTACGCAGACCACCAGTGCCAACAGAAACACCACGCCCTGGCGGCTGATGGAGAGCAGGAAGGACGGTATGATTTTACCAGTTGCCTGGAACAGCACCGTGAGCAGGAGCACCACGCCGCCAAAGGCTGCGGTGTAGACCTGCCAGCGGAGCATCTGCGCACCAGTGGCGATCATCCCGGCATCCTGCACGAAGAGCCGCATCAGCACACCGGAATTCAGGCAGAGGATGAGGGACAGCACCACGGCAATGGAGACGAGGAAGGTCAGACAGAAGCGGATGAGCTTGCGCATCACGTCCTGCTTTTTTGCGCCGTACAGATAACCGAACAGTGGGATGCCGCCGAATGAGAAGCCAACCAGCACCAGCTGGGCGATCATGCTCACCTTGCTGGCAATGCCCATGGCGGCAATTTTATCGTTGCCGTAGGGCAAGAGGAACTGGTTCATCACAATGACAGTCAGGCTCTGCATCAGGTTGCTCAGCGCGGCAGTAACACCCACGCCCAAGATCTGCTGCAGCTCCCTGCCCGTGACGTGGCACTGGGACAGCTTGACAGACAGGCAGCGGCTCTTTTTGTGGAGCAGCCACAGGAAGTACAGGTCGCTGCACAGGTAGCCCACAATGGTGGCAATGGCCGCACCCCTTGCGCCCCAGCCCACTGTGGTGATGAGGATGGGATCGAGGATGATATTGATGACCGTGCCGCCGATGCTGCCGATCATGGACTGGGTGGCCATGCCCTCACAGCGGACGAGGTTGGAATGGATAAAGTTCAGCACCGTGGCCGGGGCACCAATGGCCAGCACGGTGTAATAGGCCTGTGCGTGCGGCATCGTCTCAGCAGTCGCACCCAGAATGCCCAGCAGCGGGACGCGGAACAGCATCATCAGGGCTGCCAACACCACGCCCGTGGTCAGGGCCACATAGAAGCAGAACGAGCTGACCCGGCCGGTGCCCTCACGGTCGTCCTGTCCCAGCAGGCGGGAAATGAGTGAGCTGCCGCCCTGGCCGTAGATGTTGCCAAAGGCCATGAGGGCCGTGAACACCGGCGCACAAAGCGAAACACCCGCAATCAGCGCCGTGTCGTTGGACTGCGCAATGAAAAAGGTATCGGCAAGGTTATACACCACGCTCACCATCAGGCCGAACACCGAGGGCAGCGCCATCTTGAAATAGGTGCGGTACAGATGATCGAGATCAAAAATAGAATCCATTGGTTTTTCCTCCACTTTCGTCCCTATTATAAGGGTTTTGCTTGCATTTGTTTGTGACACATGGCACAATAAAACAAAAGAAATGAGGTGAACTCATGCAGGAAATTCGTGACCCAGCCTGTCTGGAAACGCTGTACCGGAAGCTGGAACTTTCCTCCCGGACCAGAACAGCAAAACGCCCGCGCAGGAGCTTTCCTGTGCGGGCGCTGCATTTCCTTTTGTGTTTTACCGCACCAACAGCAGCAGCCAGGCGGATGCCACAGCCTGCAGGATGAGCCAGCGGGCCACGACCTGCTCATCGCTCCAGCCCAGACGCTTGCGCACATGGTCGTGCAGCGGGGTCAGGGTGTTCTTGAGGATGGAGATGTGCAAAAACCGCTTGAAGCTGATCTTCAGGATGCCCAGGCTGCCGTCCACAATGAACACCAGCGCGGCCAGCAGAAAGGCGAAGGGATGGCTGCTCTTGAGGGCCAGGACGGCCAGGAAGAAGCCCATGGCGCGGCTGCCCGCGTCACCCATCAGCAGGGTGGAAGGCTTGGCGTTCTGCCACAGGTAGGCCAGCAAGGCACCAATGAACACGATGCCTGCGGTGGCGTAATCCCCCAGCTCCTCCCAGTAGGCCAGCAGGAAGGTGCCGATGCTGACCACGGCAAGGCTGGCGGAAAGGCCGTCCACGCCATCGGTGCAGTTGACCACGTTGATGCTGGCCCAGATCAGGACGATGATCAGGATAAGGTAGACGGCATAGGGCAGGCTGAAGCTCCAGCTCAGGAAGTTGACCTCCGTGCCGTTGAAGTTCAGGTAGGTCACGCCCGCCACAACGGCGATGACCAGATCGATCAGGCCCTTTTTGTACTCATTCCAGGCGGTCTCGGCGGCATCGTCAAAATAGCCGGAGAGCATGGACGCAATGAGCAGGACGGTGTAGATGACATACTCTGCTTTAAAGGGCACCACGGCCAGCGTGACCAGTGCGATGCAGAGTACAAAGATGAGGCCGGAACCCCGGGCCTTGCCCTTGGAGAGTTCGCCGTTCACGGCAAACGCGCGGCCATGGTCGTGGGGGAGCTTATCGTGGAACACCGAGTCCATCAGCGCGGTCAGCGCAAATGCAAGCAGAAAGCCCAGCGCATCCACGGTGCGCGGGTTGCCAGAAAGCAGTTGAAGCATAGTTTTTTCCTCTTTCCCGGAGCGGCAGAGGCCGTTCCTGTTCTTTCACGGCTGGATACAAATGAAGTGTATCACGCCCGGGCCAAAAAATCAATCTCTGGGGCAATGGCTACCCCATGGGCTGATGGGTTGACATTTTTCGCCCCCCTGTCTATAATGAATGGACAAACGCCCTTTCGAGGGTATTTTTTTGTCTCACAGGAAAATCGGAGAAAAAGGAGAATACATGAAACTTTCACTTGAACAGCTTTCGGCCCGGATGCGGCAGGGTGAGACCATCCCCTCCCGCCAGACGGCCCAGGTGGCTTTGGCACTGAGCATCCCCTCCATTCTGGAGCAGCTGGTGGTCACTGCCATGGGATACATCGATGCTGCCATGGTGGGCCACATCGGTGCAGAAGCTACTGCTTCCATCGGCATCGTCAGCTCCAGCACCTGGCTGCTCCACGGTGTTCTGGTGGGCCTGTACACTGCCCTCTCCATCCAGATCGCCCAGTATCTGGGGGCCGACCGGCAGGATGATGCCCGCAGCGTGCTGCGGCAGGCCATGCTTTTCAATGTGATCCTGGGCGTGGGAGCCGCTCTCTTCGGCCTGGGCATCAGCCCCTTTCTGCCGGGGTGGCTGGGAGCTGACCCCTCCCTGCGGGCAAACGCCACAGTCTACTTTGCCATCTGGTCAGCGGCTCTGCCCTTCACCATGGCCATGGGCTTGTACCTCTCCATCCTCCGGGCGGCAGGCAACGCCCTGACCGCCAGCCTCATCAGCGTGTTGGTCTGCGTGCTGGATGCCATCTTCAACTTCTTCCTCATCAACCCCACCCGGACGCTGTGGGGCATCACCGTCTGGGGTGCCGGGCTGGGTGTGCCCGGCGCAGCCCTGGGCACCGCCCTGGCCACTGTGGTGGGCGGCCTGCTGGCTTTGGCCATCCTGCTGCTGCGGGCAGGCCCCCTCTGCATCCGGAAGCCCGCTCCCTGGAAGATCACCCGCTCCTGCCTGCGGAACCTGCTGTGGGTGGGCGGCCCTCTGGCGGGAGAACGTGCCGCCATCTCTCTGGCGCAGGTGGTGTTAGTGCGCATCGTGGCCGGCCTGGGTACCGTGGCCATTGCCGCCAACAGCCTGGCTGTCAACGCCGAGGGCCTGTGCTACATGGCGGGCTACGGCATCCAGAGCGCAGCTGTCACCCTCATCGGCCAGGCCGTGGGTGCCAACCGGAAGGATATGGCCAAGCGGTTTGCCTGGCTGTGCACCGGCCTTGGCATGGGGGTCATGGCCCTTTCCGGCGTTGGTCTGTGGATCTTTGCCCCCACCCTGATGGGCCTTTTCACCACCGATGCGGCTGTCATCGCTCTGGGTGCTCAGGTTTTGCGCATCGAAGCCTGGGCCGAGCCCATGTTCGGTGCCTCCATCGTGGCCAGCGGTGCCATGCAGGGTGCGGGCGACAGCACCTCCTGTTTTGTGCTGAACATATTCAGCATGTGGTGCATCCGGCTGACACTGGCGTTCCTGCTGGCTCCCCGGCTGGGCCTGATGGGCGTTTGGGGTGCCATGTGCTGCGAACTGAGCATCCGGGGCCTGCTGTTCCTTATCCGCCTTGCCCGGGGCAAGTGGCTGGAAAAGGGCGCGCTGTCTTAAATCGAATCGATAAAAGCAAAAAAGAAAGGACGCTCTCGCGTCCTTTCTTTTTTGTTCTGTCACTCACTTCCGGCCATGCAGGATGGGAGAGAGCGGCTTATAGATCAACATGCAGATCAGGGCATCCAGCAGGCCCTTGACCAGAGTGAAGGGCATATTGAAGATGACCAGGCACTTGATAAGGCTGTTGGCAGAGGGCAGGATAGCCTGATACATACCCAGGATGGCTTCCAGCGGCATGTGGTAGAACTTGACGTAGGCCGGGTAGGTGATGAAGTAGTTGGACGGCACACTGAACAGGGCCATGGCCACGGCACCGGCCACGGCGCCGATGATGGCGTTCTTGCGGCTCTTGTGGTGCTTGTAGAGGTAACCGGCCAGTGCGGAGAACACCGCACCCAGCATGAAGTTGCACAGCTCACCCACCAGCGCGGTAGAGGTGCCCTTGATGACCACATGGAGCAGGTTCTTCATAAAGCTGATGATCACGCCGTACACCGGGCCAAGGGCAAAGGCACCCAGCAGAGCGGGCAGGTCGGAGAAGTCCATCTTGACGAAGGACGGGATGAGCATCGGGAGCGGGAACTCGATGAACATCAGGATAAAGGCCACCGCGCTGAGCATGGCGGCAACGGTCAGGTTGCGGGTCGTGTTTTTCTTCATGGTAATATCCTCCCGGGGCGTTCTGGCCCCAAATCAAAGATTGGAAAGCCCCTTTCGCATGGTTCGGAACCGGGAAGACAATCAAAAACGCGCCCTGCCGCAGCAAACACTGCAACAGGGCGCGTAGACAAATCGTATTGTCTGCCGTTTCTTGCATCCGGACTATACCGTTGGCCCCGGAGTCTCACCGGGTCAGCACCCTTGCGGGTGGTCGCGGGCTGTACCGCCAGTGGGGAATCTCACCCCGCCCTGAAACGAACTTTCTGGCCAAGAGTATAACGCGGCTGCTCCGCCTTGTCAACCCCTTTTTTATTTGCCCTGCACGGGCCGGATATGGTATACTGTGGGGCAGGATGTTACAATTTCTGATACAAGGAGCTTTTTGCCATGATTTTTACCGTTCGTGACCTCGGGTTCGAGATCGGTCCTTTTTTGCTGGAGGGCTGGTGGGCGCTGGCTGCCCGGGCTGTCTGCGCCGCTGTCATCGTTTTTGCGGGACTTCTGGTCGGCTGGCTGCTGCGCCGGAAGATCTTTCCCGCTCTGCAGGCCCGCAGCTGGCACTTTGCCGCCACGCCCATCCTCCTGCGCAGCTTACAGAGCCCTTTGGCGCGGATGGCCTTTTACAGCGGCCTGTATCTGGCCCTGACCAGCCTGCCGTGGGCTATTCCGGGCCTGACAAAGTTTCTGTTCACGGCCTATAAGATCGCAGCGACCCTCCTGTTCTGTCAGGGCCTGTACAACGCTTCTGAGGTAGCCGACCTGCTGCTGGCCTCCTTCAGCCCGGAGATCCGGAGCAACAAGACCCTGCGCTCCCTGCTGGACACCACCTACAAGGTGCTGGTCATCATTCTGGGTGTTGCCACCTGCGCGCAGATCGTCGGCTTCCCCATCGGCAGCATCGTAGCCGGTGCCGGTCTTGTGGGCCTGACCATCTCGCTGGCCGCGCAGGAAAGCGCCAGCAACCTGTTCAGCGGCATCGTCATCCTGCTGGACAAACCCTTTTCCATCGGCGATTGGATCACCGTGGGCAATGTGGAGGGCGAGGTCATCGATATCAACTTCCGCTCCACCCGCATCCGCTCCATGGACCACAGCGTGATCATTATCACCAACAGCCAGATCTGCGCCTCCACTGTCCAGAACACAGCCCTGCGCACCATGCGGCCCTATAAGTTCACGCTGGGTGTCACCTACGGCACCACCCGTGCCCAGCTGGAAAAGCTGATGGCTGACCTGCAGGCCATGCTGGACAACAGCCCTTACACCAACAAGGGCACCAACATCGTCCGGCTGACCAGCTTTGGCGATTCCAGCATCAACATCCTCATCTCGGCCTACCTGACCACCAACGTCTATGCCACCTTCCTGCAGCAGCAGAATGATCTGAACTTGAACATCATGGACGTGATGCAGGCAGACGGCGTGGACTTCGCCTTCCCCTCCACCAGCGTCTACATCGAAAAGAATTGAGCATACCAGAACGCCCCCTATGTGCCTGCTGCGGCGCACAGGGGGCGTTTTTTGTGTTATTCCCGGGTCCTGATCTCGATCGTTCTGCCGCCAAGATCCTCATACACGCGGTGGGAGACGGAGAGCACCGTGCGGCCCGCGGAGGCACGGCGCAGAGCCTCCAGCACGCGGGCCTCGGTTTCGGCATCCAGATTGGCGGTGATCTCATCCAGCAGCAGCACGGCGGGGTCTGCGGCAGCGGCACGGGCAATGGACAGCAGCTGCCACTCGCCCTGCGAGAAGATGCCCTCGGTACAGACAGTGTCATAACCCTCCGGCAGAGCCCGGATGGCAGCATCGATCCCGGCCAGTGCGGCGGCATCCCTTGCCATTTCCCCGGTGATCTGCGGGTCTCCCAGCGTGATCTGTTCCAGCACGGTGCCCGGCACGCGGGAGAAATGCTGTTCCACACAGCCGATGCAGGTGCGGCGCTCCCGGTCGGTGATGTCCCCCACATTCACGCCGCCGATGGTCACCGTACCGGTCTCCGGCTGATACAGGCCCAGCAGGAGCTTGAACACGGTGCTCTTGCCCGCACCGGTGCGGCCCACCAGCGTGACCTGCTCCCCCTGTTTCACGGTCATGGAAAAATCCTTCAGAACGTGCCGTTCCCCATAGCCGAAGGTGACGTGCGCAAATTCCACATCGCCCCGGGCAGCCTCCCTGCGCGCGGGAGGGATCGTGCGCTCCGGCTGGTCGAGAAAGGCATCGATGCGCCTGACACCCGCCATGGCCGACTGGATGGTCTGGATCTCCATGCCCAGGCTCTCAATGGGGGCGAAGATGCGGGAGATGTAGTTGATGACGGCCACCGAGGTGCCCACCGACATGCCGAACAGGGTCAGGAGCTGTGCGTTCCCCGAAGCGGAGAGCAGCATCACGATGCCGACCACAGCGGCATTCAGCAGCAGCACCACCGGCGAATAGACGGCATCATAAAAATTGGTGCGCTCCATGGCGGCATAGCTGTCACCGATGCACCGGTCATACCGGCGCTCCATGTAATCCTCCAGACCCAGCGCCCGGATGGTGCGGATGTTGTGCAGAGTCTCGGGCACCTGCCCGGAGACAGCGGCGACCGCGCGGCGGTTGTCCAGCTGCGCGGCCAGCATCCGCTTCTGGACATAACGGGTGAACACGGCAAACAGCGGCAGCACCAGCAGCAGGATCAGCGCAAGGCCGGTGTTTTTCACCGCAATGACCCCCATGATGGAGACGATGCGGCAGGCATCTGCTGCCATGCTGATGATGCCGGAAGTGAACAGGGCTTCCACTGTGTCCACATCGCCCGAAAAGCGGGCGGCCACCTCGCCGGGATTCTGCTCTGCCAGTGTACCGGCGGGCAGGCGGCTCAGCTTCCGGGACATCTCCGAGCGCAGGGCATGGGTCATCCTCTGGCCAAAGAGCACCAGCAGGCTTTCCTGCGCCGAGGTGAGCACGCCTTCCAGTGCAAGGCTGCCGAAGTAGAGCAGCACGGCCAGAAAGGACAGCGGGAGGCCCGCAGTCAGACGGTCGATGACCCGGGCCAGCAGCAAGGGCGGCAGCAGGGATGCCGCCACCGAAGCCGCCACGCACAGCACCGTGCCCACCGTGAGAAGGCGGTGCGAAGCCGCTGCCATCCGGACGGCAGCAAACACGCCGTGATCATTTTTCTTTTTCATGCGCCCTCTCCCCCTTTCAGGCCGGTCTGGCTTTCATACAGCTGGCGGTAGACCGGAACCGCTGCCATCAGCTCCTCGTGGGTGCCAACGGTGGTTCTGCCGCCCTCCATAAAAATGATCTGCTGCATCTGCGGAAAATGGTACAGCCGGTGGGAGATCAGGAACACCACCTTATCCCTGGCATACGCCTGCAGCTCGGCAAAGATCGCATCCTCGGTGCTGCGGTCCAGTGCCGAGAAGGGATCATCCAGCACCAGCACCGGGCGGGAATGGGCCAGCGTCCGGGCCAATGCCAGACGCTGTGCCTGCCCGCCGGAAAGGCGGGTGCCGCCGCTGCCGATGACCGTCTCCGTACCCTTTTCCATGGCCAGCACTTCCTCCTTCAGGGCAGCGGCTGCAAGCCACGGCATGGCATCCTGTTCGCTGCCGCAGAGGACATTATTCTGCACGGTGTCGGCGCTCAGTTCCGGGTCATGGCCCAGATACCCGACCGTGGCGACGATCTGGCGCGGGGTCAGGGCGGAAAGTTCCCTGCCGCCAAAGCAGACCGAGCCTTGATAGGGCGCTTCGCAGAGGAATACGCGGCCAAGGGTGGATTTTCCGCAGGCGACCGGGCCGGTGATGCCGATGATATCGCCGGGGTGGGCCGTCAGGCTCAGGCCGGAAAAGACAGGCTCTTCGCCATAGGAAAAGGCGAGTTCTTTCAGCGTCACATCCTGTGCCGCCGGGATCTGCAGGGCATCCAGCTGCTCGGGTGTTTTCATCAGGGGTCTGATGCGCTTCCAGGAGACCTCTGCCTTTTGCACCGCGTTGAAGAGCTTGGCCACCTTGGAGGATTTGACCACCAGCTTGGTGAAACAGGAAAAGAAGGTGGTGAAGGCGGCGATATCCCAGCTGCTCCAGCCAGTGCCCAGCACATTCTTTGCGCCGAACCACAGGATGAAGAGGGTCCCTGCCTCGGATGCCGCCAGATAAAGCGGCGGCAGCGCGGACTGCCACACGTTGTTCCGCACGGCAGTCTTTTCATAAAGGCTCAGGGCCTCCTCGTATTTTTCCATCCGGGCCTCCTCGCAGCCGTAGATGCGGTAGGTCACGGCATTCCGGGCACGGTCCAGCGTGGCACTGCTCAGGGCACCGGCGGCCTTTTTATAAGCTGCACCGGCGCGCTGCACCGGTTTTTTCATTCCTGCCGCGCAGACATAGGACACCGGGGTAAAAAGCAGGCCCAGGATCGCCAGCCGCCAATCGTATACCAGCAGCATGACCGCATAGCCCGCCAGCGCCACACCGGTGTCGAACACCTCCGTGGTGAACTTGCGCATCCCCTCCACGCAGTCGTCCACATCGGAGATGGCCTTGGTCATCAGCTCACCGGCCCCCTCTTTTTCCAGTGCGGCCCGGCTCTGCCGCACCAGATTGGCGTACAGGATGCCTTTCATCCGGCGGTTGATGTTGTTGGCAAAGCGGCGCACATAAAAGCGCTTGATGAAGCGCGCTGCCTGCACCAGCAGTGTGACCGCAATGTAGGCCAGCACCAGCAACGCCATTTGGGCAGCAGTCTCACTGCCGCCCAGGATATCCGCCAGGCACTGGGCCAACCGGCCCTCAAACCACGGCGCGGCCAGCAGACCGATGTTATAGACAAGGCCCGAAAGGGTCACAAGGAGCAGCGGGAACCACTCCACCCTGAAATAGGAGAGAACCCGGTCCGGGCGGAACGATTTATCTTTTTTCATGGGGCATTTTACCTCCTGCGGGTGTTCCATTCAGTATACCACGCTTTCGTTCCGCAGAAAAGCGCACACAAAATGCATCTTGACAGCTTTGTTCAGAAAAAAGCCATGACAGCAGGAACAAAATGCAAGATCATTGCAATGGTCACCGCTGTCATGGCGATCGGTTTTCTTTGTATGAAAAATGCTCCCATCGGCAGGATCTGCATTGCAGTGGTGTGGGTCTGCCATCTTCTGTATTTCACCTTGCGGGTCAAGACCATCAAGCCCACAGAGCAGGCTCAGGAAAGTGCGGAATAAATTCCACCCGGGATACCATCAGATTGCGGACACCCATAGCCCGCAGGGATACAGTTACGTTCTTATCGGTTCACGAAATTCAGCGCCAGCACAAGCAGCAGCATGTGTACCGGGTAAAAGGCGTAGCAGGCATACTGGAACGGTTTGCTGTGGCAGCCCTGCCGCCCGCGATACAGCCAGATGGGCACCAGCGCCAGCAGCGCAAGCCCCTGCTGACACAGCTCAAACTCCATGCCGAACAGCCGGATGGGGTACATCAACCCGCCCAGAAGCACCACGTTGATCCAGTACAGGGTCAGCACCTGTCCCAGCAGGCACCACCATTTCCGGCCCCGGAAAATGTAAAAAGCGAACACGGTCAGCACACCGGCACCGTAGTAATCCACCATGCCCAGCGTGCCCAGCAGCGCCCCTGCTGCTGCCACTGCGGCGCACACCGGCAGCGAGACCCAGAGCTTTTGCTTTTTGCGCACCGTTTCCATCAGATGCACCCCCAGAAGCCCCAGCAGCAGCGTCCAGATCACGTTCTGATGCACCGGGTAGAACCATGTCCCGCCATACATCAGATCAAAGGGCACTTCCGAAAGCAGTGCAAACAACAGCAGCCGCAGGGCATAACGCTTCAGATTTCGGGTATGAAAGTAACCTTCCACTGTCATAAATGCAAAGATAGGGAACGCCAGCCGCCCGGCACAAGTCAGCCAGTCCTACGCCGGCAGAAGGGTCGCCCACAGGTGATCCATCAGCATCAGCGCCATGGCAATGATATGAAGCGCTGCTGCACTCAGGTCAATGCAATTTGCGGCAGCGGAACAAATCGGTTTGGTTGACATGATCATACCTCGTCTTTGTCTAAATTCAGTTGCTTTGTCTGGAATACGAACGACTCCCTCCAAGAATTGCAGCCCCGGCAGTTTTTTTACCGCCGGGGCTGCAGCACTTCATCGCTTATCCCTCCGGTTTTGCACCGGCCATTTTGGATACGGCAAGCATTCAGGGCAGCTTCTGCCATTTGCTCTGCCTGCAAAATGGGGGATGCAGTGCACCCGCCCCGCAGGCGGAAAAATGCTCCCGCAGCAGTCTGCGGGGCAAATTCAGAAAGGGTGGCTTGCCTGCCTGCCCATGGAGACGTAAGCACGGTAGCAGGAATGCGGGAAAGGGCAAGGGACGGTTTCGGCGGAAAAGCGTCTGGCGGTGGCGGAAAAGCCGAACGCAAGATTTTTTTCATATTATGCTGGCTCGTAGGGTGAGCCGGACCGAAGCTTCCTTGCGGAAATGTGCAGCGTTATCGTTCATCTGCACCTGAACCGGCAGCCGCGTCCCCGGCGCTTGCCGCACCCAAAATGGCCGGTTGGCGGCGTGTCACCCTTTGGCGTTTTCCAGATAGGTCTCAAACGCTTCGGCAAAGCTGGCGTTCACATCAAAGGGAACTGCATAGTCCACCCGGGAGGTCACAAGGCACAGGTCGATCCGGTTGGAGGTCTCGTCCGCCTGCCGGTTCAGCTTGCCCAGAGCAGCGTGGATGACCTTGCGGTCATAGTTGATGGTGGTCACCCGCTTCACATCACAGCGGTAGGCGATCTGGTTGCCCTCCGCATTGAAACGGTAGCCGGTGCCGCCGCCGGAAAGCAGTTGCTCGGAGCTGCGCAGGTCGTTCATCCGCTTGAAGGTGCGGGCGACGCTCTGGCGTGCGGCGTTCAGGCTGACCTCGCTGTCCATATCCATGTCCAGCGCATCCTTTGCCTTGCGGATGGCAGCGAACAGGCGGCCCTTCTCCTCCAGCAAATAGAGCATGAACCGGGCAATATCGGTGATCTGCTGGGCATATTCAGTCTGGGGCAGGTCCAGGATCGTCTCGTCCTCAGCCTCTGCCATGACCTTGTGGCGCAGATAGGTGTTGGCCACCTTGGTCACGTTGGAATCGCAGTCCAGAATACCCTGGGCCTCGTCCAAAAGGGCCTGCAGCTTGTTCTGATAGCGGAATGCTTCTTTCAGATTCATTGTATCCACCTCGTTTTGTCTTGTTCACTGTGCGTTCCCGCCTGTTTTCCTCTATTGAACCATATTTTCCGGCAAAGCACAAGCCGCCCACCAAAAGTGCATCAAAATGCAAAGCGCCCCAACATGTTCTTTACTACACGTTGGAGCGCTATTTTCTGGAGCAGGATACGGGACTCGAACCCGCCGCCTACTGCTTGGGAAGCAGTCGCTCTACCGGATGAGCTAACCCTGCAGGACTGCTCCATTAGTGTAGCAAAGTGCGGCGGTTTTGTCAACAGTTTTTTCTGTCGGAACGCGGCAGGCGGAAAAAACTTGCTTTTTGCGCCAGTTGCTTTATAATGAAAGATAGATTATCACAATGGAAGGAATTCTACATGATCTTTGTGCCCATGCTGCACTATCTGCAGAACAAAAACTCATTCAGCGGCAACGAGGACGGGATGCGCTACCTCATCACCCCGGGCAAGCGCTCCGTCCCCGACCCGGACGGCGGCGAGGAGGCTAAAAAAGAAGAGGCCATCCTCACGGTGGATCTCTGGCCCGAGCCGTGGACGCTGGACAAGACCGATCCGGCCCTGCGGCGGCGGGAGATCTTCCCGATGACCGAAGAGGGCCGCACCGCAGTCGCCCAATATCTGAACGATGCCTACAACGCCGAACCGGAACGCTGGAGCGCCCACCCGTCCATCCTGGACTGCGAGCCCTGGACACCGCCCGCACCGGAACCGGATGCCGAAACACAACACTGAGGTGCACCATGATCTACCGACTGAAAGAATTCAAGGGTGACACCATCCCGGTGCCGCAGCTGGTCTTTTCCAAGCTGGGCATTGCGGAGGAATATAACGTCCGGGTGGCTCTGTATGTGCTGGCCACCGGCATTACTGACCCGGAGAAGCTCTGCGCCGACTTAAAGCTTCGCAGCAAGATGACCGCCGAGAGTGCCCTGTCCTTCTGGGCCGGTGCAGGTCTGCTGGAACGGTATGAGGAGAACGCCGCCCCGGGCGAGGAGCCCACAGCCCCTTCCCCCATGACCTGGAGCGAGATCGCAGCGGCCAGCCGCACCGACCCCATGATCTCCTCCCTCATCGACTGCGCCCAGACCAGCTTTGCCCGCCCACTGACCCACCCCGAAATGGAAAAACTGGTAAACTTCTATGTGCAGGAAGCCTTTGCACCCGAGACTGTCATGCTCTGCGTGGCCTATGTGGCCAGCCGGGGCAAGCGGACGATGGGTGCCGTCAGCCACGAATTGAAAGTCTGGCGGGCCGAGGGTGTGGAGACCGGCGAACAGGCCGACGCACACCTCCAGCTGCTGGCCCTGCGCGCCCAGCGGGAGCAGTACGTCAGCGGCCTGCTGGGCATTGCCGACACCGAGCTGACCCTTGGCGGGCGCAAGGCCATTGCCCGCTGGTACGAGGTCTACGGCTACGATGATGCCATGGTGCAGGAAGCCGCCGTGCAGGCCGGGCCCAAGCGGGATCTCTGGTACTGGAACAGCATCCTCAAGACCTGGAACGCCAAGGGCCTGCGCACCGTCCACGATGTGCGGGGCCCGGTGGCCGGGATGGGTGCCAGCCGGAACCTCCGGGTGGACCGCGCCGAACCCAGCGGAAACGATTTTCTCAAGAACGCTGCCCGCCGCCGTCCGCTCCGCAAAAAAACGGACACACCTGCAGAATAAGGAGCTTTTATGCGTACCAAACAGGAACTGTATCAAGCCGCCCTGCGCACGGTGGCTCTGCGGCGGCAGACCGCCCGCGCCAATGCCGAGGATGCCCGGCTGGAGGCGGAGGCCGCCATCCCGGCCCTGCGCCACGCTGAGGACGAGGTGCGGGTGCGGGGCATCCGATGCGCGCTGGCAGGCGCTGCCGGAAAAGACCGCACCGAAGCCGCCGCCGCACTGAGCAAAGCCCGGCAGGAGCTCACCGCCCTTCTGGCCGCCAGCGGCCGCCCTGCGGATGCGCTGGAGCCAAAATTCACCTGCAAGCTGTGTCAGGATACCGGCAGCGTGCAGGGCCGCACCTGCACCTGTGTTCACAAGCTGATGCAGGGTCTGCGGCGGGAGGAGATCGAGGCGCTGTCCAGCCTGTCCATTTCCAGCTTTGACACCATGGAGCTGCGGTACTACCCCAACACCATGGACGAGAAGCTGGGCGAGCCTGTCCGCACCTACATGGGCGGCCTGCTGGAGGATCTGCGCAGCTACGCTGAGGAATTCGACCACAACAGCGAGAGCCTGATGCTTTTTGGCAATGCGGGGCTGGGCAAGACCCACGCCGCCCTTGCCATTGCGGGCATCGTGCTGCAAAAGGATTTTGACGTGATCTACGTTTCCAGCCCAGACTTCTTCGGCAAGCTGGAAAACGCCCGCTTCGACTCCTCCGAGGATGCCGAGACCCTGCTGCGCACCGCCTCTGCCGCCGATCTGCTGATCCTGGACGATCTGGGCACCGAGTTCGTCACTCCCTACTTCATCACCACTTTTTACAGCCTGCTGAACAACCGCCTGGGAGCCGGTCTGCCCACCATCGTCACCACCAACATTGCGGATGGTTCCCTGCTGGAAAAGCGATACACCGAAAAGATCTCCAGCCGTCTTTCTTCCTTTGTCCCCTGCCTGTTTGCGGGCGAGGACATCCGGGGCCTGAAAGCGGCAGAGTAAGATAAGGAGGTTCCCCCATGAGCTTTGAGCGCACCACGCCCTGCGGCGTGATCTCCGGCACGGCTTGCCAGTGGCCGGGCATTGCCGCTTACAAGGGCATCCGCTACGCCACCGCCGGGCGGTGGGAGTCCCCCATCTCCGTCACCCACTGGGACGGTGTCTACGATGCCACCCAATACGGTGCCTGCTGCTACCAGCCCCGCGCCTTCTATGACGAAGCCGCCGCACCCGGAAAAGCCTTCTACTACAACGAGTTCCGCAAGGGCGAGACTTACACTTACAGCGAGGACTGCCTGTTCCTGAACATCTGGACCCCTGCCGATGCAGCTCCCGGGGACAGACTGCCGGTCATCTTCTACATTCACGGCGGCGGCTTTACCGGCGGCTGCGGCCACGAGAAGCACTTCGACGGCCCCGTCTGGCCCACCAAAGGCTGCGTGGCCGTGACCATCAACTACCGGCTCGGCCCCATGGGCTTTGTCTGCCTGCCCGAGCTGGCTGATGAGGCCGGATCCACCGGCAACTACGCCCTTCTGGATCAGCTGGCGGCCCTGCAGTGGGTGCGCGCCAACATCGCTGCCTTTGGCGGCGATGCCAACAACATCACCATCATGGGCCAGAGCGCCGGTGCCATGAGCGTCCAGCAGCTCGTCCTCTCCCCCATCACCAGGGGGCTGTTCTCCAAGGCCGTGATGAGCAGCGGCGGCGGCGTGAGCCAGATGCTGACAGCCAAGCCCGCCGCGGCCCACTACCCGTTCTGGAAGCAGGTCATGGAGACCGCCGGGTGCAGCACGCTGGCCGAGTTCCGTGCCCTCGCCCCCGCCAGACTGTTTGCAGCCTGGGATGCCGTCCGCACCCAGCCCCAGTTCAAGGGTATGGGCTGTGAGCCCGTGGTGGATGGCCGTTTCCAGGTCAAGACCGGCCCTGAGACGCTGGCTGCCGATGAGCAGCACCATATTCCTTACCTCATTGGCTTCACCAGCGAGGATATCGTTCCGCCCTACCTCTACCAGATGGCTCAGGACTGGTGCGCCCGGAACGCCGACAGCTATGGCTGGTTCTTCGACCGCCAGCTCCCCGGTGATGACCGTGGTGCCTGGCATTCCAGCGACCTGTGGTACTGGTTCGGCACGCTGGCTCACTGCTGGCGGCCCTTCACTGAGAAGGACACCGCCCTCAGCGCTCAGATGGTGGATTACCTGACCAACTTTGCCAAGACCGGCGACCCCAACGGAACAGACCTGCCCCAGTGGCAGACTGTTACCGCCCAGCAGACTGATTTCCTCCGTCTGGGTGAGGAACCCACCCACATGGGCAGCGTGGATGTCCAGAAGCTCCTCTGGACGATGCAGAACGTCCCCGCCGTGGGGGAATAAGCCTCTGCCCGAATCCCTTCGAACCCCAGAAAAAACAATATCCCCCGCTGCAGACGTGCCAAAACACGCTTTGCAGCGGGGGATATTTTATGTTCTCCTCTTCAAATAATACCCAATGCCGATGGCATCTGCCAGTGCCCAGCCGATGGGCACACTGAGCCAGATGCCGGTAACACCCAGCGGCGTGGCAGAAAGCAGGTAGGCCAGCGCCACACGGGTGCCAAGGGAGGCAATGGTCAGGATGACCGACATCCCCGGCTGGTTGACCGCCCGGTAGTAGCCGTAGAGCAGAAAGAGCACGCCAATGCCGATGTAGCACGCGCCCTCGATGCGGAGGTACTGCACGCCCGCCGCGATGATCCCGGTCTGAGCCGGGTCGATGAAAATCCCCATGAGCGGGGCGGCAAAGGCGCAGACCAGCACGCTGATGACGATGCAGAACACCGCGCTTGTCAGCCCGGCACTGCGGATCCCTTTTTTGATGCGGTCCGGCTGGCCTGCCCCGTAATTCTGGGCCACATAGGTCGAGAATGCGTTGCCAAAATCCTGCACCGGCATATAGGCAAAGGAATCGATCTTCACCGCTGCCGCAAAAGCCGCCATGATGACCGTGCCGAAGCTGTTGACCAGACCCTGCACCATCAGGATGCCAAAATTCATAATGGACTGCTGAACGCTGGTCATCACCGAAAGATTCAGGATATTGGCAAGGTTCTTCCGGTCCCACCTGCAGTCTGTCCGTTTCGGGCAGAGCTGCGGGAACTTTTTCAGGGTGTACAGGCCGATGCCCACGCCGGACACATACTGAGAAAAAACAGTTGCCACGGCGGCACCCTTCACGCCCCAGTCAAGCACAAGGACACAGAACAGATCCAGGATCACGTTCAGGATGGCCGACACGGCCAGAAACGCCAGCGGCACCACGGAATTGCCGATGGCCCGCAGAAGGTTTGCGAAATAGTTATACAAAAAGGTGGCCGCAATGCCCAGAAAGATGATGAGCAGGTAGTCCTTCATCAGCGGACAAAGCTCTGCGGGCACCCGCAGCAGCCACAGGATGCCGTTCAGCCCCAGATAGACCAGCAGGTTGAGCACCAGGGCGATGCCCGCAATGAGCAGGAAAGACTGGAACACGCTCTGCCGCATCTTCTCGGTCTCGCCGCTGCCATACTGCATGGACACAGCCGCGCCGCTGCCCATGCACAGACCCAGCAGGATCGAGGTCAGGAAGGTCATCAGGGTGTAAGAGGACCCCACCGCCGCCAGCGCATCCGCGCCGAGGAAGCGGCCCACTACCCAGGTGTCGGCAATGTTGTACATCTGCTGCAGCAGGTTGCCGAACATCAGCGGCAGGGCAAACAGCAGGATATTCTTTGTAATGGGGCCTTGGGTCAGACTGTGCTGCATGGGAATCATTTTCTCCTATTCCTATCTCAGACATTTCAGCAGAATTTTGCGCGGTATTCCTTGGGTGTGCAGTGCTTGATCTCCCGGAAGGTCTTGATGAAGTAGCTGCCATCTGCAAAGCCGCACTCCATCCCGATCTCGCCCGTCTTGAGCCGGGTGGAGCGGAGCAGCTCGGCGGCCTTTTCCACCCGGAACTGCTTGACATACTGGATGGGCGTGATGCCCAGCATCTGCCGGAAGCTGCGCAGGCAGGCGCTCTCGCTCAGGGCCACGCTGGCCGCGATGCGTTCCACGGTCAGCTCCTCGGCATAGTGCTCCTCCACAAAGCGGAGCATCTGCTTCATCCGCTCGGCGGCGATCTGCTCCTGCTGTGAGACCTTGGTCCTGCCGCCCACGCACTGGGTGCTCAGCAGCCGCAATGCCGCAGAGAGATAATAACGCACCCGGTTCTCGTAATCAAAGGGCTCCACGGCAACCGCCTGCCAGGCTTCCCGCAGGCAGGCAAGCACCTGCGCCTGCCAGGGCACGGCTCCATCCAGCAGAAAAAAAGCGGGAGCATCCGGCTGGAGCATGGGTCGGATGAGCTTCTGCCAGAAGATGGTGTCCATTCCGCCCACCAGCCGGGGGTGGAACACGCCCGAGTGGAGCAGAGCCTCCCCTTTTTCCGCCTGCTCCACCGCGTGGAGGATGCCGGAGTTCAGGAACACGCCCTGATTCGTCTGCAGGGTCACCCGGGTCTTGTTCACGTCCACCGTCAGGGGGCCCTTCATGGCCAGTATGTACTCAAACTCCTCGTGCCAGTGCCAGGCCACCGAATAGCTTTTCAGGTTCTCCGCGTAGCAGGCAATGGGAAACAGGGCGCTGCCATGCTGGACCAGTTCCCGCCCCTCGGCATCGGCCATAACATCCTGCTGGAAGGTCAGCCCGGTAACGATATTGGCAGCAGAGACACAGCTCGTCTGAAACGCCATATTGAACAATTCCTTTCCGCAATACTTTGAATATTTTTTGTCAAAGCCGATTTTGTTGTACAAATCGGGTGTTTTTATTCTATCTATCGTGCCAGTTTCGTGGTATTATTTCATCAGAACCAGCAAGCACAGTATAACACCGCAGGGGACAGAAAACAACCCCCGGCACGGCTTGATCCGGTTCCCGAGAAGCGTTCCCCACGGGCAGCCTGGCCCGGGGGACTCTTCCAGAATAAAACATTTCTTTGTGGGAGGTATTTTTATGCTTCGCATCCAGTATCTTGATAAAGACCGTTTCATGCAGCAGGTAGCCGCCAGCCGCGGCAGTGTGCTCCTGCACCTGGCCAATGGCGAGACCTGCGACCTGAAAAAGGACAACGCCGCCACCGAGCTGTTCCAGATGATGGACGCTCCCTCCAAGGGCTTTGACATCTCTGTCACCGACCCTGCTGATGTCACCGGCTTCCTGCACTATATGCTTGAGGCCGGCCGCAGAGATCGCGTCGCCTGCTGACCCTTCGACATTCTCCTTTTTTCGCATATTACAGCAATGTAAAACGCCCGCTCTGGGGTCAGAAGCCGGAACGGGCGTTTTACGTTTGTTCTGTTACAGGATGCACCGGCTGATGGCCCGTGCCACCGCCAGCAGCTCATCCTGCCCGATGAAGCCGAACTTTGCCTCGTGCTCATCCGCAAAGCAGACCGTCAGCTCTGAGGTCTGCAGCGGGTCACCAAAGCCTGCCGTCTTGATGCCGTAATGCAGGATCTTGCGGTAGGGCAGCACAAAGATCTCCTGCCGGGTACCGGTCATCCCCTGCATATCCACCATAAAAATGCGGTGGGTGGTGAACACAGCCTGATCGCGCACGGTCTTGTAAGCCCCCACGATCTGCTCACCATCCAGCAGCAGCTCCTGCACATTTTTGCAGATCTCCTTTTCCTTGATGCGGATGAGGTTCTGCATCGGCTTGTCCCGAAATTCCATAACACACTCCCCTTTCGGCTTGTCCGGATGTTTGGTCAGCCCCATTGTAGCATCTCAGGCGGCGGTTGACAAGCCTTTGCGCTCCCTCTCGCCTTTTTGTTCCGGATGTGCTATACTGGGCAGGAACATCACAATCACCCGGGAAATGAGGTTTTGACCCATGGAGATCATCATCCATCAGGCAATTTTGCATGTGCTGGACACCACGCTGGACGCGCCGGTGCTCAGCGGCGGCGGCATGGAGCTGACTGCCGAAAAGACCGCCTACTTACAGTATCATATCGAAAAGCTGCTGGCCAGCGATGAGATCCGCCAGTGCCGCCCCCTGCCGGATTCGGCTTTCCGGAACGAACTGGAACACAATCAGGATTTCATTGATCTGTCCTGCCGCATTGCGGGCGTGCTGTTCGATTACATGCACGCCCACACCACCATCCCCGGGGCGGACCTGGCCGTGGTGGATTTCACCCGGGACGGCGCGCCCTGGCTGGGCATCCTCAAGCTGAACTATAAAAACGGCTACACCCACTACACCGAGACCGTGGAGGGTGCCCCGGTCAACTCCATCATCCAGCAGCGGGCCTGTCTGCCCACCCAGAGCGGCAAGGTGGAGGAGGGTGCGCTTGTCAACCTGACAGACTACTCCATGCGCCTGCTGGAAAAGAAATACGACATCGACGGCCACAAGGAGTTCTACCTCTCCTCTGTTGTGTTCCAGTATACCCAGGCCGAGCCCGAGAAAAAGAAGCTGCAGGCCATTCAGGAGGCCGCCGCACAGGCTGTGAAGGATGCCTATGAGGATGAGCCCCATGCCGACGCGCAGGTAGCCATGCTCATTGCCAACCAGGCTGCCGACAACGACAATCAGGTATCGGTGGAGCAGGTGCGCCAGCAGCTGGCCGAGGAATACCCACTGGCCGCTGTGCCCTTTGATGACTATGTGGAAAAGAGCGAGGTGCTGGAAGAGGCCGCTGCTCCTGTCACCGTGACCCCTGCCCGCATCCGCCGGATGGAGAGCCGGAGCATCCGCACCGCCAACGGCATCGAGGTCAAGATCCCCACCGAGCTGCTGAACTCCGATTCCGAGCTGGAGTTCCTCCATGATCCGGACGGCAGCGTTTCCCTGCTCATCAAAAATGTGATCCTGTAAGCCGCAGCAGGTGGCTGTGCTGTTTTTGCTGATCGGAGCCGGTGCGCTGGCCATCCTCATGGGCACGGTGCTCACCCTGCCGCTCTGCGCGCTGGTGCTCACCGCCCTGATGTAACAAATCACCAAAACAGCCTCAGCCCTTTGGAAATCGGGCTGAGGCTGTTATTTCATCCGGATTTTCAGCGGTTTTTGCGCTTGTTCCGGTACATATCCCGGTCGGCAGCATGGTAGACTGCGATATAATCAAAGGGGCCTTCTGTCACAGTGTGGTATCCAAAGGCAACATCCAGCTTGAGGCGGTCGTCGCTCTGGCGGGCCAGCTCCCCGTGCAGCCTCTCGATCAGCTGTTCGGCCTCTTCTGCAGAGAAGTGGTTGCAGGCAATGAGGAATTCATCGCCGCCCATCCGCAGGGCCACGCTCTCCGGCGGCAGGTTTTCCCGGATCACCCGGCCCACCCGCTTGAGCAGCAGGTCGCCGTACTCGTGTCCGTAGGCATCATTCACACGCTTCAGGTAGTTACAGTCACCCATAATGATCGTGACGGGCATGGTGGTTTTCTTCAGCTGCTCTGTACCCTTTACCTTCAGGTAGTTGCGGTTATACAGACCGGTCAGTTCATCGTGGACGGCCCAGTTCTCGGCCTGTTTTTCCAGCCGCACCCGTTCGGTGATATCACCAATAAGCCCCACAATGCCGATGATCTTTCCCTCCAGCACAACGGGGTTCTTTTTGATCTGATAGTATGCCGTCCCATCCTTCCGGGGCACCTCGGTGATATAGCCGGTTCCCTTGCCGGTGGCAAGCACCTTCTGGTCCTGCTCATAATAAAAGCGGGCCTGTTCCTCGCTGCTCCAGATCTCCAGATCTGTCTTGCCCAGCACATCCTCTTCCTGCCCTTCTCCGTAGGGGAAGAAAGTCCTAACGTCCGAAATAAAAAGATAACGGCATTCCGTATCCTTGAAAAAGAGGTTCGCCGGTGTACTGCGCAGAAAGGTCATCACTTCTTCGTAGCCGATCGCATCGATCCACTGCATCCTGTGGCCCCTCCTTTCCATTTCTCTTTTTTATTATTTTACCACATTCTATTATACGAGCGATGCACCTGTTTTGCAAGTGTTAATTGCGTTCCCTCAACGATCCGGAAGCGGACGACTCCACCCCCGGTGCAGACAGAAAGGCCGCTGACCCATCTCAGGTCAGCGGCCTTTCTGTCTGTGCTTATTCGGCTGCGTTCAACTGCGCCTTGTGGTATTGCAGGGTGTACAGCTGGTAGTAGCGGCCATGCCGGGCCAGCAGCTGCTGGTGGGTGCCCTGCTCCAGAATTTTACCGTGGGACAGCACGATGATGTTGTCCGCATGCTGGATGGTGGACAGCCGGTGGGCCACAATGAGCATGGTGCCCACGGTGCGCATCTTTTCCAGCGAATCCTGAATCAGCAGCTCGGTCTCGGTGTCGATGTTGGCAGTAGCTTCGTCCAGGATCATCACGCTGGGCTTATGGATGATGGTGCGGGCAAAGCTGAGCAGCTGCCGCTGCCCAGCGGAGAAGTTGTTGCCGCGCTCACGCACCTCTTCGTCCAGCCCGTGGTCCAGCTTGTTGATGAACTTGTCGGCGTTGACGTAGCGGCAGACCTCCATGATCTCGCTGTCGGGGATACCCTCTTCCCGCAGGACGATGTTGGAACGGATGGTACCCGAGAACAGGAACACATCCTGCAGCATCTGGCCGAAGTGCCTGCGCAGGGAGGAGATCCTGATCTTGCGGATGTCGATACCGTCGATCAGGATCTGGCCCTTCTGGAACTCGTAGTTCCGGCAGATCAGGGAGAGGATGGTGCTCTTGCCGGAGCCGGTGGAACCCACAAAGGCCACCGTCTGGCGGGCATCCACATGGAAGGAAACGCCCTGCAGCACCCACTCGCCGGGAACGTAGCTGAACCACACGTCCCGGAACTCGATCTCGCCCTTCACCTCGTCCAGCTCAATGGCATCGGGGGCATCCTGCATCTTGGGCTGGATGTCCATGATGGAGAACACCTTTTCTGCCGATGCCAGCGCCGACTGCAGCCAGTTGAACTGCTCGGCCAGGTTCTGGATGGGGGTAAAGAACTTGGAGATGTACATATAAAAGGTGACGATGGTGCCGCTGGAAATGGTCTGCCCCAGGAAGCTGACGTTGTTCAGGTGACCCATGCCGCCCAGATAGAACAGGCACAAGATCGAGCTGACATAGAGCATATACACCAGCGGACGGAACACGCTGAACACGAAGATCTGCTCCTGATTGGCCCGGGCCAGCTTCTGGCTCTTTTGGCGGAAGTCCTCCATCTTCTCGTCCTCCCGGCCAAAGATCTGAGTGACCTTGATGCCGGACAGGTTTTCGGACAGATAGGTATTGATATCGGTGGTCGCGTTCTTGAGCTTGCGGTTGGCGCGGCGGGAGAACTTGCGGAAGATGACCGTGAAGATCACGATGAAGGGCACAAAGCAGAGCACCATCAACGTCAGCTCGTAGTTCAGGCAGAGCATGGCCACCAGAATGCCCAGAATGACAAAGCTGTTCTTGGTCAGCTGGACCAAGAGGTTTGTGAACATCATGGAGATGGCGTTGGTATCGTTGGTCACACGGGTGACCAGCTTGCCCACCGGGATCTCGTTGAGCTGCTCGTGTGCCAAAGATTCAATGTGGCTGAACAGATCCTCGCGCAGATCGGAGATGATGCGCTGGCCCACCCGCTGCAAAATCACGGCCTGCAGGTAGGTGCTGCCCATAGAGAACACCAGCACGCCTGCATACACTGACACGCCCAGGAAGAGAGCGCGGAGTTCAAACTCCCCGGCCACCAGCTCCTCGATGCGGCCCACGATGAGGGGTGAAATGATATCGTAGGCAATGGAGAAGAGCATCAGCACGCCCACAATGAGGAATTTGCTCAGGTAGGGCCGGGCATAGCGGGCCAGGCGGCGCATGATCTCGCCGTCCTCCATGTTGCGCTCAAAGCCCATGGCGGTCTTTTTGTCCTTGACGGCGGCATAGGCTGCCACCAGCAGGGCGGTGATCACGCCGATGACAGCGCCCACCAGAACCAACGGATTCAGATGCATCATGCGTTTTCGCCTCCCTTCGTCTCATCCTCCAGCCGCTGCAGATCGACCATCCGGCGGTACTCCGGGCAGGAAGCATACAGCTGGTCGTGGGGGCCGACGGCTTCCACCCGGCCCTCGTTGAGGAAGATGATCTTGTCCAGCCGCTCCACCGTGGAAATGCGGTGGGCAATGAGCAGGGTGGTCTTGCCTGCCCGGCTGTTCTTGAGGTTGTCCAGAATGATCTTCTCGGTGCTGGTATCCACCGCCGAGACGGAGTCATCCAGGATCAGGATGGGTGCATCCTTGAGCAGGGCGCGGGCGATGGAGATGCGCTGCTTCTGACCACCGGACACCGTCACGCCGCGTTCGCCCAGAACGGTCTCGTAGCCGTCCTTGAAATCCACGATATTATCCCGCACATCGGCCATGCTTGCCGCCCGCTCGATGTCCTCGGGGGTGGCATCGTCCACACCAAAGGCAATGTTGTGGGCGATGGTGTCCGAGAACAGGAAATTATCCTGCGGAACGTAGGCACAGGCATTGCGCACCGAGTGGATGGAAAGGCTGTTCACATCCCTGCCGTCCACGAACAGGGTTCCGTCCGGCACATTATAGGTGCGCAGCAGCAGGTCCACCAGGGCGGTCTTGCCCGCACCGGTCTTGCCCACGATGCCCACGCTCTCGCCGGGCGCAATGGTAAAGGAGATATCCCGCAGCACATCGTACTCGCCGTCCGGGTAGCGGAAGTTCAGGTGGCGGAACTCGATGCCGCCTTTGGGGTCGGTCAGGTCGGCCACGCCGGGGCGGTCGGCCACGTCGATGGGGGCATCCAGCAGCTCGGTGATGCGGTTCAGGGAGGCCCTGCCGCGGCTGGTCTTTTCGATCAGCATGGACACAGCCATGATGGGCCAGACGATGGCCTCAAAGTAGCCGATGTACTCCACCAGCTGGCCGGCGTTGAATCGGCCCTGATAGACCAGATAGCCGCCGTAACCCAGAATGATGCAGATCACGGACTCCACGAACAGGGTCACCAGCACCTCCAGCAGGGTGGCGATCTTCGTGTAGGTCACGTTGATCTCCTCGTTTTCCTTGTTCAGCTTCCGGAAGGCCTGCAGTTCCTTGTACTCCTTGACAAAGGCCTTGATGACCGCAATGCCGGAAAAGTTCTCCTGCGCGAAATCGGAAAGGCCGGAGAAGGCCTCCTGCCGCTCCTCCCAGCGCCGGGTCATCACCTTGCTCATCTGGGTGCCGATGACGAACATGATAAGCGCCGGGATCAGGGCCAGCAGAGTCAGCCGCACGTCCATGGTCCACATCTTATAAAGGGCCAGCAGCCCCAGGGTCAGCGCGTCGAAGAACATCAGCACGCCGTCACCAAAGCACTCCTGAATGGTGTCCAAGTCGTTGGTGTACAGGCTCATCAGGTTGCCGACCTTGTTCACCTGATAGTACTGCTGGGACAGCCTGCGGCTGTGGTCGAACATCCGCTCCCGCAGGTCTGCCGCGACCCGCACCGCCGAGCCGAAGAAACAGATGCGCCACAAAAAGCGCCCAATGACCATCAGCACCACGATCCAGATCATGGGCAGGCAGATGTGCTGCAGCAGCACCTCTTTGGTAAAGAGCAGCGTCTCACCGTTCACCACCACCTGGCCAAGGTTCACTCCGTTGATGACCAGCCGGTAGAGCTGCGGGATCAAAAGCTGGATGTAATCCACCGTCAGTAGGGCAGCAAGGCCCAGCAGCAGTACGGGAGCATGCTTGAGGTAATACCGGTTGATGTACTTGCCGAATATCACTGCGTTTTTCCCTCCTTTTCCAATTCCAAAAAAAGCTTTCAACGTACAAAAAAGCCGCTGCATCACACGACGAATCATGTTTTGCAGTGGCTTGTTTGTCTGGAGCGGCCGACGAGGCTCGAACTCGCTACCTCCACCTTGGCAAGGTGGCGCTC
>OGZI01000637.1_pt1 | contig 42993 bp, 73 predicted proteins | sample 1576711 | NCBI WGS metagenome assembly OGZI01 (sample SAMEA3541482, study PRJEB24748) | human gut metagenome | biome: human gut; feature: human-associated habitat; material: faeces | place: China | collected 2012
TACCTAAGCTAAGGTATAGAGAATTTACTGGGAAAGGACAGAAATTTTTAAATTTCTCATTAATTTCACTTTCAGTAAAGTATCTATCATCATGTGTATGAGAACTAGCTGCTTTTTTCTTTAGCTCTCCATTATAATATCCCATTAGAGCAGCTACAAGAGCCTCAATGCTCTCATAGTCTACTAATTTTTTTCCTAAAGCTTTTTCTAATGCTTGAGTATCTACTTCACTAATACCAAGTTGTTCTTTAACTAAGTTTATTTTTTCTTTTAAACTCATTATTTATCAACTCCTTAAGCTCCTGCTCCTTTATATTTATCAATAATGGCTTGAGCTTCTTCTTCCGTCATTGTATTATTTAAGGCTGTTTCTACTCCTGTTACTTTTCCACCTAAAGTTGTTATATTTCTCTCATTTGTTGTTGCCTTTTGTAAAGCTGAAGTGCTATCATTAGCTGCTTTATTCCATTTATCTCTTTCTCCAATCCCTACTAACTTTTCGCTAGCTATATCAATAGTTCCATCTCCACCTATTGTAATAGGTCCACCATTTTTAGCTTTAACTCCTCCTAGAGTTGTTGTATTTGCTACTGGTAAAGTATAGTTATTAAGACCATCTAGTTTTTTCTTATCCTCTTTACTCATCAATCCATCTTGAGATTGGGTAGCTAATCCAGGAACAAATAATTCTCCAACAGTTTGCCACTTATTTGTAGGGTCACCCTCATAAATTAATATTGTATTTTTGCCACTATATGTAGGTTCTTTAGTAATAATTACCATATATCCCTCTTGAGGTTGAGTTATTTTTGTATTAAGAGCTTCTAATGTTTCATATACCCCTTTAAAAGCTAAACCACTAGCAAAGGTATTTATTGCTGCCGTTAATTGTTCTTGTGATACTTTATCACCCCAAGTTTTTTTCTCTTGAGGACTTACAAACTTTTTGCTATCTGTCTCTGTTACTTGATCAGCACTATGTGTATGTGAAGATTCTGCTTTTGTTTTTATTAATGCTATAATCTCTTTAGCTAAAAGGTCATAAGCAACCTCATCTATTATTTTCTTTCCACTTGCTAAACTTTCAGCTACTCTTGTATCTAAATTTTCCATTTATATCACTCCTTGTTTTGATTTTTATATTTGTCTATTATTGCTTGTGCTTCTTCTAAAGTAATAATATCCTTTTGCATATCATCTTTAAGTTGGTCCGCATACTCTTTTAATTCATTTTTAGAATTTTTTAAAATCTCATATAACTCATCTACTATATCTTTTACATATTCTTTTTCATCACTAGGTAATAAAGGCTCTAGAAATTCCCAATCTTTTTTTTCAACAACATGGAAATATACTTCTTGAATACTTCCTACTATTTTTCCTCTATCAGAACTTCTAAGAACTAATCTACAAAATACTTTTCCGAAGCCTTGTAAAACTTCATTAGGAATAGCAATATCTATATTAGTAGTTATTGTACTATCTATTTCCTTTTCAACTACATAAGGCTCAGTAGGATTATTAGAACTACAAAATACAGCCCTAATATTACCTTGAAAGTCTTTTAAGCTTCTTAATACAACTTTTAAAGAGCCTATTCCATAATCTCCTTGGAGGAAAAAGATAGGAGAGAAATTTGCATTTCTAAGTATATCCCAGCTAACTAACATTTCTTTCAATTTTCTCATTCCTCCTTAGCCTTATATTTATCTACTAAAGCTGTCATTTCTTGTGGAGTAGTTGTTGTTTCTAATTTTTCATTTATTGTTTTTGCCCAATTATCTATTTTAGTAAAATTAGGGTCAAATACATCAGTTACAACAGTTCCATGGTCATATGTATCTGGAATGAATAATGCTAGGACAGGAGTATTTTTTCCATTTTGTAATTTTGTAGCAAAGAAAGCTACTTCTCTTTTAGTTAAATTTTCACTCATTAATTTTTGACTCCTTTCTTCTTTCATATCTGAATTTTTTCAACTCTTCATAAGTTAATTGAGCTATTTCTTCATAAGTCATATCTTCCCAGAACTTATCTTTAGTTAAAATCAATCTTATTCCAGCAGCTTTAAGGCTTTTTAATACAAATAGTATTTTATCTTCTTCTATTTCAGCAGGATATATAACTTCTATTAATCTTAATCCTATAGTTACTATTTGGAATAATTTAGGATTAAGATTAAAATAACCTGCTAATCCATCAATAATAGAATTTTCATCACCTATACTTCCAGTTGTTAGAATTTTAGTTTTAATTCTGTTTAGATAATCTTCATCAGTTTCTCCATCTCTACTTTCATTATAATCAGAACCTAAATAATCTAAAGATTTTCCAAAATTTTTATCAATATCATTAATTACCTCAATATCTTTTATAGCTTGGATAAGGCCATTAAATTCATCAGTAAATACATTAATAATATTAGATAATATAGTATTTTCAATATTATAAGATGATGGCATTTTTTCAGAAAGTTCAGAGGAATCTAAAGCTTTTAATATATCATTAACAGGCATTATACCACCTCAATAGTTTCATCTTCACAAAACCAATATTCTCCAACTGGAATATCTTTATTTTCAGTATCAGTAGGATTAGAAGAAAAGCCTATTGTAGCAACTAACTCTAATATGGCATTAGATGCTGAATATGCTCTTGCTTCTAATTGATTAGTTACAACTCTTCTTGTATTCAGCTCTAAAGTTCCAGATTGTTGAATACTTTCCATATACTCTTTTACCTTATTTTTTATTTCTTGCTTTAAAGCTTCTGTTTTTAATTCTAGGTCAGTAATATTCCTAATTTCAATTTTTACATAAAACTGTTTCTTTTCCATCAGATAAAATTTAATAGGTTTTTCCTGACCAGCATTATTTTGAACTTGATAAATTTGGTCTCCTTCTGTTTCTATTCCAGCAGCTTTAAATTGATGAATTGTTTCAGCTACTTCTTTAGATGCTATTCCATCTATATATACTCTTACAAATCCAGGAGCAACACCATTTTCATCTATTTCTTCTCCTATATTTTCAAGAGTTAAAGCATTATTCACAGTTTCTAATTTTAAAAGTTCAGCAGTAATAGCATTAACAGTAGACCCACCCCTATTAACTCTATTTCTTCTTATTCTTTCTCTATATACAATATCTTTTTCTTGACCTGAACCACCACTAGCAGGAGTTATATTTGTAACTGAAACAACTCCTGTTATATTATTTCCAAGTTCTGATATATCTCCAATTATTGCATTGTAATCTGGTCCATACTCAGAAGCTATAGCTTGTACTTGTCCTTTTTTCTCTTCTCCAATTACAAGAGATTGAACAGTCATATAAGTTAAATTAGTTCCTCTTTTTTTAACAACAGTATATTTAGGAATAGTTACAGAAGCATTAGTTGTAAATTCTAATGTAGTAGTAGCATAACTACCAGCACTTCTAAAAATAGCAGGACTTTCACTTTTCCCATGATAATCTAGTTGAATTCCGCTTGAAGTATCTAGATATTTACTAAAATAAGCTTCTTTAGCTCCTTGCCAAGCTGTAGCTATTTCATCAGCAAGGACAAGAATTAAAGCTCCTTCTGGAGTATATAAATCTAATTCCCACTCTTCTCCAAATCTTTGTTTTAATTTTTCTTTAATTGTTTGTAAAATATCTGCAAGAAGTTTAGGAACAAATCCTTTTTCAGTAACTCCAAATTTTTCAGCCATTATTGAACTCCTCCTTTCTTGATAATAATTGTATATTCATTTTTATCAGTACAAAGTATAGTGAAATTTATAGCTAAAACAGCAGTTTTAGGGTCTTGTTTTACTTCTAATCTTTTTATCTCTACAACTGCTTTATCATTATTTAAAACTTTTCTTACTTCACTTTTTGCTCTTTGCTCTTGTTCTTCTCCAGTAAGAGAAAATATTTCTAACCAAGGGATCCCTTCATTTTCATCAAGGAACCATTCTCCTCTCATCATCTCTATTTTAAGAGTTATTCTTTGCCTTATATCATGGGTTTTATCAGCTATAGCTATGTGTTTATCACTATCAATTTCTAAATTTCTTGTATTTAGATTTAGTTTAAAAGCCATTATTTATCACTCTCCTTTGTAGCACTTTCAGGAGCTAAAGTATTAGCAGTTCCTACTGTATGTTCAGGTTGTTGATAGCTATGAGTATGAGCTTTCCCACTTATTCCTGCAAATGTAACATCATTAGTTCCATCTACTAATGGAGCTTGAACTTTCTCACTTGCTATTACACTTTTACAAGTAATTACAGCATTAGGAGCATTTATAGTAGTAGCTTTTAAAGCTGTAATAATTTCAACAGTAGTATCTATACTTCCATCTTTTTTAAATACTATTTTATGGCCAGTTTCTTTATTGATAATAAGTAAATCATCAGTATTAAAGTCAGGCATAGTATCATTTTCTCCATCTATAGTTCCTATTATTATTCCATCACTTAAATTAAATCTAGGAGATTTCATAGTAGATTCTGGTTGTTTTGTAGTAAGTATTTTTTCTAAACTTACTTCTGAAAAACCTATAATAACTAAATCTCCTTTTTTTAAAGGATTTCTAATAGAAAATGTAGATCCATTTGAAAAACATACTGGACATCTATCTATAGGTTGCGGTTCAAGTTCCTTGCCTTTTATAACTGGTCTACCTAAAGGGAGTACTGATGCTTCCATTTTTATAGGATTATATGAAATAATAACTCCTGGTATCATAGTATGAATGCTTTGAAGAGTTACAATTCTATATTTTTCAAGCATTTTATATATTTCATTCATCTTCTATTCTCCATCTATTGTCATAGCTTCTATTTGAGTTTCACATCTATTTTTGTTATATGCATGTGATACTGAATTAACTTTCATTTTGGTAATAGTTCCATTTTTATCCTTTACATTAACTATAGTATTTTCTACTATTGCATTATGCAGATACATTGTTATTAAATACTCTTCATCTCTTTCTTTAATACTCTTTACTCCAGTATCAGATGATATATCTAACTCTTTTTCTACATATTTAGGAGTTACAAAATATATGATACCTTTATTGGTTCTAGCTTCTACCCCTTGTTCTAAAGTATTGGCTAATCCTTGTAAAGCTTCTTTTAAATTGGAAGTAACATTATATCCTCTTGTTAACTCTTTATCAATTATGCTATCATCTATAACTCCGAGACCATACTTAGAAGTCTGCATGATATTTTTTACAGCTTCTAATACAGTAGTTCCAGGAGTAAAGTTTTTATTTATAGTATCATTTACAAAGTGATATTCTCCTTCTGTACATGTAAAAGTTACTCCTCCATTGTCATTTTCTTCAACTTCATCTATAGTACCTTCAAATATCATACTTTTGCCTGTAGTTTTATAACCAGCCATTATAATAATAGTATGCTCTTCAGTAGGATTATCTACATCAACTGCTATTCTACTCATTTTTAAAAATACAGATTTACTATTTTTATTTAAATAGTCTATACTAACAGTTGCATTATTCCCCATATTAGAATTTCTTCTATTGATGAGAAAGTGAATAGAGTAGTTAAAATTATTATATGTTTGTCCATCTATAATTACATCTATATCTGGAATAAAATTAAATGCCAAGTTTATCAACCTCCCCTTTTATTTGATTAACTACCATTTGCCACTCTGTTCCAACAGAAGCTATATCAAATACTTTATCTATTATTGCTGATTGAGTCATAGGGAGCAACTTCATAGTAAAATCAACTCCAGGAATAAGATTAGCTAATAGTTCTACATTTCCTAGTAATCTTTGGCCTGCTGCTAAATATTCTCCACTTTTATTTAATATATCTAATGAGTTTCCTATTAATTCAAAATTTAGTTTATTCCCACCTAAATTTGTTAGAATACTACTAGAAATATTATCTTTAAGAGACCCAAAATCTAGACATTTTAGAGAAAAATTTCCAAGACTATCAGAAGTTACTCCCATTTCAGATAAAGCTGAAATGCTAATATCTGGAAGATATTTAGAATTAACATTAACAGTTTTTAGAGGTTTCTCTTGATATTTAACATTTCTCTTCGGTCTGTTATTGTTAGCTCCAGCTTCTGCTTTAACTGTTAATAATGCTTGTTTTAAAGATATTTTACATTCAAAGCCATTTTGATACATAACAAATCCATTGAGAGTTTGTATCATCATATTTTCATAAATAATTCCTTCAGTAATATCTTCTATTGTAATAAGAGTTTCAGGAGAATAGTATAAATCTTCAAGCTTTTTTCTAGTATCTCTATAATCATCATTCTCATCTTTATTTATATAATAAAGAGAAAATGATAAAGTCATAGGTCTAATTACATTATTATCAGTAGCTACTGTTTTATCTTCCATAATGTCATCTGGAGAGTTAGCACTATAATTAGGAACTATCATATCATTGTATAACTCTATACCATTTATTTTTACCATCTTCCCTCCTTAATAACTATTTCTAACTTTTCCAAATTGTTTTTCCAAAGTTTTCAAAGTTAATTCTTGTATTCCTTGCCTATATTCTTCATTATCAAAAATACCATTTAAATTTTTAAAATCAAACTCCAAAGTTAATTTACTTGAATTACTTCTATAATCTTTTCCAGTAGAAAAAATAGTATCTAATTCTTGAGGTTTATATATAGGTTTATAAAAATCATTACCCATAGCATATTCTATTTTATTTAGGGATTTATCATTATCATATGCAATTGCAGCTTCAACAATTGCTCTATTTTTTTCTTTTTCTTTTTCATTTATTCCTAAAACTTCTTCACCTTTTTCTGTTAGAATATTTTCTAATGAGTTATACATTTTAGAACTTAATCCTCCAGTTAAAGCTTTATCTGTAACACTTAAACCTTTGACAATTGCATTTCCAGCAAAACCTAGTCCTTCTCCAATATAAGCCCCAGCTCCAGCTACTATTTTTTGCCATTTACTTTTCTCTCCTTCTATATTTTCTCTTACTCCTTCCATACCTTCTGTAAGAATGAATAAGAATCTATAAGCTATTGGGTCAAAAATTTCTCCCATTAAACTTTGTAAAGCTGATTTTTCCCCTTCAAAAGCTCTTTTCATACCACCTAAGCCTTCTTCCATATACATAGCCATCTGTTTAGTTGTTCCAGTTGAAGATTCTATTGCTTTTCCATATTCAACAACATTTTCAATCCCTTCTTTAAAAAGAATATTAATACTTGACATAGCTTCAATTCCAAAAAGTTGTTGTAAAAAGAAAGCTTTTTGTTGTTCAGTCATTTTTTTAGTAGCTTTTTCTATTTTTAACATAGATTCATTAACACCTATGAACTCTCCTTTGGTATTAAATAAATCTACTTTATATTTCCTTAATAATTTAGAAGCTATTCCAGTAGGTGCTTGTAATCTTAAGAAAGTTTGTCTTAAAGCTGTTCCAGCTTGGCTTCCTTTTATACCACTATTAGCTAAAACTCCTAAATAAGAGTTTAAATCTGAAAATTCCATTCCAGTTTGATTAGCTATAGGAGCTACATATTTCATAGCTTCTCCAAGTTGAGCAAAGTTAGTATTAAATTTATTAGTTGTATAAACCATTCTATCAGTAACATAGTTAAGTTCATCAGCCATATATCCATAAGATGAGGCTGTATCTGTTGCTATGTCAGATACAAGTTGCATACTTTCTCCAGTAGCTTTTTGGGCAGCAATTACAGTAGGAGAAGCGTCTTGAATTTCTTTTAAGCTATATCCTGCTAATGCTAGATATTCCTGTGCATCTGAAACCTCTTTAGCAGTTGTATGGAATTGTAAAGCAACCTCTCTTGTACTTTCTCTAAGGCTTACCATCTGTTCATCTGTTGCTTGTATTTTAGCCCCAGTTTTTCTTAAAGAATCATCTAAATCAGCATAAGCATTTACAGAAGATATTACATAATCTTTCATTTGATTAAATACAACTCCAGCTGAAATAACTCCAGCTATCTTTTGTCCTATGCCAGATAAATAATTTCCTATTTTATCTCCGGAGTTTTGGGCATCATCTCCAGCTTTTCCTATGCTTTTTCCAAGCTCATCTATATCAGGTTTAGTTTGTTTTGCTGTATTACCAGTTTTTTTTACTTTTTTCCCAAGAGTTTCAAGCTTTTCTCCTGCTTTATCAGCTTTTTGCCCTAATTGTTCATTAGCTTTTTCAACTTTTTTAATTTCTTTATCATTCATCTGATATCCAACTTCATAATAAATATCAGCTATTTTTTCCCCCACTTCCCCACCTCCTTTATCTTGGAAATAAAAAAACCTTGGTAATAATACCAAGGTTTAATTTATCATTTTATATTTTTTAAAAATTTCTTTTAAGTTTTATAGTTCTATCATATTCTAGGAAAGTACCAAATAAATCTGTTTGAATATATTCTCCTCTTAAATTTTTTCCATCTTTTCCAAATATTTTTCTAACATTTTCATTTTCTTGTAAAGATTCAGCAATAGAAACTATACTTAAATCATAAGTTCCGTTATAAATATTAAAATAAGTTGTTTCTGCTATTCCATTACTATCAACATAAATATCTTCAGAATGATTTCCTGGATATAAACTAACATTCAAGAGTGTCCCTTCAGGTAGATTTGTATTTATAATAACTTTTGTACCTAAATCATTATCTGTTTCAATTTTTACAGAAAAAGTAACATCAAACGGAGTATCTCCTATAACTTCTTCTTCTTTCATTTCCGAACATTTCAATCCACACCAATAAAGATTACCTTCTTTATCATAAGCTACATACTTAGAATAAAATTCATCATATGATAATGTCCACAATAGTACTTCTGTTTTTTGTTCTCCATCCTGTTTTATAGTACTTGCTAAATTTGCAGATTCCATATCCATTCCAGGATAATAATAATTAATAAAATAAGATTCATAATTAGGATTTTTTTGAATTATTTCACTACCTATTTTATCAAACTCCTCTTCTGTTGGATGACTTATTTTTTCATCAAAATCAACAATTACTTTAGTTGAATACTTTAAACCTTTTACTGTTTCTGTTTCTATTAGTTTATAGTTCCCTGCAAAACTAATGGAAAAAAGAATAAGAAACATAAAAAATATTTTTTTCATAAAAAACCTCCCAAAATAAAATATGTTAATAGAATATTAGCATATTTACCGAGAGGTTTCAATCGAAACTTTAAACCTTGATATTATTTAATTTTCAATGTTCTGGGGTTTATTTTGTATAAATTTATAAGTTTTACTTAATTTTTCAAAATTCCATTTGAGAACTTCCCAAGGATTTAATTTAAATCTATCTGCTATAGCATGAGCTATTCTCTCAACTTCTTCTATTTCAAACTCTAAAAAAGAAATGGAATTATAGTTAAAGTTTACGAAAAAAGGTATTAACAACATTATCAATAGAATTTTCTGTCATTATTTCAGAAGTTAATCCTTTAGGTAACATATCAAAATTTTTAGCTATAATATCAAATAGTATCTCTTTAGCCTCTACTAGATAATCTCCAGCTTCAGCTCTATTTACTATTCTTGTTCCTTCTCTTTTTGTTTTTATAAGTTCAGCTGTATTAGGTTTTCTAAATTTAGCTTTAAACTTAGTTCCTTTTATATCTTCTAAAATTACTTCTGCAAATTCTGGGTCATCATTTATAACTGGAGGAGTATAGTCCTTCCAGTCAACTATAATCTCTTTTTTATCTTCCATTTAGTTTACCCCTTCCTCTTCTAATTTTCTTTCATATATAATTTCAAAACTTCTAGCATTCTTTTCTCCACTGTAATTCATTCCATTTTCTCCATCATTTACTACCATACATTTAAGAAATGTAGCCTTTTCTCCACCTTCATTTCTATTATCTCTTACCATTGTGAATTGTTTTCCAGTATTCATTAATTGTCTTAATTTTTTAAGACAAGTAGCTCCTTCTGGTCCAGGACTAATATTTATAGTTGCTCTTCCTGTTTGGTCAGTAGCTTTAAATGTAATAATTCTACCAGAACTGTCTACTCTAGTTATGACAGAATCTCCAGTTCTAGAATAAGAAAAGGCATTATCTCCATCTAAAACTCCCCCAAAATCTAATCCATCTATTGTAAGGAAGTCTCTTGCTTTATCATACATCTATTAATCACCTACCTGTGTTGTATCAAATATTAATAATCCTGAAATACTTCCACTAATACACTCTCCACGAGGAATAGCAGTCCATTGTATTTCAAATTTTCCTGCTCTAATATCATTGTCTTGATATTCTGTTTTAGTTTTAACTTTCATTTTAGGCATTCCTACAGCTTGAGTAGTAATTCCATCATCTACTTCTTGTTGAGACCAAGTAGCTATAAACTTTCTAAAATCACTAGCATAGTCTATAATTACTGATTCAATAGCAGCATCAAATCTAGGAGCTGAGTTTAAATCTGCTCCAGGGTGTCCTGGTGGATTATTTGACTTAAGAAGATTTACTATTGCTATGTGCATATCGTCTTCCATATTCATTTTCCCCCAGATATTTTTAACAAATTCTCCTGAAGTTGTTTTACCTGGATATGTTACATAGATACCTCTTCTCTCCTTATTGATATAGTTGATATTGGCATCTTGGAGTTTCTTTTGGTCTGCTAAAGGTCTTTTACTTGGTCTACTTCCTATTTTTTCTCTCCAGCTCCATGGAAGATATCCAGGTTGAGTTGTTGTCATAAATCCTATTAATTTAGCATCTAAATAAGGTTCTCCATCAACTGCTATTACTTGGTCTTTATTTACAGTAGCAGCAAAAGCTGTAACACTATCAATTTCATCTCCTTCTTCTTCATCTGAAGTTAAGTAAGCAAATATTTTACCATTAGCAGCTCCCCAATCGGCAGCAGCTTTAGTTAAAGCAGTAGAGTCAAATTTATCTAGCATGAAAAATAAGAACTCTCTTTCTTCTTCTAGTAATTTATCTAATGCAGTTTTTAAAGCTTCTCCATCAGTTAGAGTTGAACTACCATACACATCTACATCTGCTACTCTTGCAGCTCCACCAAAGAAAGCTTCTACTTTTTTATATATTTCATCTCCACTCTCTGCTCCTACTATAGTTCCAGCACTTTCTACAGTCTGATATTCTATTTTTTTAGCAGTAGTAATAATAAGAGTTTTATTAAAATCTACTGCTAGAGTAGGTTTAGTATCTAATAAGGTAGTTGTATTTATATTTCTTCCCATTTTACCTCCTTAATATTGTCATATTTAGCTTCAGGTATCTCTTGTTTATCTACATAATGGATTACAAAGTTCTGTTGATACCTAAACCTCTTAGTAGTTTGCTCTTGTAAGTATTTACTTACATTAGTTATTTTCAACTTATCTCTAAGTGCTATTCCATCAAATTGGAATCCATCTAGTTTGTTTTTAGAAATATATTCTGAAAATTTATAAATATTAGAAAGGTTATATATCAACTCATCTAAATTGAAATTTTCAGTATAATAGACATTTAACTCTAACATATACCTAGCTTGGAAGGCGTAATTTTTGATTAAAGACCCTTTCCAAGCATTAAATGGTATAACATTCAAGTCAGTAGTGTCGACCTCTATTATTTCAAATCTCACGTGGGGAAAGGGGTACTTCTCTAAGTCTATATCATTGATATTGACATCAGCTAATATACAAGGATATTGAGTATAGGTTGTTAAGTATTTATACCAAAAGCTTTCTAGCCGCTCTTTAAGGCTCATCTACTTTTCTCCTTGCTAAAAATTTAATATAATCACTCATATAGGAATTGTCTAACTCTTGCTTTAAAATATAGATTTTACCTTCAATTTCAAAGGTATCATTGATTTTAGGTTTATAGTTTTCAGATTTTAAGAAATAAATAACTTTATCTCCTATTACAAAGCCACTACCATTCTCCATTCTCTTATAGTTTGGCTCTAGTATAGCTGCCATTAATTCATAAGTTACTTCTGCTTTTTGTGGTTTCCCATTAACTATATTCCCAGTTGTATATGATTTTACTTCTATAAAAGTTGAGTATTCTTTTATAACATCTTTATGTTCAAATACACTCATTATCTATCATCTCCATATCCCAAAGTATTAGATATTCCTTTATTAGTGATTATTTTAGTCCCTATACTTCTTCTTAAATCTCCATTATCAACTAATGGAGTTCCTTGTCTGTATTTTAGTGGTGGTGGCATATTAACTCCTAAATTTTGCTTGGTTAATGATGCTAAAGTTATGGCCACTATGTTATTAGCTTTATCAATAGTAAGTTTCCCTTCTCCTATTCTTTTTAGAACCTGTCTAATTAATTTTTTTATGAACTTCTCATTTCTTTCCATAGCTAAAGAAGCCCATCTTCTAGCAGGTATTCTAATTATAGTTCCCTCTTTTACAACCTTTCCTAAATCCTGTACAAATCTACTTTCTTTTACTTCTATCTCTGCTCCAAACTCATGTACAGCACCTATAGTAACCATTTCAGAGTTATCACTCCCAAAGACTCCTACTCTAAAGGCTACTTTTTTTTCATTAGTAAGCATTCTCATTTGCCTACCTGTTTTAGTTTCTTTGACTTTGATTTTTAAGCTCATAGGAATATTACTCCACTTACAGCACTATCTTCATCATCACTAGATGCTATTGAGTATAGTGTCAAATATAATTGTCCATAGGGACTGGCTTTTATTCCAGCCCCTAATCCAGGAGTTAATTTTTTACTTGAAGTATCTCCATTAATTCTAGTCTCAGAGTTTTTGAAATAGTTCATATATAACAAATGGCAAGTCATATATACTATTCCTATTTCTTCAAATTCTTTTTTTAGATTACCCTCCAAAATATCATTTTTTACTAATATCTCAGCATAACTTTGCTGTATTGCGATAACTTCATCAGAAACCTTATCTACTTCTTTATAAGTAGCTTTAATTTTATCTATAATATCTCTATCTATTTGAGGTTGCATATTACCTCCTAATTATTCTTTTTTTCCTTTTGGAGTAGTTTTTTCTTCTATTGAAGGTTTATCTTCTACCTGTTCTTCAACTTTTGATATAATTAATTCTTTCTTAGTTACTAAATTAGCTATTGATTTATTATTTTTTAATATGGCATCTATTCCTTTTTTTTGAGCAGTTCCTATTTCAACTATTGAAGTTCCAGGAACAAAACAAAAATCTCCTATCCATAGTTTTACTTGTGTATTATTTTGAACTTTATATTCCATACTTTCCTCCTATTCATCATTTGCACCAGTTAATATAGCTAAAGCTTCTGGTTCCATTAGTACAAATCCAGATACTTTTTCTTCAACTGGAATAATTTCACTTCTACCTTCTGTATAAGGTTTATCTAAAGTAATTGGTAACACTTCTACATATCCTAAAGTATTAGGTGTATCTTCCATTCCCACAGGATTTTTAATTCCTAAGATAGATTTATAATTTTCAAAGTATTCTCTATCTTTAAGAACTTGTCTAAGTGTTGCTCCAGTTACAATTTCTGTTCCATCTTTTCTTGTATAAGTTTTGTCAAATAAAAGGTCTAACTCATGTGGAATACATAATGTTTTTGCCTCATATTTCTTTTGAGCTGTTAAAGCTTTTTTTAATTTTAAAATATCTTCTAAAATTTCTTCTCCAGTAGAAGTTGCCCAAGATTTTCCAGCAGCTACAACATGAGCTCCAGCAATAGTTTCATCATTAAATCCTTTTACTCCTAATTGCTCAAATCCATTTAAAATAAAATTATTCTCAGTTTCTGCTACTACTCTCATAGCTTTTTCTACTTCATTGATAGGGTATATTTTCCCATTTAAAATATCATCTTTTTTATTAGGGTCTTGCTCAATTCCTATACTAATAAATTTTAATGGAACTCTAATTACTTCAGTATCAGCTGCAATAACTGGAACTGTCTTAGGTTTTAAATCAGTTATTAATGCTTTTCCATCATATTTATATTTAGGAATTAAGATTTCTCTTGTTGTAATATCTACATTTTCTAAGTTTGTGATTCTTGGTAATAACTTTCTTGCTTCTAGAGGAACTCTTCTCTCCTCTATTACATCAGCTAACATCCCAGCATAAACATTTAAAATAGGGTTTACTGGTAATGACCCATTATTTAGTCTTTTTTGTCCTAATTTATCCATTTGTTTCCTCCTAGTTATAATTTAATAATTGCATATTCTCCAGAGTTTGCAGAAGTTTCAAATATAGCACCTGTAGCCTCATAAGAACCTCCTGCTTCTTTTCCCCAAGTGTTATCAGCTGATTTATAACCAGCTTTATCTCCAGCAACTACTGATTCAGCAACCTTTACCCATACATATCCTTTAGTTATAACTTCTACTGTTGCTTGAGCTGGATATTCTCTTTTATCTTCCATATTTACATTTCTATAAGCAGCTATTCCTAAAAATGCTCCTTCAGCAGCATATTTTTTACATTGATTTTCCTTATCTGTTCCTCTCATTACAGCTGCTCCAAAAGGAATTACTTCCTCAGAATACTTATAATCAAATTGATTGTAAGTAGATAATGCTTTTGCTAACATTCCATCTTTTCTAATAGCCATTATTTTCTACCTCCTATTGAATTTAGTGCTTGAGCCAATCTGTCAAAACCACTTACTTCATTTTCTCTTTTTGTTTCTTTTCCTGTTCCTGGAGTATACTCAGGATCTGCTTCATTTAACTTCATTACAGCTGCTTCATATAATCCATCTAAATAAGCACTTGGTTTCCCATTTAAATCCATCTCTGGATATGCTTTAGTTATAACTTTAGATTTTAATTCATCTGAGTTAAGTCTAACTAAATCCTCTGCTTTATCTCCAGTAAGGGTTGCTACAGTTGAAATTGCATTTAATCTAACTACTACTTCCTTATTAATTTCATCATCAATTCCATTTAATCTAGCCTTATTTTGACTATTCTCTGTTTCTAAAGCAGCTAATCTTCCATTTGCTTGGTCTCTTTCTTTTGTTACTGTTTCTAGTTCATTATCTCTTCTAACTAGAATTTCAAGTAATTCATTTCCTTCATACTCTTTTCCTTTGTAACTTATTTTCATTTCTTTTCCTCCTTCATATAAGCCATCTTCATAGCTTACATCTTCATTTAATTTAATTATTCCTACATTTGAACCATTTCTTCCATGATAAACATGTCCAAAGTGATTTAACTTAAGATTAGTTTGAACTATATCATAGCTCTCCCCTTCTTCTGTTACTCCTGGAGCTAATTCTAAGTCACATCTATAACCTAGTGAGAACTCTCTTTTTCCTCTTAAAAGAACATCATCAATAGCTACTTTATCTATTATTCTCAAATCTACTTTTAGCTTTTTATCTTCTATCCCCCATACTTGAGTAACAAACCCTTTTATAAGAGTTCTAGAATTTAATGGATTAACAAATTCAGTTGGATGAGAGTCTGTCATAATTAATCCTTTAGCTTGATGAGCTACCTTTTGTAATTCTTCTAATGGAATTATTTCTCTTGTAGTCATATCTTTTTCTCTGTATATCATTACTTTATCCGCTTCTGAGAGGTAAGCTGTAAGGTCTAAAAATCCCTCTTCAGTCTTATTTTCTCTAATTACTGATATTTTTATATTTTTCTTTTTCATATCATCACCCACTTTCAAAATCTATGTTAATAAATTAAGAACATCTTTTTTTACAACACTAGCTGTGCATCTACATCTAATAGCTGAACCAGGTATTTCTCCATCTGGAGGATTAGACCAATAGTAAATCTTATCTTCTCTATCTTTATGAGTTGGTCTAACTCTACTATCTCTAGAAGTTATCCATCTAAATCTTTCTAAACCAATACCTAAAAATTGCATTTTAGTCTGTTCAGCAAAAATATTTCCTACTTGGTCTGTAGCTATTAATTTAGCTCTATTTTTTTCTAAACCAGTTGTTTTTTCTAATACTTCAGTAAGAGTTTTTAAACTCCATCCTTGGTCTAATTTTTTCTCTACTAAATTAGCTACAACTTTATCATAGCTTCTTAAATACTTAGCAGGTTCTGCTTTTATAAGAGCTACATTCTCCGCTAATACTTTTTTTAAAATATTTTTGTTGTAAAAAGGTTGCATTTTATAGTCTATTCCTACTATTGCTCCTATTTGCCCATTTACATAATCTACTGCATAAGTTAAAGTTTCAAGAATATAAGGATAGCAAAGAGTATAAGCATAATCTGTTGTAAATAATTCATCAAAATAAGATAAAATTTCTTCTTTTTGTTCTTCTGTGAACTCTAACATCATCTGACTGCCTAAAACTTCATCTGAAGAATTTGTTTTACTTACTTGACCTTTTATATTACCCGTGGTTTTAAACTCTCTTATTTTAAGTTTTATGAGGTCAATTATTTTGCTCAAAGCTTTACTATAAGCTAATTCTATTTTCCAAGGGAAATTATCTTCCATATTACTCACCTAAATCAGCTTTTATATCTTTTAAGAGCTCATCTCTTATATTTTTAAATTCATCTGCACTCATTTCTATTCCTTCAACTTGTCTTGTAAGATTTATGATAGTATCAACCTTTGATTTTAAAGTTTCAGCTTTTACTTTTTCATATTCTGCTTTCTCTAAATCGGTCATAACTCTTATAGAATTAAACTCTATTTCAAATTCTATTTCTGGTTGTTCAGCCTCTGCATATAATAATTTAACTACTTGCCTTATTAGTTCATCTAAATGGTCTGTTTGGAATTTTTCGATATATTCATACCATCTTTTTGAATCTTCTTCTGCTGATGCAAGAGCTCCTGAAGCACTTCCTAATAATTTTGAAACAGGTATTCCTGTATTAGCTGATAATTCTGAAAATATATAATCTTTTAATTCACTTATTTTCAAACCTTGCATATTACCAATTAGTTCCAATTCATCATCTTTACCAATAATAGCTAATGTTGAGGAATTTATCTCCATTTCTTTTTTAGTTCTAAAATTTGATTTTTGTTTTATCTTATTTAGATTATCTTGAGAACCTACCTTCAAAACTTTTAATAAAAGAGTATAAGCTATTTGCCCTACAGACCAAGCTGCATTATCTTTTATAGTCAATGAATCCCATAAAGATTTAAGAAAAGAATCTCCATATTCTATGGAACTTGATGTATATTTATCATATCTTAGTATTGGTTCATAAATAGTAAGCCATGAACTATCTATTTTTACACTTGAAGGGTTTCCATATGGATTTTTAAATTCTGCTAATTTTATGGTTCCATATTTAGCTAATAATTTATCCATTTGTCTATTTAAACTAATAATATCTCTAGCTTCAAATATGTTAAAACCTACTATTTTATCTATTTTTCTAATTTCCAATCTTTGACCAGTTTCTAAGTTATAACCTTTTAAAATAGGGAACATAAAAGCAATCCCATCTTTTAAACCATATTTAAGTAAATCTACTAAGTAATCCTTTATTTCCAGCTCTTCAATTCTTTTCATTATTTTTTGGTCTAAGTCATCATTTCCACTTATGACTTTAAAACCAGCTTTCAAGGAATCTCCTGCTATCTCTTCTATTAGTCTTTTATTAAACCCATAATCATAAAAAGCTACATCTATGTCATGCTGACTAAGTCTTAATTCTTGACCAACTTTTTGAGATACTACTGGGTCCAAATAAGAATCTCCTTTAGTACTATTTGAATCTGTACTTTTTAGAAAATTCTCTCTTTTTACTCTCTTCTTTCGCACTTTCTCACCACCTTTATACTCCACTTACTATTGAATTTTTATTTTCTATAACTATTCCTGCATAAGATACAGTATCTACTACGTCATCATGTTTACCATTAGGAAACTCTAATAATTGTGTTTCTAAATACCCAAGCCACTCTGCTCCCTTAAGATGATATACTTTCATATTGGCATAAAATAAGATTGAAGCTGTTGCTCTTTCTATCTTGTCTCCTTTAGCTGGTAATTTTAAAATAGGTCTACCCTCATTCTCTTTTTTTTGAATTATTCCTATTCCAGACTGTTTATCTTCTATAGCTTGAAATGAACAGTCCCATTTATTCCAATAAAGGTCTATCATCTTTTCTTGCTCGGGAACTTGTAATCTTCCGTGATAACAATCTAGTATGAGCATATCATTATCAGGTGTTACTGCTACTGTTAATATAGCTGTTTCATCATTTTGCTGTTTATCTTTTTGAGCTGTATCTATTGTTTGAAATGCTCTACAACTTGATAAAAGATATTTTATTATTCCTCTTTCAGAATGTAGATAAACAAAGTTTTCATCAAATTCAAAATATTGGAAGTAATTTCTTTGGAAGTATTCTCCTGTATCTACTTGTGGTCTTTGCTTATATAAACTCCACCAAGTTCTAGGATTAGTCCTAAAAGGTTGGAAATAATCTACATCAAACATTTGTGGATAGAGTGCTTGTCCTATCTCTCTTCCTAATGGATCATCTTCTACTTCCTCTTCATTTTCACATATGGCCATTAAATCCAGTCTTAACCATTTGAGATTTTTCTCATTCTCTTCTATCATTCCTCTCAAGTCATTATTGGTCCATCTAGTCATTATTAGTACTATTACACAGTTCTGATGAGGTCTTGTCATAAAAGTATCTTGGTACTCTTCCCAAATCCTTGTTTGAATAGTTTTGGAGTTTGCTTCTTCTCTGTTCTTTACAGGGTCATCTATAATCATAAGTTCACAACCTTCTCCAGTTGCTCCCCCTCTCATAGTAGTTCCCTTAAATCTTCCACCACCTGTAAGTTCCCAAAGAGCTTTTTTAGCTACATCTCCTTTTATCTCTACACCAAATAAATCCCCTGCAAAATTTTGTATTCTTTCTCTATTCTTTTGCCCAGCTTTCTCTACTAGGTTATCTCCATAAGATGCTACTATGGTACTTCTCCATGGAGCTCTCCCCATAAACCAACTGGGATAGCAATTTGTTATAGAGGTACTCTTTAGATGTCTTGGAGGAATAGATATAGCTATTCTTGACTTGGTATCAGTATCTTTAAATAGTCCTCTCTCTGCTAAAGTTAAGACATCACATATAAGTTCTATATGTTCTCCTAATATTAAAGGATTTTGAGCTGGAAAAGATTGCTTGAAATATGAGTAATAGCTTTCTTGACATAATTCTAATATTATTCCTAATATCTGTTCTTGCTCATCATCTGAAAGTTCTTGCTTTAATATTTCTTCAACTTCTTTTTCTTGCCTTTTTAATTCTATGAACTCTTGAAAAATAGGGTCTTGAGAGTATTCTGGATGATTATTTAGGTTAAAAAGCCTTTTCAAGTTTTCTATAGCTTTTATCATTTTCTTATACCTCTCATCTTAGATAAGATATTTTTTCTCTCCTCTACTCCCACACCTTTAAATCCTTGTTTCTCTTTTGCTAATTCTACTTTCTCAAGTTCTAAAGACTCTCTCTTAATTTTTACTTCTTTCTCTTTTAACTTAACTGTATCTTCCTTGAGTTTATCAGAATAGTTAAAACCAAGTATATTAGCTAGAATGTTCTCTGCTTGGTTAGCTGCTGCTAAATTTTTTTCTACTTTTTCAATAGGTCTACCATAAGAGATTTCCTCTACTATATACCCCTCTCTCCCCATTCTTGATATCTCTAACAAGGTTTCTACTTGCTTAGTTAAAGAGTATTTAGAAGTTTGAAGTATAAGACTTCTCTGCTCATCAATAACCTTCTGGACATTGATATTCTTTCTTAATTTACTTGCTGCTTGTCTTGGATTTTTATATCCAGCTTTTGCTGCTGCTTGATTATCACTTAGACCTTTTAATTTTTCTGTAATGTACTTTTTCTGCATTTCATTCAAATTTTCAAAATCTAAAATTTCTGTCAAGCCCTCATTTTTGATTTTTTTTGATTTTTTTCTTATCTCCTCTACTCCATCTAAGAATTGAGAATAATATCTTGTGATGATATTTTGTACCTTTGTCTTTTGAATTATCCCTAATCTTCCCTTGACCTCTTCCATTAAATCCTTTTTAGACCTATTTGGAGAGGTTAAAACAAGAGAGTGATAAAGACTAAGGATGTTTATATGCTCTTCTGTAAATTCTTTTTTCTTACTCATCACTACCCTCCTGTCTTATAAATTTGTATGTGTAACCACTTGTAACTGATAACTTTTTTAATAATTAAATTTCACTTTTAGGATTAAGGTGCTTTCCCCATCTATAACTTTACCCCCACTTTTCATATAACTAACCCTTGATTTTATTAGATTTATATGTTTTTAACTCCCTTAAAAACTGAACTATTTAGTTCAGTTTTAGGGTATACCTTTAAATTTTTTGTTATAAAATACAAAAGCAGGATTTAAAAATCCTGCTATCTAAATATTTTCTATTTTTGGTATACCTTGTATAAAATTTATTTTGGTTTTTATAGTGGTTATATTAAATAATAAAGTTTCTAACCTTTTGAAATTATTGAAAAATCTAACATTTACTCCACTATAAAATTCAGTATTTTCAAGACTCTTTTTTATCCAAGACTTATATTTATACTTCATTCTCTCACTTACATCAATATCTAAAGTGCTAATAATATTTTTAACTACTTCAAAATCAATAATTAAATGTTGCATATCTTTAATTTCCATTCTGATATCCTTGCTAGAAGTAGTCAGAATATTTTCTATTCTCTTGGTAAGTTCATTGTATTTATTTTCTAAAATAAAGTTTAGATTATCCCATAACTTTTCTTCTAAAAATTTTGAATAAGCTTCTTTTAAAAGTTTCATTGTAAAATCTTCTAAGCTTAGAGTTTTTAAAGATTTTAATACTTTATGAGTAAAGGCTTGCTCAACTCTTATAATACTTATTTTTCCAGGAATATATCCTTTTTTACATGACTGAGCTGTTTTATTATAGATATTTAACCTATACTCTCCCTTGCTGTAAGTAAAACCAGTAGTATAATCTCTTGGTGCTATCTCTTGCCCATTTATTTGAGTGTACTTCCTAGATTTTTTATTCTCTGCTCCAAGACTTTCTACCAAAGTTTCATATATCAATCCAAACATCAAATAATAATCTTCAAATACATCTTCAAATTGATGAGCTACATCAACTCTTATATATTTAAATCTATGCATCTTTAATGTTTTGTCATTTGATACATTCTGAACTACTCTAAGTAATTCTCTATTTACTTCCATTCTTTGCTGTTCAGTAGTTATTAAAGAAATATTATTTTCATAAAAATACTTTGGATAACTAAAATCTATAAACATAGTTGTAGATTTATCATCAAATCCAGTACTTTTAAGTCTGATGTTATTTATCCAATGTTTTTTTAACTTTAATGTAGCATCTCTATCATCATTACTGACCTTCATTTTATATCCTGGAAACATTCTATCCAATCTTAGAGAGATACTCTTTAAATCTTCTCCTACTGTTACCATTACATTACATGTATCTAGCACATTCTCACCTTGTATTTCTCTACAAGGCTATCTATTCTACTTTTTTCCATAGAATTTCTACATTTGAGCATAGCTCTATATGAGTAATTCTCATTTTTTAAAAAAATAGGTTTGCCTATTATATCAAATTTTGATATTTCAGCAAGAAAATTTTCATACTGCTCTTTATCTGGGCTAGTATATATTACTCCTACTATTTCCATAAAACCCTCCTTTTTAGCTTAGGGAGGAACTATCCTCCCTATCTGTGTATGTAAATTAAAAAAATATAAAGGGGTCTTTTTCTATATAACCAGTAGTATCTATAGGAGCACTCAATCAAAGAGCACTCCTAAAAACTAAAGGTTAAAATGATTAATCCTTGTGGATTAGTTAGAATACCTAATATACTTAGATACTCTAACCAGAGCACAAGGCTCTAGCTCTGAATATAATCTATATTTTGGGGAAAGATTAGTGGGAATAATGAGATTCGAACTCATGACTTTACACTCCCAAGGCGTATGCTCTACCGAACTGAGCTATATTCCCGTGTCGCTCCGTTAAGGCAAGGAGCAATCCTTCAGTTTTTGAGTTTTTTATGAGATACACCATATTTCTAGCTTATGAGCTAGTTAGAACTCCCAATATACTTAGGAACTCTAACTAAGGCATAAGCCTTAGCTGAAAGAAAATTTACTCGAGTGTGATACTAAAAATTTAATTATTGCAGTTGATTCAGTAGGGGTACTCAATAATTTCTCTCCCTTTTTTTCTAAGAAAGGGACAAACTTAAAATATCTAGCTTATGAGCTAGTTAGAATACTCAATATATTTAAGTACTCTAACTAAGGCATAAGCCTTAGTAATTTACAGGGTAGGATTGCACTAAATTATTTCTAGTGTTATGCACTAGTTACAACACCCAATATTTTAGATGCTCTAACTAGAGCACAAAGCTCTAGCCCTATAGATTCTCTTTGCTGAATTTGTTGAACTACTGCTCCTTTATGGATAAGCCCTAGTATCATGTTTTGATATGAGTGGATAGTAAATTAAAACAGGAGAGGTTACACCTCCATTTTTTATTTTGTTTTTTTACTCATATCTAGCATTTCTACTAGTTCAAACTCTCAAGTTTATGAGAGCTTGGATTAATAGAAATTATTCAGCCTGTTTTATTTAACTAATATTTTTCCTCTTTAAACTCAAATTCTACTTTTAAAAATTTGAATATTGTTTCTATCTCATTACTAAATAAACCCATCTCATCAAAAGTTTCTGCTAATTTATTTGAAATTTCTTTTAGAAAATCACATCTTTCTTTTATAGTGTGAGGATTTTTTTCAAACTTAGGTAAAAATACTCCAACACCTGAAGGCAATTCTTCTGCTTCTGCTTTAATAATTTGAATTGGTTCAGATAAGTGTTTTTCCAAATCCTTTAGATTTATTTTTTTCTCTTCTTTTTCAGTTTCAATAATAACTTTAATTTGCAATATTAACACCTCCAATGTAAAACACTTAATAGAGGAGGGGATAGACATAATACTTCAACTGAACGTGTTAATAGTGCTGAAGTTACTGTATCTAAGCCTACTACACCTAGACCACCTGTTTCTAAAAAATAGGTATCTAATCCCCCCTATTAAATGTTCTATTAATATTTCAACTAACTAAAACACTCAATACCTTGAGTACTTAAACAGGTTGAAATAACTAGAGAGCTTTAGAGGCTCTCTAAACATTAATTTCAATTAAATTTATTTGTAAATATTCCTGTAGGTTTAATAATGTCCTCAACTTTATAAATTTTCCATCTTTCAGATTTTTCATTTGGTCAGAAAAGTTTTGGTGGGACATTTTTAAATCTTTAGCAACTTTACAATATGGTACTTTTTTTTCTTCGATTCTACCATTTATTTTTTTATACATTTCTATTGCATATTTTTTTTCATCCATGTTGTCCCTCCTTATACAAATAATATCCGTTTTATTCGGAATTGTCAAGTAAAAAATTTTTTTTCTTTTTTTATAAAAAAAGAAGGCTGTTATACCTTCTTAATTTGTAGTATAGATAATAACTTACTATACTATTTCCACTTCTGAAAAAATTATATCTATGACTTCTTGTAAAATATCTTGAGGAAGAGTCTCTATTTTTTTATAGCCTCTAGCCTCTAAATCTAAAGTTCTTACATGCTCACATAATATTACACCAGTTGTTTGAGTTCTTGAATCTAATGGAATATGAAGAGGAAATTTATTATCAGTATTAGTTATAGGACAAACTATTGCTAAACCTGTTTTTAGATTGAAAAAATCATTACTTACTACAACAGCAGGTCTATAACCAGCTTGTTCATGCCCAGCTTGTGGATTTAAATTAACTTTTATAATTTCGCCTTGTTTTACCATATTTCTTTACCTACAGGTTCTCCCCATTCAATAGTTTCAGTTTTATAAGTTCCTTCATATCCTTCAAATAATTCTTTTATGTTTTTTCTTTTTTTTACTTCTATTTTTTTTATTTTAAGTTCATTATTTTCAGTACTCAATTCTAGTTTATCATTTTCATTCCATTTTAAAAAGTCTAATAAGCTTTTTGGAATACGGATAGCTTGTCCATTACCCCATTTACATACATTTCCTACCAATGTCATAAAAAACACCTCTCTTTCCTGTGTATACATAGTATATACCTTTTGAAAAGAAAAGTCAAATTTTTGCTATTTATTTTTAATCTCATTGTAAAAAAAGCTAGGTATGGTGGTAGCTAAAAAGGTTTTTTCCGTTCGTCTGCTAACTCACTAGTCTTATATTTACTAGCACATATTTCGAGTTTTTCCGTTGCCCGCCAACACGTTAGTCTTATATTACTAACTCATATTTCAGACCCCTTTTTTTACTTAAAGAATACATTATTTTACACAAAATGTCAAATTTTTTAACTCATTTTATGTATTAATAATACCTCATAACACCTTTTAATCTTCCAATAACTCTAAATTCAGTTTTATCCAATACCTTTATTCTTGGATAATAAGGATTTATACTTACCAAATAAGAATTATTTTCTTCTTCCACATACTTTTTCAAATATACAGCTCCTTGATAATTAACCACTATAATCTTATTTTTTATACATTCTACACATTTAGTTTCTATAACAATAGTATCTCCATCTTTTATTTCTGGCTCCATACTTTCTCCAAATACTCTGATGGCAATATTTCCTGGTTTAGCCAATTCTTCTGGAACTTCTATAAACTCTAATTCTGTTTCATCTTCATTCAAACAACCATAACCTGCTGAAGCTTGTATATCTGGGAAGAAAGGTATTTTCTTTTGTTTTATTTGACCAATGTATTGAAGTTTTGATTTAGAATCATTTTTTTTACTTTGAGTAATTTTTCTTCCTAAAAAAGCTGAATCTAACAAATCTTTTTCGTTTTCATTTAATTCTAGTGCTATAGCAATTTTATTGAGTGTTTCCACAGTGCTTTTGCTTCTGCCAGTTTCAATATCTCCTACTGTTCCTTTTCCTAATCCAGCTTTATTAGCTAATTCTACTATTGTTAAATTTCTGCTTTCTCTTAATTTTTTTAAAACTATAGATAATTTTTCCATTTTCCACCTCTCCGAAAAAATCGGCTATTATAATAAAAATTATAACATTTTTTAAAGCATAAAAAAATTTTTTATTGACTTTTCCGAAAAAATCGGATAGTATAAAAATATAAACGTTTTATTTTTTTATTTTCTTATTCCGATACAAACGGAATTACAGCTAAATAATAATATATATTTTAAACTTTGTATCACAAAAAGAGAGGGGGAGTAAATTATGGGAATACCTACTATCGAAGGACTTGAACTTAAAAGAACTATGGATCTCCATGCTGAGATTATGTTTATAGAAGAACTTATAAGAGTTGCCTGTAACATAGATAATCTTGATGATAAAAGAAGAGAAAAACTTTATGGAACTCTCAAATGGAAAGAGGATAGAGAGAAAGGACTTTTCAAAAGGTTGTTAAGATTGTTAGACATGGATAATCCAGTTCTAATAAAAATAGAACTTAACTCAATCCTAGATGATAAAATCACTCTTACCAAGCAATTTGAAAAAAGTATCTTAGAACTTCAAAAACAAGATAATTACTATGAGAAAAAAGATGATGAAGTAAGAGAGAAGATAATACTTCAACTATCTGGAGCAAGTGAAAGACTTGGAGAAAGTAGTAGTGAAATTGAAAGAAGGTTGATGGAAAGAGAGGTAGGATAATGTTAGCAATTATAAAAAAACTATTAGGAGTAAAAATTAAATTCTATGGAAAATTTTAAATCTATAAATTATAGGACATTAAAAATACAAAAAATAAAAAAAGTTATTTAGTCCGCCAACTAAATAACTTCCAAGGTATTGCTACCTAATCATCCTAAAAATAGTGTAGCATACCTTGAATAATTTTTCAAGGAGGAATTGCTATGAAAGCTAAAATTAAAGGAAAAACTCATATTTGTACTGAAATATTTGAAGGAGTTACTTATGAGGGAATAGGACCAACTTATTTTACAGCTGTTAAAGTTTTAGAAAGAAATATCCAAGAAGCCACTGGAAAGGTGGTGGAACTATGGAAATTCTAGCTGTTACACCTAATAAAAATGCTAATGAAATTCTATTCAAATTTAAGTGGAATAATGGAAAACCTGCTTGGATAGAACTAAAAAATGAAAAACTTGTATTTGTAGCTCCCAAATATACTGGTAAATATTGGGATTATACACCAACAGGATATAATCCATCAGCAAGTATAGTCAAAGCTATTTTAAGACTTTTTACTCATCAAGCTATCCCTTTTATGAGAAAAATTATAGAGGATTTAGAGAAAAAGCAAGGAGATTGGCTAACAATACAAAACTATAAATTAGCTATTGAAAAAATAAAAAATCTGTCTTGGAGTGATGAAAATGAAAAAGCATGTTAGTTATTATCATTCATCTGGTAGGTTAGGACCAAGTTTCTAACCTACCAATATGCATACAGGATTTTTTAAAAGCTTTACAGGAGGGATTAGGATGGAAAAATTAAGATTTACAGATGAATTTAACAATAAGGATATTTCTTGGAAAACACTACAAAATTCATGGAATGATGGAAACCCATATGCTCTGATGACACCTTTTGTCAATGCAAGTGCTATTCAGCAAAGATTAGATGATGTATTAGGTTGGGAGAACTGGAAAACCGAATACAAGGTTGAAGAGAATGGAAATTATAAATATGTTGTATGCATCTTGAGTTGTAGAACTCAAGGTGGAGAATGGATTAGTAAACAGAATGTTTGTGAAATTACTGATAAAAAAGAGGATAGTAATGCTCCTGACAATCCTATAAAGAGTGCTTACAGTGGAGCTTTTAAGAGGGTAGCACTTGAATTTGGAATAGGAAGATATTTAAAAAATATAAAAAAATATGCTCCAAAATGTTGTGAAAGCTTCCCAAATGGAGAAAATGCTATTAGATGTTATGACAAAAAAGCTGCTAAAGTATTTTATGCTGTCATACCTACTCTTGAAGATGCACCTAAAAAAGAAGTTGATAAACCTCAAGCAATTGAAAAAGAGGAAGAGAAACCAATTGTAAAACCTATAGTTGTACACAATACTCCTATTGGAGTAACTAAAGCTAAAGAAATTGAAGAGTTCTTATTAATCAAATATGGAGATAAAGCTACTAAAGATAAGATAGATTCAATCTTACAACATTTTAATTGCAACACTCTATCTTTAATCACTCATAGAGATTTGGCAGAACTAAAAAAATGTAAATTTGATTTAGAACAGTTAAAAAAAATAGCTTAAATTAATTTTGAAATATATCCCTGGAAGAGAAATCTTTTCCAGGGACTTATTGCAGAATTAAAAGGAGGAATCTATGAAAATAAACCAATACTATGATGTTCCTATTGAAAGAGAATTTGATTGCAGACAATGTGGAACTCATATTGTAGTGACAAATTCTAAAGATAAAAGAGTTGTTTTTTGTTCTTCAGTATGTGAAAAAAAATACTGGAGATGGAAAAGCAAACAAGATGCACTCCACAAAAAAAGAGGACGTGAAAAAAACTTAGGACTTAGAAATTATGGCCCTAAAGAAATGGCTATCCTAATGTGGAGATGGAAAAAGGAGGCAGAGATTGGCTAAAAAATCTAAAGGAGAATTAATTGTAGAAAAGTTAGATAGTTATATACTGGAAAATTTTAGAAAAATACCTCATTTGGAACTTCACAGAGGAATTAGCTCCATTATTTCAGAGTATAGAAATTTTAAGGGAATTAATCCAGCTACAGTTTTAATACTTACTCTTTTTAGATATAAAAAAATAGATTTTTTTAAAACTTTTAATACTGTTGATGAGATTGAAAAATATTTTCAAAGTATTTTGACTAACTATTGCATTAAAGCTCAAATATCAATAATTCAAATACCTAATGAAATTAAAGAGGATATAAAAAAATATTATTATCAACTAAATTCTGATGTAAAAAAATTTGATGAACTATTAAAATTCTATTTCAAAGTTGGAGACATTGAAGATGAAGATATACAAAAGTTAATAAAATTAAAGAAAAACAAAATTGATGAAACAATTAATGAAAATCCTGAAATTTTAAAAAAATCAATTTATTTGAATGAAGTAATAACTAAAATTTTATTTAAATAAAGATATAATCGTCGGATTTGCGTTGGAAATTTAACCCAACTTCAATAAAATCAATGATTTTAAAGTAATTTTGCGTCGGAAATAAAAAAATCCCCCTTGGGGTAATCTAATTATAACAATTTTTTTGCAAAAAGTCAAAAAATCAAAATGAGCCTTTTAAATACCTCTAAAACATTTTTTTATATCTTAGATGAGTATTTTATCGTTTAAGGTATAAAAACTTAAAAATAGAGTAGAGCCATAAAGGGAAAATTGATTTTAAAAATAAATTTTAAAGTAAAAATAGGAGGAATTATGATAACAACAGAAAAAGAAATAAATCGTCTAGTTGATAACAAAGCTAAAGATTTAGCTTTAGCAACTATTGAAAAGTTAAAGCCACTAGTAAAAAAATGCTTAGAGGAAGAATTATCAATTGAAAATCAAATGATAATGATTGGAATAGCTCACACATTAGCAAACCAAATTAATACTTTAGAACATTTTTTACCAAAAGATGAATTACTTAAGATTGATACTGAACTACAATCACTTTGGAACAAATGGTATATGAAAAACCAAGAATTTAATAAAAACTTAAAAAAATTCAATTAAGCCTTTTATATAGCTCTCACTTAAATGAGAGCCTTATAAAAAGTTTAAGAGGGAGGTTTAGTATGGAATATATAAGCATACAAGACATAGGACATAATGGATTCTATCCACTTAGTAAATCTTTATTTGCTAATCCACACTATCAAGTGAAGATTAAAAAAATTAAAAAGATTAAAAAAGAGAATGTAGAAGTTGTAGTTGTTAAGGAAAAGTTATCAGATACAGCAAAGATTATGTATGGCATCCTGTGTGAGAGATTAAACTCTTCTCTTGCAAATGGATGGTGGGATGAGCAAAAAAGAGTATATGTGATGTACTCACTAGATACTCTAGCAAAGATTTTAAATAAATCTAAGGATACAATTATTGATTGTAAAAAAGAATTACAAGAGAATGGACTTCTTGAAATTCAATCTACTGGAGCTGGAAAAGCTGACAGAATATTTTTAGGAAAAGTTAAACCTAGACCAGAGGAAAATTTTGTAATGGAAGTTGAAGATAGAATTTCTTTTGCTCAACCGGTCGAAAATGTCGACCAGTCGAAAACTTCCTCTCAACCGGTCGAAAATGTCGACCCCAACCGGTCGAAAGTTTCGACCCAATTAAAATATATTAATAAAATATTAATAAAAAGCATGGAGGGGAACATGGATGGACTTGCTCTTTTAGAAAATACATTCAAGGAAATAGGAGTAAGTTTTACAGATAAAAATCAACTATCAGTTGCTAAATTATTAAATACTATGAAACTTGATGATGTTATAAGCTACATCAAAGAGCTACACGAGGGAGTATCACAAGACAAAAATGTTAAAGATATCCCAGCCTTATTTTCAACTAAGCTTGAAAAAGGAGAGAGAATTGTAAAAAAAGAAAAGATAGATAAAAAAGAATTAGATAAAGTTGAAGTTATTGGAACTAATGAAGAGCAAATAAGAGAAAAAATTAAAAAAAGAGCTAACTACTGGTTAGATTATTACAATGTTTGTAAAAATTATAGGGCTGCTGTAAATGGTTTGATGTCTGATTTAAGTGAATATATTGAGGAATACCCAGGATTATGTGAGGAGTACTATAACAAATTTGATAAACAGGTAAATAAAATCAAAGAAAAAAAGGGGGCTTAAAATGAAAAAAAGAATGTATACCATTAAAAAAATTCTTTCTCCAGAGCTCCAAGAAGTACATGCTTTTTTAGTTTCAATGAGATATACACTTAAAGCTTTAAAAGAATTGTATCCTCTTGAAGTTAAGTTTATTAGAGACAGATGTAAAGAGTTACATTTGAAAGGCTTTGATGAACTTATAGAAAAATTAGAGCTTGGAATTAAATATGATGCTAATGGGGAGAGGATTTTACTCAATGAAGATGAAAAAGAATCTAGCAATAATCGTAAAAGAAAAAGAATTTTAATCGAATTTCAAGGGATAATTTTCCAAAGTAAAAAACAATTAGCTAATTACTTGGGGAGAAGTATGAGTTTTGTTACAAGCGAACTAGAGAAAGAAGATTCTGTTTTTAAAATTGTAGGATTTGATGCAAGAAGGAGAGTTAAATGGTAATAACAGAAAAATTAAAAAGAATCAAAGAGTTGTGTGATGAACTAGGTATTAATCCAGATACATACAAAAATATCAAAGAGCATGGAAGATTAATCTATATTCTTTCTCATTATTGTATGTTTAAAAAAGGGGATTTAAAAGCTGGAAGAATAGCTCCTCCAGACCCTAAAGATTTTATGGGGGATAAAAAATAAAAGGGAGGATTAATGGGAAGAAATAGAAAAAAACATAAGAAAAAAGAAAAAATTATTAATTACAATGTCAAAGAAACAGTTCCAGTAGTAAATGAAATTGATGCTCCTATAGATACTAAAAGTATTGTTAAGAAAAGTGTTAATTGGAGCAATATGAAAGTGATGACTACTGGAAGAGGAAGGAGAGGACCAATATATGTTTAAATCAAGAAAAGAAGCTTTAGAAGCTTTTTTGAAAAGTGAGCCTTGTTTAAAAGCCTTTTTACTTTGTGATGAAAAAGAACTAAAAATAAAAAATTATTATGTTAATCCTGGAATGATAAAAGGTTTTGAAAGAGATTCTAAAAAGCCTCTTATAAAAATAAGATTTACTAATTTTACTTATAGTTTAGATTTGACAAAAGGAGATTAAAGATATGACAACCAAAACTTGTGAGAAATGTATTCATAGCTTTAAATATTATGGCCAACTTTCTTGTGGTCAAAAAGGAGAAGCTATAGAAGATACAAATAATACCTGTTTGAGATATGAGGAGGAAGAGAATGTATAAAGTTCAAGAAGCTTGTGATAACTGCTACCATTGTGAGCTAATAGGGTATATAGAAATGTGTCGTAATAAAGAGTCAGAGAAGTATAACAAAGAAGTAGACGTGGCTGGAATATGTAGTAAATATAAAAAGGGTATTTACTGGGAGGAAAAAGAGAATGAGGAAGTGGTGGAGTAGATGGGAAAATGGATATGTAATGAGTGTGGTGGAGAAGTTAAATTTGAAAGACATTATAAAGATAGCTTAGATAAAAATGGATTTATCATAGAAGAGGAAAGTGAAGCTGAAGAAATTTATAGATGTCAAGATTGTGGAGAAGAAAACTATTTAATACAACTTATAGCAGATTGGAGAGAATAAAATGGGAGATTGGAAGTGTAAAAAATGTGGTGGAAAAATAAGAATATCATTAACTAGAGTTATGAGCAGCGATTACAATATAGATAAAAAAGGTAATCCTATTGGAAAGTGTTTAAGTAAATTAGAAGGAGAAACTATAGCTGACAATTTGTATTGCTCAAAGTGTGGGGCATGGTACGAAAGTGAAGAATTTGAACTTGAGGATATAGCAGAGTGGATGGAGAAATGACAGATAAAGAAGTAAAAGAGTTTAGAAACTTAGAACCAGGAAAAATTTTTAAATCAGGAAATGTAATTTTAATTGTTGAAGAAGTTGATGCTTATGATTGTGAAGGTTGTATATTTCAATATAATATTTCAGATTGTAAATTTTTTCAAAAGAAAGGGATTATTCCAGAGTGTAGTTTTGATGAGAGAGAAGATAGAAAAAATATAATTTTTAAAGAGGTGGAATAATGGAAAAAATTAATATTAAAAATTATAAAAAAGATTATGTTTGTTACATTGATGAATATGACAATTTTCAAGTTATTGGGAGTGATGATGTTGAAACGATAAAAGAAGTTATGGAAGATGGATACATAATTTATGGGACTACTGTAGAAAATGTATTTGAAGAAGATTTTATAAAAGAGATTCAAGACAAGTTTGAAGATCATGCTGATGAGTATGGTTACCCAGATATGAATTGTTGTATAGACTATGATGGAGAGGAATTTAAAAAGGTTAAAGATGCTGTAAGAGAATTTATAAAAAGTTTAGGAGATACTAATAAATGCTATTACAGAGATAAAAATGTAATTATAGAGGTGGATTAAATGAGATGCCAGCATTGTGAAAGAGAAATAAAAAAAGATGAGGAATTTTATGAAATAAGTGAAAAACTTTATTGTCATAATTGTATTAAAGAACATGAAATGGAATACTACAAAATAGATAATAATGGCGAATTAGTTCATATTGATGAAGTTGTATTAAGCTATAATGACAAAGATGATTATATTTTATCTTTAAAAGTTCGTTTAAGGATTTTTAAAGAGGATAAAGAAAAATATGAAAATAAAAACAATCCTACTCCATGGGAAGAAAGTTATTTAAGATATAGGATTAAAAAACTTGAAGAAACTAAAAAATTATTAGAAAAAATACAAGTGTCAGAGGTGGATAATGACTAACGAAGAGTTTAAAAATCTAAAAGTAGGAGAAAATTTTATTTGTGGAAATAAAAAGTTTTGGGTATCAGAAAGAGGAGCAGATGGTTGTGATTATTGTGGATTTGATGAATTAGGGTATATTACTTGTTATGAAATACGAAAGCTTGGTATTATCCCAGAATGTGAAAGTAGTTTTAGAGAAGATGGGAAAGATGTTGTATTTGTAGAGGTGGATAATGAAAATTAAATTTAGAAAAGAAACTAAGAGTTTCATAATCTATGATGGTAAAAAAGAAATAGGGGAATTACAGGCTAGAGATTTGCTTATCCCTCTGTATGCTTCACTTGATAGCATTAAAGAAGAGATAGAAAGAGATATGGTTACTGAAGATAAAATTAGTATGACTCCAAATTTATTAGAAGCAATAAAAAGATTAATGTATATTTTTAATGAAAGCTTTATCAACTCAAATTTTGAATTAATACTTGAAAGAGAAAGAAATATTTTTACTGTTTTAAGTAATCTAAAAACTGAAAGAGATTTAGTAATCAATATGCTGGAGTGCAAAACTAGACCTTGTACTATAGGAATAACTGATGATGATAGTGATGCTGAAAAATTTAGAGAGAATTTTAATGAATTTATGAGTGAATATACACATAAAAATTTTACAGAAGAGGAAATATCACTTATTTATAAAAAATTAGGAAATGGAGTAAATAGAGAACTTTGTGAGGAATTTATAGAAAGTGGTTATGATATGCAAGTATTGGAGGAGTAATGGAAGATGAAAGCATGGAATAAGAAAAGAAAACCTAAGCATCACACTAAATTATATTGGACTTTAATAGGAGATTGGAAAGGAATAGTAAAAAATATGAAAAATCTAGAAGTAAGATTTATTATAAATAGAACTAGTAATCTAAATTATAAGGCTTTAAAAAAAGATAGGAGAAGAAGATGGAAGATAAAGAATTTAAAAATTTAGAGGTAGGAAAAAAATTTGTTTATAAAGAAGTGGTATTAGAAGTTAGTAAAAGTCGTGGATGTGATAATTGTTATTTCGTAAACAATACTGCTGCTGAATGCTTTTATATGACTACCCAAGGTTATAAACCGCATTGTGCACGACTTAATAGAAAAGATGGTAATGATGTTATTTTTAAAGAGGTGGAAAATGACTGTTAAAGAATTGATAGAAGTTTTAGATGAAGAGTTAGAAAGTAAGGAAATTTATATATTTGATGATGATAAAGAAAAATGGGTTCCATTAAATAAAAAAGATTTAAGAAAATATTTGATGATTATGTAAGTGATTGGAGGATTAGATGTTTAACTCTGAAAGAGAAATGCAAGACATCTTTGTATCTTTACTAAAGCAAAGAAAAACTTGTGGGTTAATATTTGAAGAGGTTGGTAATAGAAACTTTTTCTTTAGAACTGATATAGTAGAGTATAAAGATAGGAATAATATAATAGGGTATGAACTAAAATTAAATGATTTTAAAAAGGTTATAGAGCAAACAATAAAAACCTTAGAGTTATTTGATAAAAGTTATGTAGTTATTCCTTGGAATAAAAGAGAAGGATTTATCAAAGTTTTTAAAAACTTTACTGATGAAAAGAAAGAAAAAATAGGAATAATTATTATAAATAGAGATGAATATAGGTGTATAAAACTACCTAGTCGAGAAACTACTAGAAATTATAATAATAAATGGAATGTAGGTTTGATACAAGACTTAATAATTAGAGGGTATCACAAAGATGGACAACACCATTGTATAACTTATAAATAATTGGAGGAATGATGAATCTGTTAAAACTAGGAGTAATAATTTTGATATTTAGTGTAATTACAAGTTGTGAAGAAAACACGAAAAATTGTAACAACTGTGGGTCTAAAAACAGTATAATAACAAGATATGGACAATTTGGTAAATACTACATTTGTAGTCAATGCAGAGTATGTATTACAAAAGAAGAATTAGAAAAAGAGTTGATGGAAAATGACTAAGGTTTTAAGACTGCCAGTAAAGGCTGAATATTTTAATCAAATTAAAGCAGGAACTAAAACTGAAGAATATAGAATCGTCAAAGAATACTGGGGAAAAAGAATAGTTAAAGAATATAACGAGGTTTGGATAACTTTAGGTTATCCTTCCTCATCAGAACAAGACAAGATAATAAAATTTAAATTTACAGGATATGAAGAAAAAGAAATTACACACAAAGAATTTGGTAATAAACCTACTAGGGTTTATGCAATTAAATTAGAGGAGAAGATATATGAAATATAAAATTATTTTTGCAGGATTAATTGTTATTATTGTATTGGATATTTTAGGGAAGATGTAAATCTTCTCTATTTTTTAACAAAAAATCTCTACTCACCCCTTTAAGAAGAATCTTTATTCTTTTATTCTTTTATATATTTCGGCACCTTCAAAAGTTAGAATTTTTGGGATGTTATGAAGACAAAAAGGTACAAAATCCAAAGTTTAAAGGTACAAAATCCAGAAGTTAGAGGTACAAAATCCAAAGTTTAAAGGTACAAAATCCAGAAGTTAAAGGTACAAAATCCAACTTGAAAGGTACATCATTATGTATTGTGTACCTCTAAAAAAATATTTTTTTTATTTAAATATTGTTAAAGCTTGATTTTATTGAGTTTATAAGTTGTTTGAAAATTCTCTTTCAATGTTTTAGAATCCTTGTTTTTAGGGAAGTGAGAGAAGTAAAAAGGTACAAAATCCAAAAAATATAGGTACATCAAAATTTGACATAGTACCTATATAATGTTATACTAATTTTGAGGGTTTAAATTAAGGGGGAGTTATGAGTCAAGAAAAATATAATTTAATACATCATAAAGACTTTCATAATCTTCAATTGCAAAATTATTCAGTAAAAGAAAGAGCTGTTTTTTTAACTCTTTGTTTAAAGGTTATGGAACAGGAAGATGATGTAGTAGTATTTGATATTGCAGAACTAGCAAAAATATCAAATTATTCTCCAAGAAAAAAGGGAGATAATATTATTTTATTTTTAAAGGAATTGAATGATAAATTAAAAACATTAGAAGTAATGCAAATTAAAGAAAATGGTGGATTTAAAAGTATTATTTTATTTCCAACTTTTGAAGTGAATCCTGATGTTGGAAAAGTAAAAATTAGAGTAAATCCTGATTATAAATATCTTCTTAATCATTTACAAGCTCCTTATACAATTCAGGCATTAATAGAATATTCAGAATTAAAAAGTGGTTATTCTCAATTAATGTATAGTTTATTAAAATGTTGGAATAAAGCTAAAAAACTAAAAATAAGTCTTGAAGATTTTAGAAAAGAATTGGGAGTTCCAGAGGGTTATAGTATTTCAGTTATAGATAAAAGAGTATTAGCTCCTATTATGAAAGAACTTCCAAAGATATTTAATGATTTAAAAGTTGAAAAAATAAAAAATGGAAGGTCTGTTAGTGGCTTTTTATTTACCTGGTCTGATAAGAAAGTTGTTGATGAGCAATTAGAAGTAGAAGAAATAGAAGTTTCTGAAGAATTAATGGAAGCTATTGAAAAGGCTGAAAAAAATAGATTTATAAAACCTTTTCTTTCAGATGAAAATATTATTAAACTTTTAGAAAAATTTTCAGAAGATAAGCTAATAAAAGGATTAAAAAGTGCTTACAATTTAGTAAATAAAGAGATTAATAGTTTAAATTATTTAATAAAAATTATTGAAGATGATATCCAAAAACCTAGAAAAAAATTAGTACTAAGAAGAGTTAAGGAAGCTGAAAAGGTAAAACCTACTTTAGAAGAGATTTATGAAGAATGGCTAGGAAAATTTAATGGAAATAATAGAAGTGATATCCTTGGAGGATTTGTAGAAGATATATCAGAATATGGATATGAGAGTAACGAAAAAGCATTAAAATATTATGACGAATTGACAAAACTAAAAGAGGGGGAATAAATGAAAATCATAACATTTATTACAGAAAAAGGGGGTACTGGTAAGACTACTGGTGCTCGTGAAGTAGGTGGAGTATTAGCAAAAGACTACGGAAAAAAAGTATTATTTATAGATTGTGACTACCAAAAAAACTTAACTACAAGTTTTAAATTTAAAGAAAATGAAAAAAATATATTTAATGCTTTCTTAAATAAAGATTTTAAAAATAATATAGTAAATATTGTAGATGGAATAGATATTATTCCAGGAAGTATAGATATGAAAGACCTGGATGTTACAGCAAGAGTTACTTTTGATAAAGATGACATATTGAAAAAAGAATTAAATAAATTAGAGTATGATTATATTATTATTGATTGTCGCCCAGATATGAAGTTAATAGAAAAAAATGCTCTAAGAGTATCTAATTTTGTCTTAACGCCAATTGAACCCCATTACTTTAGCCTAGATGGATTTGATTTGGTAGAGAGATTTATAGCAGGAATTAAAGAAGATTTGAGCACTCCTTTTACTCATTTAAGTTATCTTTCAAGAGTTCCAGGAGATAAAGGATTTATGAAAGAGCTTGAACCAATATTAGAACAATATAGTGATTCTTTATTAAAAACTTGTGTTAAAGAAAATGTTAAATTAAAAGAAGCTTCAATGGTTAAAGTGCCTATAGTTGAGCATAGTCCTACTTCAAATGGAGCTAAAGATTTTAGAGCTTTAGTCAAGGAGTTGATAGAGTATGGCATCTAAGTCAATGAAAAATAAGTTTGGAATGTTAGATAGAAAAAGAGTCGTAAAAGACGCTTTGGTAGTTAAAGAGGATCCAATTACAGCAGTAGTTAATTCTATTGAGAGTAAATTTGATTATGACTCTTTAAATATAAGTATTGAAGATAAAGAAGATTTAAAGAATTATGAAAGAGAAGTGCTTTATCAAAAAGGAAGAATGATAGAGAGTGCTCTGATTACAGGAGAATATTTAGAAAAAGCTAGAGAATTATTCAATAGATATGGCGAGGAAAATAATAGTTATATGGAATGGTATCAAGCTCTTGGATTCTCAAAAGACCAAGTGTATTTACTAAGAGGGAGATATAGACTATCACTTGAACATCCATCTCATAAAACTATTATAGCTGATTTAAGTGGAAAAGAAGTTAAGGAACTTATAAATAAAAAAGTAGAGAAAGAACAGGTTGAAAGAGTTCTTTCCTCTGGAATAAGAACTGCTCCTGAAATAAAAAAAGCTATTTCGACCGCGGCCGAAATAGGAAGTGATGTGATGGATGCAGAGATAGTAGAAACTGAAAAAGATAAAATGTTAAAAAAATTATCTGAAATTGATAGTAAGATTAATAGATTGGAAGAGGAACTTAGAGAGCTAAAATCATATAGAGCTAAGTTACAGGAAGAGATAAAAGGATTATAAAAACAGTAAGGTAGAAAAATCTAAAAGAATATGTTATACTATCTAATTAAGGATAGCTTATAAAAAAGCTATCCTTATTTTTCACTAATTTAGAGCGGAGGAAAATAATGTACTATTATTGTGATGAAAGCTGTCATTTAGAAAATGATGGAATTAATTTTATGATTTTAGGTTCTATTAAATTACCAAGAGAAAAAAAAGAGATAATTTATAAAGAAATTAAAGATATAAAAATTAAACATGGACTTTCTCCAAAAATGGAAATAAAATGGACAAAAGTATCTTTAGGTAAAGTAGAGTTTTATGAAGATATAATTGATTATTTTTTTAATAATGATGATTTAAAATTTAGAGCAGTTATAGCTTCAAAAGAAAATTTAGTATTCGGAAATGAAGAAAATGATGATTATGCAAGTTGGTATTATAAAATGTATTATCAGCTTTTGAATAATTTTATGGATATGTATAAAAAAAATAGAATGTTTTTAGATGTAAAAGATTCAAGAGGAGGAAAAAGAATAAGAACTTTAAGAAATATACTAATAAGAAAGAATAAAAATAAAAAGTTTATTGGAGATATTAATCAAGTTCATTCAGATACTAGTGAAGTTTTACAATTAACAGATTTATTAATAGGAGCTTTAGGATATTATAAAAGAGGATTAACTACTAATGAAGGAAAAAGAAAAATTGTAGAAAAAATTTTAGAGCATACTATAAAAAGAAATATTGATATTTCAGGAACAACAAGATTAGGAGAGAAAAAATTTAATATTTTTTATTGGAAGGGGGAACTAAGATGAAATCTAGTTTTCTTCCAGAACCTTTAGATTTTTCAAATTGTTCAACTTATGAAGAACAAGAAAAAATTGCTTATGATTATTTTTGCGAAAACATAAAACCTTTAAATAAGAGAGAAAAATTTAAAGGAAAAGATATCAAAATTAACTTAAATTCCCAATATTTAGATTCTAAAGAAGAAAGTTTTTTGCATTTAACAGGTTTTGATGAAACAAATAAATATTCTCTTAATCCTTGCAATAATTTAGAAATAGAAACTCAGTGTACTAATTCTTGTGAAGTAGAAGGAATTCCTGATGGTCAAAGAATATTATGTTTATATAGAGCAAGATTGCTTCCTTGGTTTAATGAAATAATAAAATTAGCAAATGATAATAGTCCATATATAAAATATTGGGAAAAAGAAAAAATAAATCCAAGGACTAAGAAAAAAGATAGAATAGCTTGTATTAGATTTAAAGAAGATATAGCTGATTATTTAATTATACTAAGAATTTATCCAGATGGAAATTATTATCTTATGAGTGCTTATCCATTAATATTGAAAGATTTAAGAAGAGACTGTGAGAAAGAATATGAAAATTATATTAATGATAGATAAAAAAAAAGCCAGTTCTGACATAAGTCGAGCTGGTATCTCCTTATACACATGGTATATGAGCAATTATATTATATATTAAATATATAAAAAAGTCAAGGAAAAAACTTGACTTTTTTGTTTATAAATATAAAAATAACGTTTAAATATGTTTTATGTGACAAATGAGTGAAAAAGTATATTTTTTTAAAAAAGTCAAATATATACAATATATAAATATATCTTGACATCCCACTGGGATGAGGTTATGATATTTTTACTTGCAAGTGAAAAAATACTTGACGGTCTCAGAGACCAAGGTTATTATATAGAAAAAATAGGAGAGTGGTACAAATGAAAAAAAGGCACGATATAACAAATTTTTTTAGTAGGAAAAAAATAGTTGCTGAAGTTGCAGGAGCTTGTTTATATGAAATCTATCTCACTGACTCTCAAATAGAAAGAATGGATAAAACAGGAGCTTTTTGGGGCAAGTTCTTGGATGAAATGGTCGAAGAGTAAAAAAAGAGAGGATTACTCCTCTCTTTTTAGTCTTTCTAAAGGTTTTCCTGCTACAACTTTGTACCATTCATCTTCTGTAATTTCTACATAATCTCCATATTTTACTCTTTGAGATTTTTGGTAATCTCTTGTAAGTTCTATTACTTCCTCTAAATTTTCACAAATACATAGTGGCTCGTGTCTATCATAACTAATGTTATAAATGGCATAATACTTTTTCATAATATTCCTCCTTTTTGTAGGTATACTCTAATACCTTTTTTTATTTTGACGTACCTTAAAAACGATTTTGTGAGGTCATTTTTTTAGATTTAACTCTCAATTTCATTTTCCATGGCTATTTTTATATTTTTTTTATATTTATAGTAAGTTGCTGGTCTCATGTTAAACATTTCTATAATTTCTTTATCTTTAAAATTACCACCAAAACTTTTAGCTAATTTTTTTATTTTTTCAGAGAACTCTTTTTCTTTTTTAGTTACAATAATAGTTCCTGTTTTTCTTCCAAGAATAACACCTTGAGCTTTTTTTTCTCTTAGACCTTCCTTGGTTCTTATTCTTAGGTCTTGAACCTCTTTTTCTGATTGGTCAAAGGCTATTTGTATTTGTCGTTTAGCTAAAATTATAAGATATTCTCTTACCCCTTTCATTATAGTGTCATTTAAATCAGTATCATTTGTTTTTATATTTTCATTTGTTTTGAGTTGCTCTTTATAAAGTTCAGTATTTATATATGGTTCTTTTAAAAATATTAAGTTTATTCCTTTGTTGTAGAATTCAAAATAATCTTTTATTCCTTCTGATGAATTCCTACTCATTCTGGAAACACTATCAAATACTATGGTATCTCCTGGAGCAACTATTTTTTTTAATTTATTCCATTCTTTTCTATTGGAAATGGTTCCAGTAAAAACTTCTTGATAAATTTTAGCATCTGGATGAGATTTATTTATATTTTCTATTTGTCTAGCCAGAGATTGTTTTGGAGTAGAAATTCTACAATATCCATATTTCATTTTTCTTCCTCCTTTTATTTCGGTTTAATCGCCCGTTTATTTAGTTATTTATATAATAACACATTTGAGGTATAATTTCAATATATTTTAGTTATTTTTTTGAACGACGTTTAAACCGTAATACATTTTATTTAAGGTGTACCTTAAACAATACAAATTATTTTTTTATAATTTTAATATATATAATAAAAAGAGTGTGATTATATCACACTCTTATGGCTTGGTATATGTAGTCTCGACTATTCTCATAGTTGCCTGGATTTTCATTTATAACATATGCTCCCAGGTCCCTGCATATTGGGAATATCCCCAATCAAAATCGAGCAGACAGCAAATGCTACATGTGTTCTAGGATGATTTCTAGAATAGCACATCACCTCCATTGAGTTAAAGAGGCTTCAATCAAGCCTTTTTAAGTATAGCATATCTTATTTAATAAGTAAATAAAAACAGCCACCAAATTTTTGATGGCTGCCTTTAAATTATTTTTGATAAAGTTTTTCAGTTAGTTTATCTAATTTTTCATTTATTGCTTGAGTGCTTACTTGCATATTATTCACATTCATACTAACATTAGATAATTTAGTGTCTATGTTTTCAAGGATAATATTTAACTCTCTTCTAGTTACATAAACATCTCCTAACTTGTCAAAGTCCTTATCCATTTCTTTTACTTTATCTTCAATTGTTTTAATTTTAGTTTCATAACTTATTAGAACTTCATTATGTTTAGAAACACTTGACCACAACCAGCCACTAAATGCTGATAGGGCTCCGAATACTAATGTTATTACTCCAGCAAGAACTTTATTAGTTAACTCAGGCATAATTCCTCCTTAGAACCAGAAGAGCTCTCTAATAGAGTTAGCTCTTCTATATACTTTTAGTTTAATCAGATTAGTTTTATGTTCCCAAGGATTTATTTCAAGTTCTAAACCTTGTTTTTTAAATTTGATTCCTCTAAACCCAAATCAACTTTAAGTTTAGATACTCCTTCACTTATTTGCTCATTTGAAGTTAGAGATCCATCTCCATCTACATTTTGTCCTCTCAATCCTTGTTCAAATGAGTCAATCTTATCAGCTAATTCTTCTCTAAGTTTTTTAGGAATTTTTTCTCCCACTTTTTTTCCTACTGAAAATATTTTAGGATTAGGTAAAAATAGGCCAATAAAAAATACTGCAATAGTTCCTAAAATCTCGGCATTGTTAATGATAAAATCTTTCATATTTTATCCCTCCTTATTTTATTTATTCCAATAACTTTTAATGTTATTGTATCTTCTTTTGACATCTTGGGGATTTATTTGTCCCCATTTTTGATTAAGTTTAAATTTTAATACCATCTCTGGAGTTATTACTTCTCCTTTTTCTTGAAGCCATTTGTGCATCTGGCCATTGTAACTTAAAAATAATTGATTATGGTAATCCAGTAGATGAATAAATGTTTCACTATCTTGTACTTCAATATCTGGAATGAGAGTAGATAGATATTCTATACTACTCTTTATATGAGATAAATCTAAATCATCTATTTCTTTTTTGTGTTCCTGGAGCTTAATTGTTAAATCATCTATAGATGGGTCTAGTGATAGTAATCTTTCAATATCCTTATCACTAAATCCTATTCCTTTTAAGAAATTTCTAGCAGCAGGATTACCTGTTACATCAAATTGACTTCTTCCAAAGCTGTAACCACTCTTTCCTCCAGCATAAGAAAAGCGATATGGAGCTCTTGGATTATCTCCTACCTCATTTAATGCTATTGCTTGCATAGCAGAGATAGGATTAATTTTAGGAATTATATCTTTTATTTTCATCATATTCCTCCTTTTCATCTTTTTTTATCATTTATATTTGATATTCATAAAAAATGACCTCGCAAAATTGGTTTTAAAGCCCTTCAAGAAATAAAGACAATATTTTATATGGCTAACTTTTAAAAAATATTTTAATGATTAGACATAAATTTTATTTTATAAAAAATTTAATAAATCATCTGGTATTTAAAAATTTCTGTCCTTTCCCAGTAAATTCTCTATACCTTAGCTTAGGTAGT
>OGZI01000639.1_pt1 | contig 42872 bp, 52 predicted proteins | sample 1576711 | NCBI WGS metagenome assembly OGZI01 (sample SAMEA3541482, study PRJEB24748) | human gut metagenome | biome: human gut; feature: human-associated habitat; material: faeces | place: China | collected 2012
CCCGCCGTGCTTGGTGCAAGGAGTGTCCAGCCTTGGCCACCGATCATGTTGACGGAGATGACCTCAGCCTTTGCGACGCTGAGGTACACTTCAAGGTATGCGTAGTTCCCGGAATATGTCTTGTGATAGACGATGCGGGCTTTAGTCAGCCCAGGTACCGAATATGGGACATGGGCGTGCTGGATGAGCACTGGATTGACGCCATACGAGATACCGGCAGACAAAAGCGTCGCGCTATGCGCGCCACTGGCAGCTCCTGTAATTTCAAGCAGTCCCAAACAATTATTGATGCTTACAGCAGACTGGGCGATTCTATACCAACCCGCCGTTGCTGGCGTTGTCGCTGAAATACGGCTGCCGCGAGCGGCCCCGATCTCTTCGGGCAGCAAGGCGTTAATTTCTCCCTGCTTAAGCGAGTCCGCAAGGGAAACCCAGTAACCATCTGTAGTAGTGGGGTTTTGTGCTCCACCAGAATTCGGTCCAGAGGGCTTTAGAGCAAAATAGATTTTGCCATTTGAACCACGTTTGCAGCTCCCTATTGTATAATCGTGATCATCACGCCATTCTGGATTGGTTTCCCGTAGCAGCCAAGGTGTCGCACTCATATCTCAAACTCCTGTAATGCTCACGCTGCACTCGGCACCCTTGCGGACGGAAAACAGCATTTTAACTGTGTTGGAGGGGGCATCCGAAGTACCGATCAAAGAAAAATTATTTGAATTCAAAATAATGCCATCAATAACGAGAGTCACTTTCTCTTTGCCTACGGCATAATTCACGGGAAGCGCCAGTGTGCCGTTGGCGGCGACGGCTGCATCCAGCGTCCAGTCTGCATGGCGCGGTTCGTAGACAAAGACGTCTTGGATACCTGAAGTGGTCTTTTTTTGAAGCTTGATACCCATAGAGGCTCCGGAAGAGGGGATATTCCCGGCCATTCAGACGGCTACGCGATACCGCGAAGGATCAGCCCGCCGTTGGCCAAAGTCGCGGGCACGGGATCGGACGCACCGAGTACGGCCACCTCAATCCTGTCAACAGCCTGATTCACCTGTGCAGCGGTTTTCGTGATTCCAGTCGCAGAGAGCTTTTGCGCCGCCGTGAGCTTCTGCCCGGCAGTGATATGGCCCTGTACGTCGACTGTTACCGCGTCGTATGTGTCGGCGGAGACACCGGAGCTCGGGTGTGTGTATACGGTGTCAGTAAACTTCGCATCAGCGGGAACGGACGTCTCGATTGTGTGGCCGGAATCCTTGATCGTCTTACCCGTGGCGTCGGCAAAAACCGCCACGCGTTGGGCGACGGCGGAGGATGGGCCGGTCACCGCCCCGATCAGATTGGTTTGAACCACGGTCCAGTCGTCATCATTGGCGGAAGAGGCAAACTCTTTGATGCAGATGAGCAAGTCACCGATTTCACACTGCTGGCCAGCGTACGTTCCGCCCTCGGCAACCATGTATGTCCAGCCGATGGAGTAGTCGGTCGTCGGGAGTGCCGTGAAGGTCGCATTCGTAGAGCCGATGGTTCCCTTGAACACCATTGCATTATTGGCGCCCAACACCGCGTTGACGGCATTGTGTACGAACTCAGTCGTCGCGATCTGCTGTGTGGAAGTTTCCATATTCGCGGTTGGCGCGGTCGGTGTTCCAGTCAGCACAGGGCTTTCCTTGGGTGCGGCATCAGTGATGCCGTACCCGGCAAGTGTCATTGGGTTTGTCCCGGCGGTGACATGCCCCTCGGCATCAACGGTTACGGACTTATACGTCCCGGCGCTCACTCCAGAGTCGGGATGGGTGTAGGTTTGGAGCCCGTCGAGCTTCGTCTTGTCGGCTGCGGACATCTGGCCTGGGGCAGATTGCGTTGCGGGCTGCTTGAGTGCTGCCAGCTCAACATCAAGTGTGGACTCTCCAACCTTGACGACGCCCGCATCGGTTTCAGGATGAAAAGGCTTTTCCTGACCGGTCACAGGGTCTTTGTAGAACATCCGTTTCTTTTCGAAAGACATAATCTTCTCCATAACTACATGTTAATCTGTATTTTTTAGTGTAATGGGTATGCCTAAGTTTTCTGCCGCCTGATCTGCCCGGTCTGCTGATTCATTCGCACGTATGGATGCTGCTTTGGCAGTGGCTACTGCATCGTTAATCATTTGCAGGACATCTGTGGGTAGTGATCCAGTGCCTCCTGCCTCGCCTGTTGGGGAACCAGAGACTCCTCCTGCAATCAAGATTTGTGTCAGCATCACGCCAGCCGGGATGTCAAAGGCTACGCGTATAGACGTTGAACGTTCTCCTATGACTCCTATTTCTTCGATATATGGAGGACGGAGCAGCCCGCAGCATTCACAAAAGAGTAGAAGCGAATCGGAGCCAACTTCATAAGAGAGAGGGAGTTCAACAATACTATTTGCTGATATTTTTTGAGAAGTTTTCCAGTCGCGGGAATCGCGCGCGGACAATATATCTACGTGTTTCCAAAGTAGTGATATATCGTCTGATGTTGGAATTGTACTCTGTTGCCTTTGGGCAAGGGAGATATTCTCCGCAGTGATAACAACATCGTCACCTGTAGCAATGACGGTTCCCAAAATAATATGGTGTTTCTCTGCACGCTCTCTTACAACAATGCGCTGGTATCCAATCTGTGTAGGGACATAATAGGCTTCAATGCAGATCAGCCATGTTCCTTTTGCGGGTACTTTTACCTCGCCCTCATCGTGCATTGTTATCGTGAGTGAGCGTTGATCGCGATCAACTACAGCGACGCTACAAGTAGAGTCTCCATTTCCGACTATAACGCTCATTGGATTGGGAGAGGGAGATAGGAAAAATCCTTTATAGATGCCAGGGCGTATTACACCGAAAAATTTAGCGTTTAATGCGCTCGAAACGTACTGTTCACGCCATTTCACGGTTTGGTGCAGGATAGGCTCAGTCATGACGCAGCCTCTTCTTCAATGGGGAATGTCACTGCGAGATAGGAGCGATCCAGCTCTTCTGGGGTAAGCCAGTCGGTGAGAGTCACGCACGCAGCAACCATGTCATCATCTTGGTCAAATATACCGATGAAGTTGAACTTCACTGGTGAAGGTGCAGCATTTTTGGGAATTTCACATACAGCAAGGGCTGTATCTCCTGAAAAATGTCCTTCTATGATGCCACGGTAAAATTCGTTTGGCACTGATTGCATCCCGGCAGGAATATCCGCAACAGTGGGATTGCCTCTTTCATCAAGGGGTCCTTCCAATTGGGGTGCGAAACCAGCCCTGAATGAGGTGAATCGTGGACATCCTCCCTGATTCACAGCGGCTTTAGCGACTTTTATGTAATAGGCATTCAGCAATTTTGCTTGCTGCCATGTTTTAGCCTCTTTTTTAGACATAAGAGTCTCCAATTGGCATGTCTAAGCAAAACAGATCCGCAGCACAGTCATCAAAGCAAGCACATTTATCCAGGTGTGATTGCCTATCCATCTTCCAAGATAGAGAATAGAAAAGTTTTTTTTCACGACTAAAGCTTAATGTATCAAGATCAAGAGATTGTGTATCTGCTGCTGTAATGTCGAAACATAGCCCTCTGACTGAGAATGGGACAAAAAAACTCCGTTCTGCATCTGAAGATAACGAAGTGTCGCACTCAAAAGGAATTGGGTGGAAAATATAGAACAGAGGGCCGTCAAAAACGATATGGAGAGGCTTAGTCCTCTTGAGAAGGGGAATTGCACGGGCAAGAAACTGTTCCCGTGACATTCCCAGTTCCAACAGGGCAGTCCGATCCGCTCCAAGCATTCCACGTGAGGTCAGGAACATTCCTTCGGGGGGAATGTTTTTTTCGCTCGGTAGTGCAGGAAGTTTGGGCAGTGGGAGAAAGAGACTCCCATAGGGACGATCTACCGGAGCAAAGAGAGGATACCACTCTACGGGGAGGTTTTTGTAATGACGCCGGAATGTTGAGGTGAGGATGAGCTCCAAATCCTTGTATTTTAACTCAAGGTTACGCCAGCTCACGGCAATGGGTTTGTCTTCGAAGCGGGAAAAGTCAGCCTGGAAGTAATCCCCCATCTCCCGCAATTTGCGATCTAGGTCAGCCTCATCCGCTTGATAGTACGAGCGGAGTCGTTCCAGTCGTGAAAGGGCAGGGTCAAAGAAAAATTCCCATAGCTCCTGAAGAACACGGGATAGGCTGATCCAGCGTTCTTCGGTAGCCTTCTGAGGGGTGAGTCTTTTGACGAGCCAGTCTTTCACGAAAAATCCTTGCCGAAAGCGGAACACATTCTTTTCAGCAAGGATACGGGGTAAAATGATGTGGACAATAAAAACTATCCCATATGTGCCGTATTTACGGATTTAGTGAAGCGACGGCCCCGTCTGATTCAGGCGGGGCCGTCGCTTCTCATCATGCTATCACGGAGTCTACTGGACGTAGGTGATGTCGGGGGCACTGGCTTTAATATCTATGCTCACCATTTGGTATATGAATTCAGCTTGGTGCTGTCCTTCGATGGTTGCTTCAAACCAAGCACCGGTTGTTTTATCGAAGTGCCCCGTTCCATAGATACATTCGTAAATCTCGTGTAATCTCACGCTATCGCGTCTATTCGTCGAGTCGCGGCCATAGGCATCCTGTAGGGTCTTCAAAATATCATTTTTTACATCTTCAATGATCCTATCGGATAATACCTTTCCAACAATTTTGACGGAAAAAGAAATGTGTTCTACATCATGCCATTTGAAATTTCTGCACATCATGGGAACATCTGAAATAGCCTTCATTACATCTTCCCTAATCCCGGTTCGCGGAGCATACGCGGCTATCCAGATTTTATTGATATGTTCAACATTGTATCCCCACATCTTTTCAGCATCTTCCTCTCCCCATGCTTTTACAAATACAACTTCAGGAAAACGCCTTTTTAGGAAAAATCCATAATCATTATCCCATATAAGACGCTCATCGTAGACAGGCCAATAATGGAGGTTCCTACGCATTTCCTCTGTTGGTTCCATATCAGAACCGTCTTGGATTGTTTCGGATACTTCAATGGAAATAGAAGCTGATTCGCCGTTAGGATATGTCAGCTCTTCAATGGGGTAGAGGGTTTGTCCTGATAAGAGAAAAACATCGCCGAGCGTCCGTGTCATCGTAATTTTGACGATTGCACCTTTAGGAGGGATACGCCCAAAAATCCCATTGCCAAAGCGGATACCGATTTGATCGGTATAGTGGTAAAATTCATCATAACAAGACGCATCGGCACCTACATTGAAGAAGCGCCGATTATATACCCAAAGTTCAAACTCTCCACGCCCGTTTTCGTCTACATGAACGGAAAAATCCATCACGGTTGGAGAGATGTCCCTTCCGAAGAGTATTTCGTAAAAGGGCTTTTCTTCCGTAATTTCATGTGTAATTTCTTCTTTCCATGATTGTGTAAATGCTGCTTCTACTGTTGAATGAGCTGGAATGACGGTAGTTTCATTAAGACAATATTGGTTTTGTCCATCTGACATAAATTCCATACCACGCAATAGTGTTATGGAAAAACCGCCTTGGTTTATGATATTAGCCTTACCACGCCCGGGAGTTGGTTTTCGCGGTATATATTCGCGATCTTCACCATGCGCCAATATGGAAGAACGATTGATTGCAGTATCCAGAAAACCTTCCTGATGTGCTCGTTCAACCTTGTATGAAGCATCTTCGATGCTCCAACCAAGCATGATGGCGAGATGTTGAACGAATTGGGAACCTTTAAGGGATTTCCAAGGCTCCATGGCACCAATCAGGGATTTAAACTTTTCAATAACAATTTGACTTAAAATCATATAGTTACCGCATCATAAAGTTTACCAGTACATCTCCATACTGGTGTATAATGTAGATTTTGAGTAAATCAATATCTTCAATGGCCGTTTCTATTCCTATGAGTTGAATATCTTCTATATCAATTGGAAGTTTATAGGAAATTGCCATTTCTATTTGAATACTGATGTCATTTCCTAATGGATCATGTTTGAATGCAGAGATATTTTGACCCCATGAAGGATTATGTGCCATTGTCCCCTCTGGAGTCTCAAACCATTCTCTTATGCGTTCATTCATTGCCTCTACATTAGAAAATTTTTCTATATCCTGTTGTGGTGCGGAACGAAGATTTCTCTGTGCATCAAATATGGATTCTGCCATTATTACACCCGATCATGAGCCATATTATAGACGTAAGGATCATCATAATCCATGCGTATTTCTTGATTGTTCCGTTTTTCTTCACCGTTGGAGGATTTCTGGGCCATCCCTTGCAACGTGCTTGTGAACTGCGCAAACATCCCCTTCATTTCCTTGAGGAGCAGGTGCATGTCATCGTTGGCCTGTACAGAGGGCTGTTTCTCTCGTATTTCTCTGATAGATTCAGTTTCTTTTCGGTTAGGTTCTGGTTGGAGAGCTGGTTGAACTGGCCGAGCTTCAGATGAATGCACGATGTTGGAGAGTGGGCTTGCCTCTTGAAGTCTCGTTTCAGGGGTGGCTGGCTTGAATCCTTCCAACATGGAAGCGTCTGCTAGCCGGGTGACGTCCGTGCCATACAGGTTGGCCTTCCCCCCCCACTGCTTATACCATTCTTCGTAAGGTGTAGCGTGAACGCCGCGCTTGGAAGATGATTCGCTGACCATCATTTGTCCGGTTTCTGGATCACGGAATGTCTGGACAATATGGTCAATGCCCTTGTACCGGCCTGCGTCCCACCCGTGTTCACCGGTATCCATGCCGATCATCATTCCTTCGCGGATTTTGTCCGGAGTGAGTTCCGCATTGGAAAGCTGTTCGCCTGTGGCCTCACTTACGGCTTGGATGATTCCCGCGGCCCCGCCAGTAGACCCTTTTTTAAGAACCTGCCGGGCTTCAGCGCTGAAAACATCCTTGCCGACAACTGCATTGATGTTGTCCATGAGTGCTGTGTTTTGCTCGGCAATCCATCCGGAGCAGTCAACGGCACCGGTTTGGGAGTTCTTGCCTCCAAAACCGTAAGTGACACCCCTGTCAACGGCATCTTGAGTGCTCGCCATAATGGATACAGAGGCGGCTGTTGCCAGCTTCTGGCCCACTTCTGTAGCTGGCTGCGCAAAGGATGTTGCTATTCCCGCGTCACCTTTCTCTGTCGCCAGCATCGCAAGAGCGTTTTGGACCTCCCCCTGCATTCGCTTTTGCCCGGATGCACGCATTTGAGGCGTCGAAAAGCGTGTGGAGCGGTCGGCGTACACAGCTTTGATAAAGTCCTCTTCGGACATTCCGTCTTTCCAATTGCCGTTGAAAATATCTCCTGTCCGATTTCTGTGTTGAACCGCCGTGGACCAGAGAACGTCTTGTAGTGCTCTTGAGCCTTTGACTTTATTGCGCAGTTCTTCGCTTTTGATTGATGCAAACGCGGGATCAAAATGTGAGGTCTTGATGAACTCATGCTCAAGGTTTCCCATTTTCCCTTCTGCGACGAGGGATTTCCATTCATCGACAAAACGGCCGGTTTTACCTCCCGTGTCCGCAGGTCCGGCGGCAGATAACCGATTGTAGATTTCCGGGTTCTTGTCTTTGACGAAGTTCAGGAACTCCTGCATTGTCCCGGCCTTGCCGGAGAGTTGGTATTTCCCGTATGATGTTCCCCCTTTGGCGTCCCAACCGATGGCGGAGCTGCCATGAGTACCGCTCTCATATTTTGCAGAGAGGGCGCCAAGACCCTGAGATGACATTTCTCGGGTCTGTTGAAAGGCATATGCTGATGGGCCTTGGGTTCTGGCAACTGTTTTATTTCCTATCCCTGCAAGAGTGCTACGGAACTTATCGAAAACGGAGCTGATACCAGAGAGGACCCCTGTTGTGGCGGGAAAGGCCGCATCACTTTGCTTGGCCTTTTCAGTCTCCGATGAAATCGTGTCTTTGAGCTCGCCCATCACAGTGGTGAGCTTATTGAACATCCCCGACATATCGTCACTTGGATCAGCAATGACGGAATCAACCCCCAGTTCATCTCTTTGGTTATCTTTGTCGGTGATGGCGACAGAGGTTTGCTTGCCAGCAGAGAGGGCGGGAGCGGTTATACCGGTTGGTGTTGCAGTCGGTAGATGTATTTCCGCAACGGATTGCGCATCATCGCCTTTACGCGGCTCTGAATCGGGGAGTGCATCGGGGTGTTGTGGATCAGCAGCGCGCTCGGCGCCACTGTGGGTGGCTTCTGTAATGGCACGGGTGACGGGAATCGCTACCGCAATCTTTCCGGAAGGATCAGCGGAATTGGCGGATTTTCTTTTTTCAGAGATCACAGGCGCAATCTGCTTGGGCTGCTCAACCTCTTGCACCGACTGGGTAACGCCTTTCTCTTCGTCGTCTGCCTCTCCGAATCCGAAGAAATTTTTGGTGGAGTTCCATAGACCGGATGCGCCATCGGAAACGTTGGCGACGACTTCAACGGTTTTTTCTTTTGTAGCGTCCCAAGCGTCCGTTGCCTTGTCGACTACTGTGGCAACCGCCTGACTGGTTGTTTCCTTTGCGGAATCCCACAGCCCGGCCGCCTTTTCTTGGATGGAAGCGAGAGTATCGCTGACTGTCGCTTTGGCACTGTCCAGTAAGCCGCTGGCGGATGACACGGCATCAGAGACAGCGGTGGAAACAGTCTGTGATGCCTCAGTCCAAAGCCCCGCGGCTTTTTGCGATAGGGTATCGGCCATCTCGCCGAGGCCTTTCCCTATATCCGTAGCTATGGCTGTGGCGGACTCTTTGAGTGATGAGGCCACTTCGCCTGCAGATGTCGTGGCGTCATAGAGGGTTCTGGCAATGTCCCCCGTGTTGATGTCGAATCCAAAGAGGGATGCGCCACCAGAGAGCAATCCGCCCATATCCAGCACATTGGCGGCCGCCATGCTTGCTTTCTGTCCAGTGGTGGCCTCCTGGCCTTCTTGGAGGCCGAAGGCGGCGCGTTGTCCCTCGGTATCAGACCAACCGTCAAAGCCGTCTTTAACGGCAAGCCCGGCCGCCAATAGTTGGCCAGCTATTGGGATGGACCTGGCGCCGCCGAGGAGAGCCTTCCCTCCCAGTTTGAATATTCCCCCGCCCAGTGCAGTGGCGGGTTTCGCAATGGCTGTAGCTCCGGACGCGGCCTTTCCAAGTCCTCGGCTGGCACGGGCCAAAAGTCCCCCACCAGCTTCCGCTACGGGGCGGGCAACCGTGGTTGCAGTCTTTCCTCCTTTGCCAATTCCCAAACCTCCGGCAAGGAGTCCTCCTGTGGCCATGGCCCCGCCAGCAATCTTTTTCCCCCCCTTGGCCAGTGTCTGCCCCGCGCGGCGGAAGAGGCCGGGGTTCTTGGCTGCAACACGGGGGCCGCGGCCTTTCACTGTAACCCGGTTGCCTCGCTTCAGCCTGAGCAAGTCGCCGGCGGAGTCGAGCAGGCTATCTCCTCCGATGCTGCGGATGGCACTGACCAGCTCTTCGTGGCGGACTTCTTCGTTTTTGGCTTCTCGAATATCAAGCCGGAGAGACTGCTCCGCGATTTCCGCCTGTTTCTCCTCAGCATCTGAGGCGTCAGGTTTTTGAGAGAGGGCGTTTTTCTGTTTTTTCTTGAAGCGTCCTCTATCATCACGTGTATTCTCATGCTCGGCAAATGCCGTTGCTGGATCGCCTCCCGCCCACTTCATGAGTCGGCTGCGTAAAGCATCCTTTTTTTCACCCACCCACGCATTGGCGGCGGTGACTCCGGTTTTGTCGGCAACGGTTTTTTTGATGGTGCCCAGAAGTGAATTTTCATCTTCGCCAAACCTCTCGACGACTTCTTTGATTTCCTGGACGGCCCCCCACACGGGTCCGGCTACCGCTACCCCGGCGGCATCTTCTATTTCCGTATGCTCACCAGAGAGGGAGCCATCCCAAGTAGCAAGATTCTTCCTGAAAGCGTCAACAAGGGAATGGGATGTGGATTTTGCGAGTTCTTCCTGCCGTTTTGTTTCCAGCGCCTCCTGGGATTTTGTTTGAACCGGTGTCGCCATGCCATCCGAAGTATCCGCAGGTGGGGAGGGCGGACTTGCTACACGAGGTCCGGGCCCCATGGGAAGGGCGACTTGGGAAACCGCACGGGACGGCTTTTGGGAGGCAGTCGTTTCCTTTTTTTGGGGTGAGGAGTCATGGGGAAGAGGGCGCGGTGTTTCATCTTTGAAATGCCTTGCCGGGCGGCTTGATTCGCGCGCAACCGCCGTGGAAACTTTTTCTCTAGGGGAGGGGGGTGTTTTCCCCCCCTTCCTAGGATTTTCTGTTTTACGCGCACCGATAGAGTCCCCAACAAGCCTTTGGGGGGCTTTTTCAGGAGAGGGCTTTTGTGCCCCTTGTTGAACACCGCGTGGATGTGAAGCCTCTTCCCATCCACCGCGTGTATTCAGCTCGATTTGATCAAGCCTGTCCGCGATATACTCTAGGAGCGAAATGAACGCATCCTGTTCTGGGGTTTCTCCCTCTTCCGAAATCTCAGAAAACAAGGAGAGAAAGCGTTCGTCCTGTTGTATCATGCTGGTCTACCTGGTTTTGCGCGATGCCATTTTGTGCTTGCGTACGGCGGCATTATTCAACGCGATGACCCGCGAAGCGGGGCACATCAACAAAGAACCTAGATTCTGGCCGTCATATAAACACAAGTTTTCAAGGATAATATCCCAACTTTTGCGGCTATATGTGGGGAATGAAGTTGAAAGGCCGAAAGTGGTAGAGGAGGGAGACACCTTCCTGCGATTTTCCTTCCGGGCAGTAGATCTTGGGGGTTTGCAGCATTACTTTTCCGTCCCTGTAAACGGTAGGGAGGCCATGCCGCATAGAGGAGAGAGCGCCGTCAACCTTTTCAGCGAACTCTGTAAACTCACGTGACGACATGCCGAGAACGTATCTCTTGATGCTTTCCCGGCGCTCTATTTCAGAGGCCCCTTCCTTGAGGTGGGGGATATCAATACAGAAGAGAATGCGATTAAGGGCAAGGTTCGCTTTTGCGCGCCGCTGTTCTTTGGGAGAACTGGATTCATCAATGATGAGCCGCTGCTTTTCGAGCGTTTCAATATCACGCCCAAGCAGAGGGTGGACCAGAACGGCATGGCCTTCATGGATTACGTCGCGGAAGGGCTTGCCTTCAAGTGGGGTGTACTCAGCCAATATGTCAGCATATTTCACGGAAACAGCATGTTCTTTCTGACATGCCGTGCAGAAGTAAGCCATTGGCATCGAGTCGTATTCTTCCGTGTGCAACCTGTACATGAAGAGGGCATGGCGGCGATCCTGTGCTGTCCAACAGCGTGGATCGGTGTACTTTTCTGGTGCCTGCATCCTGTCGAGGAAAACAGTCGTCGCTTCTTCCTCAAAGGCGGGATCGAGTTCCGAGAAATCGATGGCGTCTTCAACAGTGGCTTCACGAAGCCGAACGGTTATTTCTGGGTTCGATGAAAGCGTAAAATCAGGAAGAAATCCCATATATCAATTCCTCATTATCTTGGTTCTGGTGAGAATTGGATAAAAGTGACGGGGAATTCTGTGAAGTCTCCGTTCTCTCTTGACTGTGAAACGTCACCGCGAGTCGTTGGGTACATTTCCCATTCTTCGGAAAGACGTTCATCCTTATCTGTCACAATGTATTTCTTTACTTTCTTGACATATCCAAGTGGCCCATATGGAAGTCCAACCGTACCATCTTTATGCACTGCCTTTTCTATCCAAGAATCAATGAAGTGTTGTATTGTGCCAGATTCATCATCCCTCACAGTCATGGATAGCTTTACAAGTTCGATCCCTATAGGCCATGCCATAGAGAGCCCGCCGTAGAAATCGTTTTCTGTAACAGCTTCAATCGTTGAGTAACTGATATCCTTGACATAGAGGTCAAATTCATGTGGCTCTCCCTCAAGTTCTATTCGGAATTGCCATTGCTTCTGAAAGTCTTTACGGACAAGCTGGCGGGTTATCATCCTTAGCTTGTTGAAATCTTCAGCATTCTGAACAGATGTCGAAATTCCCCGTAGTCCCGTGTAGCCGCCGGTCAGATTGCTGACGATATTGTTGATGTTGTTGATTCCGTTGAACATGGGCGGCCTCAGTAGACGCATATGGGAGGAAGCATGGCCTTGGAATCCTCCATTTGCATCTCGATTTCCGCCACCCGCGCCCGGATATCCTGAATTGACGGAAATTCGGAAGAAGAGAGTCCCGTTGAGCTGGCAGCCATCCGCGCCCGTTCAGTATTGGGAATGGAGATCAGGGCTTCGAGGTGGTCCATGACGAGAGAAATGCAGCTTGTGGGGAGATCTCTTTCCATGTCCCAGTCCCGTAGGCTGATGAGGTAATACAGAGAGTAGGGCGATACGTTTCGGGAATCAGTGTCGAGGAGAATTTCATTGGTTTCCCTGTTGAGGCGTGACGGGACGTACCGCCATTTCGCGTCATGGGCCATGGCCGTGCGCCAGTAATCGGGAGGCAATGGAATGGTCGCGCTTTCTGCACTCACCGAGAAAATGATGCCAGCTTTTTCCTGAAACTTTCCAAGAGATTGCCGGAGGAGTGCTGTAAGGGCAGATTCATCGGAATGGAAAAGGATGATGAATCTGCCCTTAACCTCCTCAAGAAGCTGTTGAGGAGTCATTATGGCTACCCGATTGAAAGGGTGGGGTACTGATCCGTATCGCAGTAGGATATCCAGTTCGCATGGATCGTACCGGAGGGGCGAACGAGGGTAGCGTCTTCAACAGAGAGATCGACGCCTTCAAGCTCGATCCAGCAATCTTCAAACACAAGAGAAGTATTGTTGTTTGAGGTGGGGAAGGATTCCCCGACGAGGGCCAGTTTGACGGTATAGTATTTCTTTCCCCTGAGCTGCGCCCGCAGGAATTCGTAGATTTTGCCGGTAATGACTTCCTTGAAAGAAATCGGCACTTCCTGGGCATTTTTGTAGCGCCCTTGCTGGACGAACTGGACACCGTTGGGGCCAAAGGACTCAATGGGTTCGCGTGCGAGGGCGGGCAATTGTGTGCTTTGGACGAGGTAGCTGATGTCGCTGTAACCTTCAAAAGTCATCCTGAACTCGTCGGAAGCGACCCCTTCGCCAAGTGCAATGACTTTTCTGTATCCAGTTCGAATTTTTTGGATATTCCCTTGAGAACCTATGATATTTGCCATGGCGTATCCTAAAAAGCGGCTTTGAAGCCATACCCCTTTCGGAGCATGTCTTTGGTGATCATCGTCAATGTGGTGAACTGCACATTCACCGTGCATCGCACGAAATTTCCTTGAGAATCTACTTCTTTATCGTAGGGGATAGAGATGGAGTCGATACAGAGATCCCGATAAATGACCTTTGTTCCGATGTTCAAATTGACGGCCGCGGCGATTTTGCCCCCAATGGAGCCGCCGCCGTCAACGCTTACGTCCGGGGAAATCATCCATTCGAGCGCGGCGAGTGGCTTCATCACTTCCAGATTTGCATCCCGCAGCGCATAGAGTTTCAGTTCAAGGTTGAACTGCGTCGGGCGGTTATTGTCCCAGATCTGTTGCGTGTTGAAGCGAGTAACAGAGGTCATCTGTTTTTCTGCTTGAATCAATCCTCCAACCTTCTGGAACATTTCACCCAAGGTGGAGTTTTCAAAAGGGGAAGACCAGTTGGCGACAATCTCTTGGCTCGTGCCGGGGCCGTAGATACCGCATACGGTTACATCCGGGCTGTAAATCCAGCACTTGCGGTGGTTGCTGATACGGGTATCGGTATTCCCGACAAGAGGGGGGCTGCTGGACTCCCCTTGCGGGGAATCCTTGACCTTTTCTTGCCCCTTTTGCGCTTCCGCCATTACAGGCCCCGGCGTTTCCGAATGCGCATGGATTTGCGGCGGGCCAGTTTTGCCGCTCCCGTATTTGCCTTGCGGCGGGCCTTTCGCAATCCGGCTTTCTGGGCTGCCGACAGACGAATCTTGCCGGATACCCTTTTTCGGACGACGACAACCTTTCCGTCGCGGACAACCTTGCGTTTCTTGTATGCGGCCTCAAGGACCATATGGCGCCCTTCCGGATCATCGTCCGCGTTTTCCAACACGGCATCTTCGCCATAGGCAAATCCGGCGATGAGGTCGTCGTCATCTGCTTTTTCGGAATCCAGGGACAGCTTGACGGCCTCGCCCACCCGCTGGCCGGCGGCATTGCTTTCGCCATTGACCAGCTTTTCGACGTCATCCTCCGGCGCGCCGAGAGTCAACAAGGCATTGGGGATCTGTTGCCACACGGAGTTGTAGTAATCGCCCTCTTCTTCGGAGATTTCGAAGTCTCCATCAAGGTCCGCGACGGCGCAGACAAACTCGTCCAGGTTGTCATATGTGAAGTTCCCGTCTTCGATCCATCCCAAGACGGCGCTCATGGCCTGAGAGCGGAGCTGCGAGTCGGCATAGGACTCCAGAACACCGATTCTTGGGGCGGTGCCCGGCTCGTTCTGGGGGGCTCCTCCACAAGACTCCAGCACCATGCCATCCATGATTGGGAATACAGGATCGTCCATGATTACCGTAATTTTGTTGCTCATATTGAAGGTTCCTTATCGGATCAGGCGAGGTTGTCCGGCGATGCGTCGTGCGGATCCAGTGATGCAGACGGCCCATTCAACCTGCCAAAGATCAATTTCGACCTGGGTCACTGTGACGATGTACGGACTGGTGCCGTCATTTTCAGGGTCACGGGGAGGGACGAGCCCACCGGAGATGACGAGTTCGTCCATGATGGTCTTGGTTTGCTCATAGAGGGCTTCCTGCGTAAGGCCGTCCGGCTCAAACTTGACTTGGGACGCCGCTTCCAAAAAGCGATGATCGATGTAGTCAAGCACGTCATTGATCCACCCGAAGCGCAGGTAGTTGGATTCGTAGTGCTGTACCATGTCGTCATCGGCGCAGGCTCCCCCGCTGGCCATCGGAATAATGGGGTTGATCCGCTGATCATAGAAGCTATCGCGATTGATGTTCTCGTCAGGGAATAGCTGTTTCACGCCCGTTCGTGAGAGGTAGCCACGCTTTTGTCCGGCGGGCGAGTAATGAACGCCGGGCACGTTTTTCGTGTAGGTGGCGTTGCCCCGGGCCTTTGCCGCCGCCATAGCCCCGGACACGCCCCAGACGGCCTTGCCGCCGCGCCATGGATCATTGGCTTCAAGGGCTGAATAATAGCAGCGCGCATGGCGGCTCTTCAGCCCCAACTCCTTGACCCACTCCAATGCCTGCGAAGGGGAAAGGTACGGAGGTACGTCGAAGAAATAGCTGATGTGCCTGTCGTCGGCGATTTCCGCCTGCTTTGCGATAAAGTCGGGCTCCACGTTGCCCGCGGCGAAAAGAAGGTTGACCTGGACTTGTTCGTTGCTGAATACCGATGTTGCCTGTAGCCAGTCGGCCAACTCGGGCACCCCTCCGTCCGTGCCCCCGGAGAAGGAAAAGAGCTGCGGCGTGCTCTTTTTCCACTCAAGGGAGAGCAGGATGGGTTCCAGATCCTCCCAGGCTGTTCCTTCCAGAAAATCACAGCGGAAATGGGAGGAACGCGTTTCAAAGACGGTTTCGATATAGGCGGGGCGCCCCATGTCGTCTTTGTCGTCTTCGCCAATGCCGACCTCGTACCCTTCGAGTAGGGATTCGTACCCGGCGTCATCCTTTTCGTAGATGGAGAGCGTGAACCGCTGGCGGGCGGTGTCCACATCTTCAATACGGACGGTCCGTTTCTGGCAGTCGCACCCGTCAATGGGATAGAATACCATCCAGAAGCCATCATCGCCTACGAGGACCTCTTCGTTGTAACGGTGGGCTGCCGTTTCCACCGGCCCGGAGAAAGGAAGCCATTCACCTGTTTCCGTACCAGGTTTGTTCGCTGCGGAGGCGACGTGCGCAACAGCGCAAATCCATTGCTTATCGGCGTCCGTGACCAGATCGCCCGGTTTGTACGATGTGTCGGTCGCCCATGCCGTTTTCAAATCCCTGAACATCAAAAACGCGAGGGACGGGTAACGGTATCCCTTGGTGGACACGACCCGGACGGCATTGACCCAACTGCATTCCTTACATGCGTCGGAAAGCTGGCGCAGCCCCTCCATACCGTAGGCTTTCTTGGACAGCGGAGAGCCGAGAATCTGTTCCAATGACGTTTTTCCGCCGGACCATGTTGATTCAGGCTGGATTTCGAGAGGGATGAAGGGCTTGCCCTTGGAGGCCACGACAACGCACCCTCCAATGGAAACAGGCCCGCCTCCTGTTTTAAAGTTGTTGTCCAACGGCTCAAGGATCGTGATTCCAGCCGCATTGGTGATGGTGTGGTTCATGTTTGTCTCACTGGGCTATGCAGCCGGTTCCGCTTTGCCCTTTGCGGTGGGCGCAGACTGGGTGGGGGCTTTGTCGGCCGCTTTGGTGGAAGATGCTTTGGTGGATGCCAAGGCCTCGACCGGCGGGAGGGGCTCTTCTTCCGTGGTGATGACCAGCGATGGATATTGTCGGCGCAGGCGCTCGATGAGGGCTGCCGTCTGGGAAGTTGCGGGGCGGATCGTGGTCACCGTCCCCTGTGCGGGGATATCGATGCACGGGCGCCCGAAGACCTTGATGGGGTTGCAGCCGTTGTTGGTGATGGTCAGCTTGAGTTTTTCCATGTTGTCATTGGCTCCTGTGGATCAGGCTCCCGTTTTGGGGACCATCTTCAGGGTTGTGAGGTATTCGCGGCCGTCGAACGGCTGAAGGTTGCGGTAGGAGAGCTCCCACAGCGTTGAGCGGGACATGAGGTCCGTGAGGACAGGATGGCGGAAGGTGATGGCAGGGACTGCATCGCCCGCGACAAACCCGGTTTGGCCGTGTTCGGGGCCTTTGGCGTAGCACAGAGAGGTGTAGGGTTCCTGGGAAGGGTTGCAGTACAGATCGTACTGGCCGAATATCTTGCCGACATAGTGCGGCTGCGGCGAAGGGCGGTACCCGGGAGCTGGAGTGAAAAAGGGACTGGGCAGATAGCGGAAAATGTTGACGGACTGCGTGTCGCCGACAATCCCGGTGAGGCCTACGACGCCCGTTCGCTGCGTGAGGCGGGTGTCGATTTCCAACAGCGCGGCCTTGAGGGTTTCGTAATGCTCCTGAAGGGTGAGGGATTCCGGCCCTTCGTAGCACCATTCCGTTACACCCTTGGCGTAAAACAGCATCTGCCGAAGAATCTTGCGATCCTTGTCGGCTGCCAGGAGGTTGCGCATCCCGGCGAGGGTCATGTTGTCGATATCAAGGCCGTATTCGCGGCGAAGCCCCCATTGGGCCTGGATGGTGGAGTCCCCGGCAATGGCCGCTTCATGGGGATAGAGGGTCCTGCTGTCCATTTCATGGTCGATTCTGGGGATCAGCGTCGGATCCTTTTCGATGTCCACGTCATAGCCAATATGAACTTCAACGCCGATGGCGGGGGCCTTGGAGAAGGTCACGTCGACTTTTCCAGTGGCATAGTCCACCGTGCCGGTGACGTTTACCATTTCTCCCCCCAGACGGAAGGCTCCCATGACCGAGCCCGCGTCGTCAGATGCAACCACGTTATGATCGTGCAGCACCATGATGCGCTTGCGTTTCAACGGGTAGACCGTCCCGAACGCGGTCTTGGAGTCGAAGGAGAATTTCGTGGTTGTCCCATCGCCGTCGCCAGCCTTGAACATCTGATCCATCACGGCATATTGGCCGTTGTAGGTGTAGTCGATGATGTCGCCTTTCTGGAGATCGCCGAATTTGGAGCCCGCAATTCGTTTGATGCGGAAAAATTCCGACTGGTTGAACTGGCCGGGAATGAGGGTGACCATGTTGGGCGTGATGGAGTTCAGCAGCACGGGCAGGATGAGGGACACCATGCGGTCGCGCATGATGATGCCATCGGTTGTGCTCATTTCCTTTCCGGCGTCTTCGAAAACACCGGACAGGGCGGGCTTTCCTCTGCCCAGGGTCATGAAGTTTTCAATGGCTTGGTGGGCGCTGGCCAAAAGTTCATCGGAGGGGAGGGTTCCGCCGTGCTGTTCGATGAAGTTTTTCAGGGCGCGCGCATGGATTCCCATGATCATGGGGGCCTGTTCGCCTGCGGATTCATAGACGGAATTTTGGGATGCGGTTTTGAACGTCGTGTTGAGCTCTTCCCGCGAGATATCGCTTCGGAAGGAGCCATTTGCGTCAAGAATCGGGAGAAGAAGATCTCGGCGCATCTGTGCGGCGCGGGATGTACGATCCTGCGTGCTTTTCTCAAAGGCAGAGAAGTCGGGCATTTGCAATACTCCATAGTCGATTAGGTTTTCCGCAGATGCGGATCTTTGTGCCTAGCTGACTACGGAGTGGAGGATCTGTCACGAAAAAATTGCCCATATGTGCCGTATTTACGGGAGGTGAAGAAAAATGTATTTGGGTACAAGAGACGACAGGTTTTCGTCTATCTGTCTTGCTGTGAGCATATCTTTTACCTCGATTAATGAGTCCACCTTAGACGACAATCTGTTGAAGTCAGTAGCCAAATAACTCAGGGATGGAATGGGAATGCCTTGGACTTCGGACCACACTAAATGGCTCGTCGACACTGGCGAACGACTGAAAACCGCCGACGGTAAGGAAGTCGAAGTCTGGGAGTTTCGTCACGAGAAAGACGAGGCAGTGCTCTCCAGGTGGGCGAAACACTTCAGGAATCATTACTGCTTTGACAGTAAGATCGATTATTGGCGCAAAGGGTACAGGTACTCTCGCCGGGAGTATCTCAACGTCATAAAGTTCCCGGACCCAAAAGATGCCCCAGGACCAAGTATCCGCGCTGGCGACTTTGGAGAAGTGCTAGTTGCCGATTTTCTTGAATACTTGCGTGACTATTGGGTTCCACGCACGCGCTATGGTAATAAAACCAGTCGTAACGAGTCGACAAAAGGCAGTGATGTTATCGGTTTTCAGATATTTAAGGATGGCAAAGTATCTTCGGAAGATAGACTGGCGATTTTTGAAGTTAAGGCGCAATTTTCAGGGAAAAAGGCCAAGGCGAGGCTTCAAGATGCTGTAAATGATTCAGCAAAAGACCCCATACGGAAGGGGGAATCTTTAAATGCGATCAAGCACAGGTTGGAAGAGCGGAATGAATTTGATGAGGCTGAAAAAATTGAACGTTTCCAAAGCGTCGTAGATCTCCCATATAAGGAAGTTTATGGGGCTGTAGCGCTCTTTGAGAATCCGCTTTTTGACAGTCAGTTGGCATCCACGACTGATGCCTCCTCTCATCCGCATTCAGATGATCTTGTGTTGGTGGTCATCAAAGGGGAGCAGATGATGGCACTTGTCCATGAGCTCTACAGGAGGGCTGCGGATGAAGCCTGAAGAGAAATCCCAACTCCTGCTTGGCGTCACCCGGTCAAAGGCCAAGATGCTTGAGTACAGTGTTCCTGAAGAGCATCACATCAAGATCACCCAAGATCCGGGTAATCTCTTCACTATCTCAATTGGTTTGCTGGGCGATCTTGCCGCCGCTATCAACCGGGAGGAGACAGAGCCCGGTCCCCTCTCGGAGATGAGAACCAATCTGCTTTTCTCTGCCCGTTTTTTCGACTCCTACCTCCAATCAAAGTTGAACGAGACACTTGATCCATACCTCGTGCTTCTGGGGTCCGCCTCCTATTATTTGTGCGATCTTCCTGGAAGCGCATCGGTATTGGCGAAGCGCATTGATGGCAACTGCCCAGATTTGGACGGCAATGGTTTGGAAGAATTGTTACTCTGGTTACTGCAGGCCGATCTGGGAACCTATTTTGATGGAACTGAGGGACCATTCGGCGAATTCATTGATGAAATTTCAAAATGGGTTCTCCAATTTTTCAAGGATGGAAATGGCGAAGAAAAGCTTCTCGATTTGGTCACGAAACTGAGGGACTCCGTCTATGAATCCGGAACACCAAGGCAGCTCCTGTTTGGTGATGTTATCGCGGCCGTTCTGAGGAAAAAACTGGAGAATTCAGCTTGGAAGGCTCTGCCGTTATATTCCGGGTTGCCCCGCGACAAATGGCTCCATGCGCTGCAAAAGGATTCATTCATCAAGGAACTTTGGCCTGCGCAACACCTTTTGGGCAAGGCGGATGTTCTTAAGGGGGAGTCTGCAATCGTTCAGATGCCTACCAGTGCTGGTAAAACGAAGGCAACGGAACTGATCCTGCGATGCGCATTTCTGACCGAGCGAGCGTCTCTGGCCATTATCATCGCCCCGTTCAGGGCACTGTGCCATGAGATCAAGAACAGCCTCGTCGAGGCGTTTCACAACGAACCCACCAAGGTGGATGAATTATCCGATGCCTTACAGACCGACTTTGAGATTGCCGAACTCCTGGGCCACCAACAGATTCTGGTTGTAACCCCTGAGAAGTTGCTCTACGTTCTTCGACACGCTCCAGAACTGGCTGCCCACGTTGGTCTGTTGGTTTTTGATGAAGGTCACCAGTTTGACAGTGGCACCCGAGGCATCACATACGAGCTACTTCTAACATCATTGCGCTCGATGATTCTAGAAGGAACCCAGAAAGTACTGATCTCAGCGGTCATCAGCAACGCTGAGGCTGTCGGAGAATGGCTGAACGGCGAGCCTAATGTCGTTGAAGGCACAACACTGATTCCGACTTTTAGATCTATCGGGTTCACAAGCTGGCTCGATCAGTTGGGCAGAATTGAATACGTCGCTAGCCGTGATGTCGAAAAAAGCGAGTTTTTCGTTCCCAGGGTGATTGAAAAATTTTATCTCGAGAAGAAGAAACGGGAAAGAGCGGACCGTTTTTTTCCTAAAAAGACTGACGGGCAAGCTATCGCACTATACCTTGGTCTCAAATTGGTCCCGAATGGCAGTATCGCTGTTTTCTGCGGAAGGAAGTCAACAGCGGCCAGAGTCTGCGAAAAGGCCGTTGATATTATTGAGCGAGGCGCACCTTTGGCCTTGCCGTCAGATTTTTCAAACGCCCAGGAAGTTGAGCGGCTGACACATCTGCATATCGAGAATCTCGGCGCTGGTGCTCCGGCGTCCCAGAGTGCGGCACACGGCATTTTTTCCCATCATGGCAATACACCGCATGGTATCCGGCTGGCGGTGGAATATGCCATGCGTAACAGCCTGGTACGATTCGTTGTTTGTACCTCGACTTTGGCCCAGGGCATAAACCTTCCGATTCGATACCTCATCGTGACCAGTGTCTACCAAGGGATGGAGCGCATCAAGGCCCGCGATTTCCACAACCTAATTGGTAGAGCAGGCCGAGCCGGAATGCATACTGAAGGCAGTATCCTGTTCGCAGATTCGGAGATCTATGACAAGCGAAAGTCGTATAACGGCAAATGGCGTTGGAATCAGGTGAAAGAACTTTTGAATTCTCAGAATTCTGAGCCATGCACCAGCAATCTTCTATCAATCTTCGACCCCATCAAGAGTGATGACGGGAAAGACACCATCGCTATGGAGGCTCTGGATTTCGCCGAAGCCTATATCAACACCCCTGACAAAGTTGCCAAACTCGCTGCCGAGATAGCCGCACAACATGGAGACAATAGATTCTCACAAGACGGTGTCGAGCGGCAAATCGCCTGGAGAATCAGCCTCATATGTGCAGTGGAGAGCTTTCTATTGTCCCATGGGGATGAATCGGAGGATGGTCTTTCGGAAGCCGACGTAACGCGCCTGGCAGAAGGGACGCTTGCTTTCTTTCTAGCTGATAAACAGAAAAAAGCTCATCTCCGCGAGTTATTTCAGCTTCTTGCAAGGCACATTTCGGCAAATATAGCTGATCCCGTTCGCCGTAAAATTTACGGCAGGACGCTTTATGGAATGCAGGATGCCCAAGCCATTGAGGGATGGGTTAAGTCCAACGCTGACAGTCTACTTTCAATTGTTGATGAAGCAGAAGTACTCGATCTTGCTTGGCCATTGCTTACCCGGCATATCAATGGTGGCGTATTCACCAAGTTCGATACTCCGGAGGTGCTTAAAGAAATCGCACATGGATGGATCAGTGGAAAGTCCTTCAGCGATCTCCTGAAAACCATCCATAAGCGAAAAGCCAAGATGGTATGTGGCACCCGCCGGAGGGAATTCAAGATCGATCATGTCGTCGACGTCTGCGAAGGGACGCTCGCCTATGACGGTGCGCTTGTTATAGGTGCTGTGTGTGAATTCATTGAAATGCTCGCCCAAGATGGCACTAGAGAGTTACTCAGTCATTTGCAGCTTTTTCAAAAGCGTCTGAAATATGGCCTGCCCACGGAAACTTCCATTGCTTTTTATGAACTTGGCTTTTCAGACCGCGTCATCTCCCAGGACCTTGCCGTATCCCTGAATTTGGTAGCGACTCAAAAAAAAGCTCTCATCAAAGCGCTAAAACAAGATCGGAACAGAGCCAATGCTGTGATGGAAAAATACCCAAGTTATTTTCTGGAGCGAATGAAAAAGCTTCTACAGTAGAAATCTAGAACATCGATCCGAACTATATCGCTCTTAATCCTTTTTTAATATTGAATGAAATTAAGATATAGTAGATAGAGCCGTCCAAAGCGAATCACTTACACGGTGGGCTTTTCTATCCATTGGCGAACACATCCCCAGACCCCGTAGCCACAGCGGAACCGCAGGCTACGGGGTCTCCTATTCTGGCTATCTCCATCCCGTTTACGAAGACGTTGGGGGAACCGGCGGCGAGGACGGAGCCGTGGCATGTGACGCAGCAATGGGGAGCCCAACTGTCTCCTTGGCGGTGAACGGGAATGCCATTGACGAAGACATTGGGGCTGGCCCCGGTGGATGGGCGTGAAGGAAAGCACCCATGCCCCGTACAGACATCCCCGAGGCGGCTGACTCCCGGCATGGCCTACTCCTTTTCCAATTCTTTCAGGTAAAGGGCGTATCGGTCCGCGGGGTTTTCCTTGTAATGCAGCATACTCACCTTCAGGAGGGCATCGGATGCTCCGGATCCTCTCAGGCAGCATTCCCACTGTCCGATATTGGACTCGGCGATCTGTCTGAGGAGTAGGGTGTGCGTTTCAAGAGCGTCGGCGATACGCTCCAACTGTTCTGCTACGCCAGTGGTTTGACTCATTCTTAAACCTTTAGTTGAAGTCTATCCGGGGGGATTGTGCCTTGATGTTCCCCGGCGTCATTTCAAGGGATGATGCCCCGCACGTCATTTTGATCCGCGTGGGGGCGGACATGGTGATCGCATTCTCACCGTGGAGCAGGATGGTTCCGTCCGGGAGGATTTCTATGGCCGTTCCGCTGGAAAGCTGCGTCACTCGGATGGAGCCGCCTTGCGTGAGCTGGATCAAGCCATTGTGCTGTTTGAAGACGACATCTTCGGCGTATCCCGGCGTATCCGGAGCGGGCTCACCTTCCGCGCGCTTGTGCTGGTAGGAATCAGGCCCTTGCCAGACGTCATCGGGCAGATTGGGCTTCCCTCCCGGCATGGATGATGCCGCCGCGACGATGATCGGCTGGCGGCTGTCGCCGGCGTCAAACCGGACCCATACGATATCCCCTACCTGTACGGGGATGATGCCGCCGTTTCCGGGCCGGGAGCCGAGGGGAAGCTGATAGGTGGCCCATGGGAGGTATTTATCGGGGATCCCCGAGAATATCTCGGCCACACGTACCTGTACGCGCATCTGTTTCTTGGGGTCTTGTTTACTGATCACAGTCCCCCGGTACGTCCCCTCATATTTTTTAGGCTGAGGCAAGATCAATCACCCCCTTTACCCGGCATTGAAATTTTTGGCTGTAATAGGAATGGGCTACGGCACTTACAAGGATTTTCCCGGGGAGCCTCTCGTCAAGCGGCCGTTCTGGATTCGCGGTATGCCACAGGCATTTGATGACCTGCCCGGGCCGCAGGGCTCCATTTCCCTCGCAGTAGTAGTCGATGACATCGACTGTGCTGACGCTGTTGTTTTTGAGGGTGATGGGGTTTTGGCTTGCCGTGAATGCGGGTACGCCGCCACCGCCGATGCTTCCCTTTTCAAAGTTGAATCCGGAATAGTTCTTTTGGATGCCTTCCTGGAGTTCGGTCGTTCGGCTTGGCTGGCGATAGGCGGCAATGGTGTATTGCTCATCCGATTTGTTGTGATGGTAGGTAAAGGCGGGTTCCACTTTCCAGAGTTCCTGAAACCGCTGGAAATGGAGCGTATCCCGATCTGCCCATACCAGCGCCCCTTTTTCTACGGCAATCTGGCGCAACAGCCGGGAAGGGCGTTCCCCGGCAAGGCAGTGATAATCCTCAACGATGGGAAATTTTCCTATGTCGAGTTTCAATCCTTTGATGTAGTAGGGAAGAATTTCGGTTATGGATTTTTGAATGAAGCTTTTTGAAACGGTTACAAAGCATTTTGCTTGGTATACAGATGTGCTCATGAGCTGCATTTTGATGAAATGGCCGTTCGACTGCATTTTAAGAAGGGTGAAGGTCATATTGGCGTCGAGGCGATCTGATGCAAAGGAATCCGTGAGGGTCACGGAGAGCGTATCAAGTTCTTTGACCTTGAGCCCGTCGCGCAGATATGAGTATGGATCCATCATGGTGAGCAAGAGCTTGGGGCCGTCTAGGGACAGGGTTTCAATGAAAGTTCCCTCTTCGATGTAGCCGAGATCAAATTCCTGCCCGGATTGATTATGACATATCTTTTTGAATATATTGTTATTATACATGGCGTTATATGGTTGACCCGATAGACTGGAAGCGTTCGAAGGTTTCTGGGCTCTCGCGATAGTAAAGCACCTGGGTTTTGACCATGGCCAGCGTCCGTGCCGCCCATAACCGTCCATCACCCTGATCCGTGCTGGCGCTGTCGGTAGCTATGTCCCGCGTCGCCGTCAAAAAGGCCTTCACTTCCATATCCGGCTTTCCGTCTCCCAGGGGATACCGCACGGTGAACCGGCTGTGCCGCCTTCCGAATTGGCCGATATACGCCCACCATGCAATGGTCAGGTTATCAAGCGTCGGCTTGTCCCAGGCGCAAAAGGCGATAGAGTACGAAATCTCTACAGGCACGGCGGTGAGCTTGATTTTGGTTGTTCCCTCATCGGAATAACGGGTTAAATCGTACGAGCGGGGTTTCTCGTCGCTTCCACTCAGCCCCGGAGAACGGTAGTAGGCGATTACCGGGAGATCCGGCAGGGCGTTCCCATTTGATACCTTCCCGGCGATTCGTATCAGGAGGGTCCGTAGGTCTTCGTTATCGGCCCGGAAAATTTTGGTGGCATTATCCCGGCTGAGGAAACGCTGAAAAGCTGCGGGGCCGCGGGGGGCCAAACCTTCATAGGCGGCGACAAGAACGCGCCCGAATCCGAAGTCAACGGCTTGGAGATCGGAAACGGTATTGGCTGCGGCCATCATAATACTCCTACGATATCATCTTGCGGGCTGCCGGGCTGCAACGGGCCTTCCTCTTCCGGTGCGGCGGCCGGGACTTCACCGAGTGCCGGGAGGGGAAGGCAGGTGTGCACGAGTCCGACGCCCAATGTCCTTCCGATAGGGGCGCTGTCCATGATGTAGACCGTTCGGGGTTCCGGCTCTTCGGCGTCCAGTGTCGGGAACTCAAGCCACTGAATAAGGGAATACTTGCGGGCGCCGGGAACGGACAGGATGATGCGCATAGGCTGTGATACTCCGATGAAGTTTTCTGCCAGGGCGGACGAGAGGACGCCGAAGGCCAGCGCGTCATCCGGCACTATGCGCGCCCGTGCCTGGATAGGCTTCTCATAGCTCTGCGCCCGTTCTCCGCTTTCGATGGAGCCGACGACATCCTGTTCGACCGTCACCTGTTCGTCGTGGCTGGAATCCTTGGCGATCCACACGAGGCAGTCGAAGGCCTCGGGGGACGCCGCCAGCAGCGTGGACAGGTCCTGTTTTAGCACGCGGCCCGGTTGTCGGTAATCTCTGGGGGCGATGGTCATAGCCGTATACCTTCCTCTTTCATGATGGCGCGGACTTCATCTTGGGAAATTTTGTAGTGCTCAGACGTGGTTGCGATTATTTTTGCAGATGTTGTTGCCCCTGGGATAGCATGGAGCAGTGCGGAAGCGGCTTGCAGAGCCTTGACCAGCATCTTTCTGGCGTCAGGGCTCATGGGTGCGGCGGTGCGCGTTGAGAGTTGCGTGCCTCCCGGCTTTCTTCGTGGCTTGAGGTTTTTCCGAGCGTTCCGGGCTTCCGGCGTCGAAACGACCTGTTTGGCCTCCCGCATGAATTTCTTGAGGGCGGCGCGGGATTCCGGCGTTTGGCCTGTAATGCCGCGCGCCCGGGAAACCTGCTTGAGTTCTTGCTGGTTGAGCAGGCGCGCCCGGGGATCGGCGAACCCGACAGAAGCCGACTGACGCTCCAGTTCGCGAGAAAGGACAGCCTGGATAGCGTTTGTTTTCAAGACGCGCAGGACTTTCAGGACGTGCTTGCAGCAGCATCCCGTCAGGCCGGGGTTACGGATTTTTGGGAAGTCCTGTTCTTTTGGGGGATTGATGGCGAAGCCACCGATCTGCGTGAGGTAGCGATACCAGTACTGGTGGCGCCCACATGCGCAGTCAAATGATATCCGGCCGGTAGCCGCTTCCTTTGCTGCGATGAGTGGGTTCAGGTAGGGGTTGTGCAGGTGCCTTTCCCAGTCCTCAAGGCGTACGCGGACAAGGTAGTGGGGGTTGATATTCCCCTGCACCTGGAAGAACAGCATATTTCCGCTCACCTTGTAGAGCAGGGCGGATTTCACTTCCTGTGAACGCTGGCGGTCGGCTTCCCGTGACGCGTTTTCCAGTTGGGCCAGCGGCACGCCCCGGGTTTCCGGCCGGAAAGCCTTGTCCGCGCGCTCCCTCGCTTCAACGAACCGCTTGAGGTCGTCTACGGTGTAGGAAACCGTCGCCCCTTTTCTGCCGTAAGCCAAGACGAGGTCTGTACCGGATTTGATGTGCTTCCGGAGCAGCGCCGGAGTGAGCAGGCCTACCGCGTCCGCACGGTGCTCTCCCGCGTCCTGCCTTTCCTTTCTGGCCTCCCTGTCGAACTCCTTGGCCATTTGTTGAAGTTCTTTCCAGTTCATTTTCCAATCCCCTGCGTTTCCATCTCCGCATAGTGCCGGATGCGTTCCCTCAGCCATGCCGTAGTGGGGAGCGTCAGCACTGTGCCTGCCTCCACCCGTTCTCTGGGGTCATCAAGGGCTGCGGCGATCATGATCACCCATTTCAGCGTATCCATGCTGTACGCTCGATAGGCGATCAGTTCCGGCATGAGCGTTTCCGAGGGTTGGATTTCGTATGTGAACCAGTTCTTTTCGAGGTCCTTTGTCTGGGCTGCGCGGATTTCCCGATATAATTCCGCTCGGAGCAGTACGTCTTTGATGTTTTCCGGAGAAAGCCTTCCTCCGGTCGAGTCGATAGCCATAGGGCACCTACCGTGGATAGGAAAGTGGAGTTCCAGCGTGAACGGAGCGTTCAAAGTCCCGTTGACGGAACTCGTCATAGCCGGTCGTGATGGCAAAGAAGGAGTCCAACGGAGATTGGGGAGACGGCCGGTTGGACTGGGAAGCCTTGGCAAATTCATTCAGCCATCTATCGGAGAAGGGAAGCTCCATCACGGCCCCGGCGACGCACATGAGGATGGCCTTGTGCCCGCCGGTCATCCGGTTCCAGTCCACATCATAGACGAGCCGCCCCCTTTCATCGTGCCCGAAGTTGACCATCGCCATGTCGCCTTTGCGGATGGCGTGGGTTTCGACGCCGCGGTCGAGCATGAGGTTTCCAACCGCATCGAGAGAGTAATACCAGTCCAGGCAGTGCTGGAGCATGGTGCGTCCATCGTCCATGATCTCGTCAAAGTTGAAGGAGACGGCGTGAGGGGAAAAGTTCTGCGTCCGATCCTCCACGATTACGGCGAATCCCTTTTCCGTTTTTTCTTCGATGTCCTTGAGGAGCTTGTTTTTCCATTCCATTGGAGGTCCGGAGATGGGCAGGCAGTGCGTAACGACCAGCACGCCATCGGTATAGAGGGCGTGCGCACGGAATTTCCGTTCGGATTCGAGGGCTATGGAGAGGATTTTTTTGTCTTGCATCACCTCACGATAAGGCAAATCGTAGAGAACTTCAGGAAAGAGCCCCGTAAATACGGCATATCTACGGAAATACGTCTGATTTCAGGTGAAATGTTTTTGTTGCAGTTTTTCGTGAATGCGTCTATTGAAGGTGTATTGCAATGCAATAGACGCACTTTGTAATAAAAACAGAGGAGGCAGACATATGGCACCGACTACCAATTTCAGCGTTCGCATGGATGCGGACATCAAGAAGAAGTGTGAAGCGTTGTACGGAGAACTGGGGGTCAATCTGACCACGGCCATCAATGTCTTCCTCCGTCAGTCCCTTCGGTCTGGAGGTTTTCCATTTGATGTCCGCATGGACAGGCCGAATCAGGAAACCGTGGCGGCCATGCTGGAAGCGGAAAGGCTCATCAGCGATCCTTCCGTAAAGCGGTGGAATGACGTTGAGGACGCCCTGACGGAGTTGAAGCGGTGAAAACCTTGGATATCGTATGGACTTCGCAGTTCAAAAAAGACTACAAGCTGGCGATGAAACGTCATTTTGATATCGGTCTGTTAGATGATATCATCCGTCAGTTGGCGTCTAGGGAAACACTCCCGGAAAAGAATAGGGATCATTTCCTGACCGGAGAGTGGAAAGGATACAGAGAGTGTCACATTCAGCCGGACTGGTTGCTCATTTACCGAATAGAAGAAGGACTTTTGGTGCTGGCCCTTGCCCGCACCGGGACGCACAGTGACCTTTTTGGTAAATGAACAGAGTGAAATCCGTCTGCTAGATAAGAGCCCTGCCTCTGGAAAAGAGGCAGGGCTTTCTTGTGTTTTTGATCTGCAGATTGCCTATAAAGAGAGGCGTCTTTCATGGGAAATCCATTTTTTCGTGTCTCTGTTCTGGACAAGAGAGTATTCCCCCGACTCGGCTTCAAAAAGCCATCAATCAGGGCTGATCCGTTTTGCCCTTCCGATGCCGGTGGTTTCCGAGGTCCGGGGAGCAGCTATCTGGACGTCAAGAGAGTCCGCCTTGAGACCGGCCCAAAACGCCTCAAATCCTCGATAGCGCATGAAGGAATCAAGCCACCGTCCACTCCAAAATTCCTCACGGGAAAGGGTCTGCATATTGAAAGAAATTTTATTGAAACGCTGGCTTACATAGTCTTCTCTTGCGATAAGCAGATTATCTCCGGTCGAATCGCCAAAAAGGAGAAAAGGACCTATGGGCATCATAGTGACGCTCATTTCGTCATCAGGTTTTGCCAAGCCGAATTTTTCAAGTTGTGCGCGAATCCGTTCCAAGCTCATGCGGCACCTCCCACATGATGCGAACATACTCTTATGTTGATGTGAAATCAATTTTTGATTTATTTTATGATTGATATTACTCTCTGTTTGGTAATTAAAAACTATTTCGCCTGCGTAAAGAATGAGGTAATGGAGCTCTAGACATTTTTCTTACAGTATCATCATAGTCTCCTACTTCTTTGCTTTCATATTGTACCGGTAATTGATGAAGTTCTGCTTCAATCATTTCTGTCGTGCGGAAAAGCGAAATGTTAGGATATACGTTAGGCTTAAGAACAATTTCGGTATCATGTTTCCATTCTTCAATCATTTCCTTGTATGTCCTTCCAGGTATTATGCGGAATCCTGTTCCATTTTGTACTCCCCAATCGTAATGTACTCCGACACGCATACCTTCGAATAAATGTACATAAACACGTGCAATAACATATATTCCCAACGGACCATTTTTTGGAGATGATTTATATGGAGGCTCTTCTTGAGTCTCTATTGTAACCCCTTCTGCGTAGTCCTTGGCTAAACGAATATCGCGGGCAACATAAAACCCCAATCCTCTTTCGAGCCCAACGGCTGAGCCTGCATAGGTAAGCATAAGCCCATGCATACCTATATTTCTGAGAGATGCTAAGCTGGTTCCATGATAACCAATAAACGAATATTTTTGCTGCGATAGCAGCGCATCCGCAGCCTCAACTAGAGCAGCAGTTGGATTATCACTGAGTTGGGAAAACAAAGGCATATTGGGGAAGATGGGCATGGCTTTCCTCCACGGGTATGATTATCCCTAATTCTGATTGAAGAGGTAGGCAAGAAAATTATTCCCCCAAGCGCGCCCTAGCCAGCTCCAAGAACCTGTCACGCTCCACCGTGGCCTTCTGCCCATCTTCGGCGGGGATGTAGTCGAGAAGAAAAGCGAAACAGCAATTGTCGGAAATGTCCGGGGACTTGATGCCGTCCGACTTCATTTTGTCCTTTGGGGTCATCTGGTACCTACCGCGCTCATCGATGCGATAGGGGAGCCGACTGGCCTGCTCGACGAATTTTTTCAGCGATGGCCCCTTGAAGCGCCCGGTAAAAATGGCTTCGCGCATTTTGCAGTGGGCGTAGGCGCGCAGGTTGAAGTAGCGGTTCTTCTCGGCATCACTATGGCAGGGGAGCCCCCAGTGGATGCGCTCCACGGGGATTCCCATTTCTTCCAGCTCCAGAATGACAGTGCGTCCCGCGCCGTCGCCGTCAACGCCGATGGTGAGCGCAGGGAGTTCGTGGTATTTCGCGGCGATTGCGCGGGCAAAATCCTTTTCGTTCAGATCGAGGTATTCATGGCACTCCACGGCTTCGTACATGCGCTCTTCCCGCGGCCCGGACACCTTGAACAGAGTGGCGACGGAGGAGTCGCGGTGAACGCCTTCCGCCACGTCACAGCACAGGACATACCCATACGCCTCTTGGTGGATGATCTGCGCGCTCTGGCACTGGACGCACCATTGGCGCGGGATCAGGAAACCTGAGAGGTTGTCGGGAAGGCGTCCGAGAACCTTGATCTGGTACTCCGGGGAGTGGGGCCCGCCGTACTCCTGCAGCTTCTCCGCGATGAACTTCTTGGAGACAATGGGGCTCTCCTCAGAGTTCATGGTGATTGCTGTGTATATCCCTTCTTTTTTTCCGTTTTCGATAGCCAGCTTGGTCATGGCTTCGGCAAAGTGCCCTGCAGGTCTGGTAGGCTGCGAGGTCATGACATATCGGTTACGTTCGTGCGTGAGTGCGCCGCGGAGCACGCCGTGGATGGCGTCGTCAATGCCGGAGGCTTCGTCGGCTAAGATCATCAGGTTGATGTTGTGCTGGCCGGCGAGGTTTTCCGGTTTCGACTTGCTGGCGGTTTTGGGAAGGACGTACCACGAATCCTTGTAGGGTTTCGCGTAATAGCGGCGAGTTTCCTTGATGAAATACCCTTTCATCCACGGATACATGGTATCCATGGCGTCGATCACCTCATCGAGGTATTTCCAGACGACGCTGCGGGCCTGTTCGATGTTGGTGGCCGTCAGAATGGCATTTGAAAAATGGAAGACTCGCAGGTGCCAATCGAGTGCCCATGCCAGTAGGAACGACTTGCCGGTGCCATGTCCGCTGGAGACGGCTACCCGGCAGCCGGGTTTTTCCACGGCTTGCAGAAATTCCAACTGCTGCCACGTCGGGGTGTACTGGCAGTTGTCCAGTACATACCTCGTCAGGTTGTCATAGTAGCGTTCCTGAAAGTCGCGGTAGCGCGGATCGTAGAGGATATCTCGGCACTTCATGGTATCGGTAACTTACTGTTGCGGATGGAAGGAATCCGAGCTGGAAAGTTCCTTCTTGAGCTCTGTTACTTCGTGCTGGCGTTGGGGGAGGAAGCCCGTCTGCTGTTTTTTGATCTCTTCCAGGCGGGCATTGGCGCGGTCGGCCATTTCCTCGGCGGAGATCACGGCATACTGCCCCTCCGTGGGGTCTGGGGTTTCCACTGTTTCCTTGGCAAGCAGGAGGCGGACGGAATCAGGGATTGGCAATGCCGCTTCATCGAATCGGATTGCTGCTTCTGCCGCCGTGCAGCGGTTTTCCCGGAGATCGGCAAGGATAGCCTTGGCTGCATCGGACGGCGTGCGGTTGGCTTCAAGCGGTTTGGCCTCTACCCATCCCCGATCCCGGCCCTGAGTTCTTAAGACGAACATAGCGGCGGAGAGGCTCCCTTTTTTCACGGCTTCGTAAAGCGTATCCTCGGCGTCATCCAGATGCTCAAGACGTTTGCTTTCAAAGTAGTCACGAAGGTTAGGGTATTTCTCAATATACTTATCAAGCGTCGTGCGGCAACACCCTAGAGATTGGGCCGTCAGTATTTTTGAACCGTTACATTCCTGAGCGGCCTTCAATGCCTTGGCTTCGGAAAATAAGGCGCGCTTGCGGCCGGTGCCCGCCTTTTTTCTTCCTGCGGCTTTTCCCGCAGTCTTTTTTCTACCTGTCGCTGCCATCGGATTTCATTTTGTTTTTGCGAATGACTTCACAGGCGGCATCAAGCAGGAGTTGCAACCCTCCTTCGATATTCTCTGCCCGTTCTGTAGTATGATGGCTCTTGCCGCAAAAAAGGCAGCGGCGTTTTCGTATCACCACGGATGGAAGCGATGTTGTCTCTTTGATCTCCGTAGCCCCTTTCTTACAAAATGGACATTGATAGTCTGACATCAAGCACTCTCTTTTTCTTTAGAATGGAGAGATTCACGCCGCAGTCGTGCAGCGTCTTTCCGTTCATAATACAGCATGATTGTAAGCATATTAACGGATTGGCGCAGCATGGCGTTTTCACACGAAATACACATTCCCGTTTCCGGATTGATGTAAAGAAGTTCCCCGCATTCTATGCATTTACCTTTTTCCATTCCGTATTGATGAGAAGCCATAGTTACCTCAAAAGTATTTTACGGTGAGCAAGGCTAGAGAGATGATAATGGAACCGGCAATGACAGGCAGGAGGAAAGAACGAGGTTCAAGAGCGCAGCGTACTTTACCGGAGAATGTTTTTCTAAAATGTTGGCATTGTTCAAAGCATAGTGCAGAACGATGTACTGTATTAGAGTCGTCCACTATAATATTGAATCCTCCGAAAGGAACGACTTCAATTTTACCAGACTCTATTTTTTGTAGACATATGCGCCCATGCGGGCACCATTTTGTGTGAACAGACATGGCGAGTTTTCTCTATTTATTGTTTTTCAGTCTTCCCCATGAGCTTTGCAATATTGGTTTCTGCAAGCTCAAGACGGGCATAAATCCGGGAGTGTGAATCTCGGTTTTCTTCCTTATCCGCAAACTGGCGCATACAACTGGCATGTTGCTGAGTCAGTGCATCTATTTTTTTGGCAAGGCGTTCAAACACTTCTTCCTGCCTTTGGCTAGAACGCTGGTGAAGTCCTTCTTGCCGTGTAATCCACCGCTGGATCATCCACCATGTTACGCTGATCCAGCCGGTGCCAACTGTTATAATCAGGAATAGGGTTTCCCGTGGTTCAAGAGAAGACAGTTGCATCTGGTTCTCACTTCTTGATGGTTGTTGTGGGGGTAGAGTGGTAGAGCATCGATTCGTTGTTTTGATTGGCCCGTGAGGTTCCAAACCAATAGACGGTGACCGTTACCGCAAGTGTATCAACCGTGCCGAGTACCCGCCCGACGAGTTCTCCGCTGACTCTGGGATCAAATCCCCACATCAAAATGATGCCCTCCATGCCGAAGGCAACGCAGAAGAGAAAGACAGAGAGCCAGAAGAGCCGCTCCCTGTCGCCTCCGTCGATTGCAGCTTGGCGGGCATTTTTGCGATCATCAGCCTCAATTTTGAACTGTGCCGTATACCAGTTCATGATGTTTGCACGGTTATCAATTTCGAGCTGCTTCAGTTTGAGGGCGGCATCCGGATCATTGTTGAGCGCGTCCATGATTGTTTGAGGCGTCGCCTCTACGTTCAGGCAAGATGCGACGAGGGAACCCGCTGCGGCACCCACCGGGCCACCGAGGACGCCGCCGAGGATGGGAGCGGCCTTCCCTATGGCTTGTCCCACGTCTTTCCAATTGAGGCTCATGCCGACCCCCGGCCGCGTTTGGCGAGCCAACCCTTGGTGTACTTTCGGCGGGTGATGTTGCCGCCGTTTCCGAGCTCAACATAATGAACGCACTGGAAGCCGTTGATCCCGTTTTGTATGGCTGTGGCGCACCCGTTGGCGACTTCCTGCTTCAGGCGCTGGCGCGTCTTTGGGCCGATTTTGCCGTCCACCCCGATGTCGGATCCGTATTCAAGCGTACCGTTTTTCAGCTTGCGGTTGAGGCAGTTCAGAACCTTTTGCAGGTTCGTGACCATCCGCCCGCCACCCAAGTTTACAGCCTGCTCGAACATTTCGTATGCGAGCTCATAGGGTAGCTCGTCGCATCCGTAGGTATCCCAGAAATTCTGCTTGTAGAAACTCTCTGTGAGGGCTTTGAGCTGGCCAAATTCGGGATGCTTTTTCGGCGTAATGCCGGATTTTTTCATCCGGTCAATGATCGCCCATCCCGCCCACCGGGGCCAGTTGTTCCGGCTGATCCCACTCCACGTTTCTCCGCCGGTGTCGTCTGGGTCGCACTCGAGAACCCAAAGGCCCTCATCGGCCAAAAGCGTTGGAAGTGCTTTTTCTTCAAAAATTCCCATACTGATTAACTCCTTTTCGCCATGTCTGGCTTCCAGCACATCACGGAGAAAGGAGGTGCGGTCAAAGAAAACCTACTCAGATATGCCGCATTTACTTTATGGGAGAAAAAAATTTCAAATCCTTCCATAAGGGGGAAAAATGCAACAACGCTGTCCAGTGTCTACTTTTTGCCTACAAAAAAAGCATAAAAACAAAAAGATGACGCATGGTTGAGATGTGAGAATAAGTCCTCTTTTTGCTTTCTTTTGAAATGCTTTTTGCCCCTCAAAAAGGGGTAAAGAGGGAGAGGAAAGTTCATTTGAGGGGACAATACCGATCAAAAGCCGATTTTGAGGAAAGAAAAGAGGATTCTCATTTTTATTTCGTCTGTTATTCCTGATGATTCCTTATTTATCCTTTTCGACCATTCCAGAACCAAAGCACTCTGAGCAGCCGTCCCCTTCACAGATTGGGCACCGCGTCCACTTGAGGGGGGAAGGTATCTGGTAGCAACTCAGTGGCGTGCCCGCCGAACAGTCATGTTTACCTTCTCCCTGTGTGTCCATAGCCCCTTGCTCCGCGTTCGGTTTCTGAAAGCTGCGGCGCCCACTCGAAGCGCACATTTTGGATGGGGAGAATGGTCAGTTGGGCAAACCGATCCCCAACTTCATAAGGGCATCCTTCGGCTCCTGAAAAATGGAAATACCCGCAGACTTCCCCGCGATAGTCCGAGTCGATAACTCCGACAGAAAAGGCCATGTGCAGCCCCGTGCGGTAAATGGAGGAACGGGGAAAAAGGAGTCCGACATAGCCGCTAGGAATTTCAAAGGCTAGGCCAGAACCAATTTTGAGAATCTGTTCGCTCCGGTCATACCAGACTGAAGCTGCGTAGAGATCGTATCCCGCTGCGCCATGGGTGCCGTGGAAAGGGATTCGGGCATATGCGGAGAGTCTTTTGATCTTTACCTGTGAAATATATCCGGCATCTCCCTCCCAGTATATTTGAGCGGAACCTCCCGGGCGCGAGAGCGCACATTCAGAACACGGGGCGCATTCCGTTGGAACGGTTTTATGGGCACACGTTGAGCAGCCTACGGGTAGCCGATTCATATTCTTCTTTTCCTCTCAGATGATTCTTTTCCGAACACTTCAACCTTCCAACCCCCTCCCTGAGCAAGCTGGACGGCAACGAACGTAAAATATGGGAAATGTTCGGCGCAGGTTTTGATTTTCACGCGGGCGTCATCTTCCCAGTGCCCGCCTTTGACTTCATGAAACTCTATGGTTCCGTCACTTTTGAACACCATGAAGTCGGGCGTGTATGTCGTTCGGGGAGCGAGGACGAGCCGGATCTTTTCAAATTCCCAAGCCAGAATTTCGCCGGATGTAAGCCGTTCATCCAAGAGCATCGCGTATCGGTATTCCGTTTCGTTCAGAATGCCTTCGGTGTGGTATGCCCGCCCCGGTGCCGGTTTTCTGGCCTTGGCCTGGAAGCCCGCTTTTTGCGCACGCTTCCCCTGTTGAGTGAGAAGTTCCACTTCCGCAGCCGTCAGGCGCGATATGTCTTTCCCCTTTAACGCGCTTGCCGGGATTGAAGGAGAGCCCGAGATGCCTTTTCTTTCGTTTCCCACGCTCCATCCGCTCATAACGCCGCCTGTGTTGATGGTTGTTGCTTCAGGATGCGCCATACCTGCCGCTCGGACAGATCGTACCTGCGGGCGAGAATGGCGACCAAGGCCCTCTCGCTGTGCCCCCTTCTGGCCAGTTCGTCCCGTTCCATATTCAGAGACGAGTTACGCTTGTCCAGCATCGCCTTTTTGAGGTTGGGGATGTAAATTGCCCGCTTCGCAAACTCCCGGCACAACGCTGAGGCCGATTCATCCCCCAACGCCGCGCACAGACGCAGATACTGTTTTTTCCCGGCACTCCCGGACGGTATTGCCACGGTCGTTCCTCCAAAGTGCTCGACCAGCCGGAAAACGAACGGCATTCCCAAGCGTTCCGCGACAGAGCGCAAAGGGCCGGATAACGATTCCGCCGTAAGTGCTTCACTCATATATTCTCCTACAGCGCCCGTTGCAGGACGCTCCTGAAATTCGCCGGAATGGGCAGCGGCTTCCGGCGGTCAAACTGTCCGGCCTGATTGTCCGGCCTCACGCCATGCCGCCACTTCTCCATGAACGACAAGCCCGTCTTCCAGCCTTCATCGCGCTACGCCTGCGTCGGCATGTCGATGACGGGAGCCCCGAACCATGCGTGGAACAGGTCCGCAGATGTCGATCTGCAAAGCGGAAAAACAGCGTAATTCATACCAACGAAGCCGTAGTTCCTGTGGTATAACCCAGCCTTGAGACCCGCATCCAGCGCCAGTTCCTTCTAAAGCGCCTACACGGCGGACAACCTAGAGTCTCACACGAAAGTATCCATGTTTTTCAATAGGTTATCATTGAAAAATAGCTTCATAGGCTTCGTTTTTACCGTCTGTCTCTAACTACCTTATTCTTAATCTTTTTTTAGACAATACTTTTATGAAGCCACAGGAAGCCCCCCATTCATATGTCCGGAACTTTTCTTTTTTTCCGGAGGACTCCATGCCTGAGAAAATTTCCCGTTTCGCCATCCTCGTCCGCTACATGCGGGCGGCCCCAAAACGCTACTTCAACACGCGAGGCAAAGCCGACCTGTCCTGCGCCAAGGAACTCGAAAAGGAGGTCGACGACGAACTTACCGTCATCTTTGGCGGCGTCCAGACGCAAGGAACCTTATTGTAGGAGAACCAATCATGCAAAGCCCCGCACACCCCGTAATCCCATACCCACACGAGGCCATCCAATACACCCGCTGTGTTCTGGCCCTGTCCATGATCACCGTGGCACTATCCCTCCTCAAGCCCGAAACGCTTCCTCAGCTTGGCGACCTTGGCAGACAAGTCGAGAAGGTCGACCGCTGGATCGAACGGTGTAGCGATGATGTCCAGCGCAGGCTGTCTGCTGGCGCAAAGCGAGATCTCGACAGGAGGTTCCATATCCTCGCCGGGCACGTCGGGGATATTCAGGCCGCTGCCGGCGACGCTTCCCGCTGGACACAATGGGGTGCCGGGATGTGGGCCGGGCTGACCTTCCTTGAAGATTGCCGGAACACCTGCCCCGCCTACTTCCGGGGTCTTCACTGGCACAACCTGCTCAAAACGCTGACCACGCTGTGCAATGCGCTCGAAAAGGTCGACCCGCGAATCGCCGAGATTGGGACGCGGGTGTACGAGCGGGCCGCGTAGGATGAAAGGAGACAACTATGGAAACGACAATCTCGGAAATCCGCTCAATCGTACAGCGGCGTCGGGAGTTAGAGATTGAAGACCAACGTCTCTACCAACGGTTTCTCGAACTGCTCGAACTCAACCAAGGGACTAGAAAATCTTCCCGCGATAGGCTATCCCCAGAATCAGGGAAGGCGCTTTTTGCTGGCTTGAAGAGAGGTTTTCATGAGCGTAGCAAAGCGCGGTGACGGCAGATTTGTCGTCAAGTTCAAAGATGAAGAAGGGCGCTGGAAACAGCGCTCTTTCCGTACTGATGAAGAGGCTCGGCAGTTCGATGCGGATTGCCAATATGATAAGGTGGAAAACACGCGCCTGACGCTGTTGGAGGCGGTGCTGGTGTACTTAAAGAACACTGAGTACGCCGAAAAAACCATAGCAACGTACGAGTTTTTGGTCTGTGGTCATGACAGGCAAAACGGCTATCACCGGGAAGGTCCAGCGGAGTTTATTGCCGACCGTTTTGTTGACACATTGACACGTCGTGACCTCGAAAATGTGCGCGAGAGGTGCAGGAATGATGGTCTAACTATGACAAGCATCAACTCCTACGTTTCAAAACTCAAGGCCGCAATCAATTGGTGCGTCGAACAGGATTTGCTCCACGAGAATCCTTGGGGGAAATATCGGCAACTCCCAGGCGCAAAAAACAAGCCACGGACGGGAACGCTGGAAGACTTTCACAAACTCTTTCCTGTGCTCCCGCCGTGGCTTCAATGGGCAGCCCAAACCGCCATTGCCCTATGTCTGCGTCCCGGCATATCCGAACTTTTCCGTCTCGAATGGTCGGCATTCGACTGGAAGGCTAGAACCGTGTGCGTTTACATGCCGAAAGTTTGTACTACAAAACTTGTATTCCCGCCAGAGGCATATCTTGCCGAAGCGTGGCTACGGTTCAAGTCAGACATGGCAGCTGGAAAAACCCTCGTTTGCCGTGGGAGAAAAGGCACGGCAGTGACCTCCTCCATGTACCACAAGTCATGGGATAGAGCATGTAAAAAAATCGGCGTACTTATGCCTATGTACGCGTTACGGCATATTGCTGCTTCCGAAATGCTGGCAAATGGGGTGGACATCGCAGCAGTGGCCGCGCAACTTGGGCACAAGAACATCACCACAACAGGGGCATTCTACACTCATGCGCTGGCATCATCCCAACGGCGTGCAGCTACATGCCTCCCTGATTGCACCAACTTGGTGCGGAATGGTGCAGAAAAACAATTATATAATTAATAAAAATAATGTATTGAGCATAAAAGCTATCTTCCTTCGGTGAACGTCTCCTCGCTCCAGATTTCGAGTCCCGCCTCACGTGCCATACGGGCGAAAACGCCTTCGCCCGGCACGCGGGTTCCGGTAAAGGAGCCGTCATAGATTTCCCCGGATCCACAGGAAGGAGAGCGGGCCTTGAGGATCGCCGCTGTGCAGCCGTTTTCCAACGCCAGCCGCAAAGCTTCCTCTGCCCCACAGGTAAAGGCACCGGTCACATCCGTTCCGTCTTTGGCGACGACACGCCCGCCCCTGATTTCCGAGGGAACGCGCGGCGTCGGAAGCCCCCCGAGGACTTCCGGGCACACCGGTAGGGCCTGCCCCGTGCGGACCAGCGCTTGTACCGCCGGACAAGGAGAGCAGCCTCCGTCATACCGGCAGGATTCACCCGCCAGACACGCGCTGACCACATACTGTTTGGACATGTTCGGATCTATCCTAATGCAATCCTACTCTAACAGAATTCACGTACCAGCCCGGCGGCGTGGGGGAAGGTCTGCCCCAGAACGTCGGGATCGGCCATTTCAAAATCCGCAAAATCAAATCCCGGAGCCACGGTACAGCCCACAAGCGCAAAATCGGAACCTTCCGCCGGAGTAGCGCCGAACCAACAGCCGCCAGGGACGGTGTATTGGAGGTACTGGCCGTTGAGTACATCCTGCCCCAAAAGGATTTCTTCTGCGGTCCCATCCAGCCTGACTATCGCCAGCCGCAGGGGGGCTCCGAGATAAAAATGCCACATCTCGTCCTGTTTCAGCCGGTGCAGATGGGAATATTCTCCCCGGCGCAAGAGGAACAGGATCCCCGTGGAGAAGTTCCGCGTCCCTCCGAAACCGGGCAGGGCGTCGGCGGGGATTGCTCCTTGGCTGCGATATGTCTCGGCGAAAAAACCGCCTTCAGGATGCGGGGACATGCTGAAATGCTCTACCAGTTTCTGAGGATCCATTTTTTCTTCCTTAAGCGTGTGATTGGAGGGTGCCGCGACCGCATCAGTCGCAGCGGGCTTTTTCATGCCTCAGGCGCGGACAGTGCCGGGCCGCTTTTTCCACTGCGCCACTGTGCTACGATGCGTCTTCGGGCTTTTCCCCGTTCGCCTGTGCCCGCAATTTTTTCGCCTTGATGATCAGTTCGGGGCGGTATTCGAAATGCATGAGGTCGAAATGCTCCCACTTTCCGCCCCAGATGAAACCGTTGTCCTCAAAGAGTGAGACGATGGCGGAGGGGAAGGTCTTCTGTAGCGGATGCGGGCGGAGTTTGCTCCATTGCCAATACGGACCCTTGTCTGGATTGAGATCCACCGCAATCCCGAAGCTGTGGGGGCTCAGGCGGTTCGTTTTGGCGATGGCGCGCCAGAAGTAGCCGTAGATGGGCGAAAAATAGCTGTTCAGTTCGGGCTCGGCGGGCCGGAGCCTCCAAGCCGCGTCGATGCGCTGGAATGCTTCGGCGGCGGGGGCGGCAAGGCGCACTTTGGTCTTGCCGCCGAACAGCGTACGGACGATTCCCCGTTCCACGGAACGCTGGTCCGCCCCGTACAAAGCCTTGAGCAGGGGATAACAGCGGATGCGCCCCGGCTCCTCATCGGGCGCGAAATCCGGGCGTTCGGGTTCCAGCGGGTAAGGCTGGCGCATGGCGTCCTCAATATCCGCATTTTCCAGCAGTTCCGCATGGCTTTTCATTTTCCCGTCATCATAGAGGAGACGTCCGCCGTTCTTGGTGAGGAACCACACATGCCCCGCGTCGTCGGTTTCCGTGCCCGTAATGAATCCGGGGTAGGCTGCTTGCAGACATTCAAGATCCAATTCGAGATCGCCGGCACAGGCCGGGATGGCCCAGAGCAGGCAACAGAGGCAGAAGATCAGTTTGCGCATCGGTCGTTCCTTGAGGAGCTTTTGGCTCGGGCAGGGCGTTCTTCTCTGATTTCCGGAATGGCGCCCGAGAGCGGTTCTACTGCGGAATGCCGGAAATGTCGAAGCCTGTATATCTTTTTGCCAAGGCCATTGGTTTTCCGGCATATTCGAAGCGGTGCGGCGGATTGTTGAGCGACGCGGGGGAACGGAAAAATCTTTTGATGCTCGGATCATGCCGTTGCCTTTGGGGGATTTTTCTCGAATGCGCTCCGGCGCGCCCCGCAAGGCCGCTTTCGGACGCGCGCTTTCTGTTGACACCCGCGATTATTCTTTCTAGAGCCTTGGGAAATGCTGTTCGGAGGTCCTTATGAAAACACGCAGAGCTTTTATCCAGACGGGCGCAGTGGCCCTGTGCGGTCTCGCGGCGGCTCCGGCCCTCGCCAAGCCCCGGAAACCCAAGGACGCCGACTGGACCGAGACCTTCGACGTCATCGTCATCGGCAGCGGCCTCGCTGCGTTCGTGGCGGGCCTGTCGGCTCTTGAGAGCGGAGCCAAGCGCGTGGCCCTGCTCGAAAAAATGGGCATGATCGGCGGTTCCACGGCTATCAGCAACGGGACCATCTCCGTGCCCGGCAGCCCGCTCCAAAAGGCACAAGGCATTGAAGACTCTCCCGAAGCCATGCTCAAGGATCTGCTCAAGGCCGGGAAAGGCTTCTGCCATCCCGAGCTGACGAAGACCCTGGTGGGCAACGGCGTCGAGGCATTCGATTTCATCGTCAAACACGGCGCGAAATTCAAGGATACCGTGATGATGCCCGGCGGCATGACCGCCAAGCGCCTGCTTCAGCCCGACTACAACGGCGCGACGGGTCTATTGGCTCCCCTGCGCGAAAGCTATCTTAAGATGGGCGGCCAGCTCATCTTGTGCTGCAAGGTCGACCGGTTGCTGCTCGATCGTGACGGACGGGTCGAAGGCGTTGCGGCGCGTACGGATTACCATTTCAATACGCGGCTCAAATCGGACGATCTCGAGAACAAGGGCGGGACGCCCGTGCGCTACCGGGCGAAACGGGGCGTAATCTGCTGTACCGGCGGCTTTGAGGCGGATCGCGCCTTCCGGTCGCAGGAACTGCCGCAGTTTGACGGCGCGTTCACGACCGAGCATCCCGGCGCGACGGCTTCCGGGTATCGTATGCTTGCCGCCGCCGGGGCCCGCATGATCAACGGCACGCTGTACCGCCCGGCCTTCCCGTGCACGGACGAGCAGCCGCTCGGCATGATGATCGACCCTGCCACGGGCAAGCGGTTCGTGAATGAAAGCGCGGATCGTGTGGCTATCTTCCACGCCGCAAGCAAGGTATTGGCCTCCAACGGGCGCCGGATGCCCTTGTCCATTCTTGACGGCGATGCCTACGAACTGGTGGAAAACAAGCACCGCATGGAAAAGAACGCCGGTGCGGGCTATGTGACCAAGCATGACAGCCTTGAAGATTTGGCGGAGCATTACAAGATTCCGCTGGATGCGCTCAAGGCGACCATTGAGGAATACAACGCGATGGCGGAGAAGGGCGAAGATACGGCTTTCAAGGCCGATTTCGCCAAGACCAAGAACAACAAGGTGGACAAGCCGCCGTACTATGCGGTGATGGTGAAGCCGAACCTGACCTACAGCCTTGCGGGGGCGCTCATCACGCCCAAGGCTGAAGTGGTGAGCGTGCTCGACGACGCGCCCATTCCCGGCCTTTACGCGGCGGGCGAGGCTACCTCGGGCGTTCACGGGGCCATGCGTCTTGGCGGTTGCGCCATTCTTGATTGCTGCGTGTTCGGTATGCTCGCCGGGCGCAACGTCATGGCGAAGAAGGTGTAGTGGATTGGGGGAAGAAGGCATTGGGAGG
>OGZI01000650.1_pt1 | contig 42135 bp, 32 predicted proteins | sample 1576711 | NCBI WGS metagenome assembly OGZI01 (sample SAMEA3541482, study PRJEB24748) | human gut metagenome | biome: human gut; feature: human-associated habitat; material: faeces | place: China | collected 2012
GAACTGTTGTTCAGACGACTCACTATTATCCTTATGGTATGTCTTTCGCAGAGGGTACTTTTGCCGATAAGCAGTCTTATAAGTATAACGGCAAGGAGTTGGATACGGATAATGGGTTAAACCTGTATGATTATGACGCTCGGCAGATGGATATTGTTTCCGGACGTTTTACCAGTATTGATCCGATGGCGGAGAAATACTATCATTGGTCACCATATGCTTATTGTATGGATAATCCATTGAAGTATATTGACCCTAATGGACTTGATAGCTATATAATACTATATTCTAATTCTGATAGTAGATTTAAGGCGGCTGCTGAAACTAGGCAAAGAGAAATAATGAATTCTAAAAGCTTTACTACAGAAAAAGATCATGTATATATGCTGAATATTGGTGATTTAGGCAACCTTGGAGAACGGATACAGAATATTGTAAATGATGCCAAAGCAAATGGATATGGTATGACTGTAGAAGCATCATTTTATACACATGGAGGCACGGATGGACCTGTAGGAGATAAAGTCACTTCAGGAGATTATAATTTAAGAAATGTTTCTGGAAGCAGTTTAGATCGTAACCAATTATCTGCAGAAGGCTGGAAACAAATAAATTGGAATTTTGATCCTAAAAATAGTGTCGCAGCTTTTTATGGTTGTCATACTGTAGGATTTGCTGAACGTTTCTTTGATATATCAAATGTAGCTTTTACTGCAGGACAAGGTGGTTCTTCTGGCCCTTCTTATAAAACAGATGATTTTGATTCTGTAAGTCCGATATTTGGGATTTTATCTAAGAATATCTATTATGGGAGCCAAGAGGCTGGTAAATTTATAGGTGTTACAGGATATGCGCGGAACCAATATGAAAAGATTAACAATGTGAAGATGAGAAAAGAATGGGAGATAAATGGTAATGTCACAATAAAAAATAATTCATTAATTAGATCAAGATGAGAAAGCTGATAATAATAACTGTAGCTATTTTAACTATTGCTGCCTTATTCTTAGGATATATGTATAACTATCAGAAGAGGACACTCGGGCTAATTTTTGATAAAGCTGGAATAACTAAAAACACTTTTGAAGTTGAGATTGATAATGAATTAAAACGTCATACTCTTATTTATTGGTATGGAGAGACTCCACATCCCGCTAAAAGAAATAGGCAATTGATCTTTTATCGGTTTCTACAAAGTGATATTCCACCATCACACGGGAAAAATTGGATAAAGATCAAAATATTTGAAGATATTATTTACAATCATATGGGTATTTACAAGCTAGAAAGTTTCTCTAAACACAATTATCATATAAGTATAAAACTAGTAAATGAGACTGTTATAATAAACTGGCGTATCGATAACTGGTATGAGACTGAGATAATGCAAGGCAGCGACACTATTGCATTAACAAATAACAGAGACAAACTTGAAGATTTATGAGCTTTGTGTATTAGATGCATCATTTCGGAATAGCCACAGACAAATGTAAGCTTCATTTGTTTATTTTCACATGGTGCCCCTGTTTAATTGTAAATTCTTACAAATTATAGGGCAACTAGCTAGTAATAAGCCAGTTGCCCTTTCTGCATTCTCAAATACGTGAAGCATTTTCCGTCAGTAATTGTAACATGTAAATATAAGTAAAATATACAAACATTTTTCCTTAGAGTAGGAAGTGACTACCATTAACTATTCCTACCGGTATAAATGTAAACTTTACATTATCTAAGATTAGAGGCGTGAAATGTTCTGTCATGCTCTACCTTCTTCTTTCTTAGTTTTACTTGACTTCACTACTATTTCAAGATCTAGGTATTGAAACACTTTCGCTATGTCCTCCGGTGTAACATAAACTTTGGGAGAAAACAGTGCCGGATCATTTATTACATTCACGAAGTTTTTCTTCATTAAGTCCAGATTATTTTCATTGACACCTATTATCTCTTTATCATCATTTACACCTATAAAAATATATCCACCTGAATGATTAAAAAACAAACCATCAAAAGCCGCCTGATTATCCAACACGATAAACTTCATCAATTATGCTCTAGTTACTCTTGTACCTGTCAGCAAACCAGCCAGTCAAAACTATTTCATTTATGATTGTTAAGTATTTACCTAATATCTTTATATCCGAATAATTAAGATCAAAATTTACATTATTATTTCTTTTCTAATTCAATTATAGCCTCATTAATCGATTCAGTAGCGGGGTGTGTTTTATCAAAATATTCTTTTGCTTTTTTAAAATAAATCAAAGCTTTATCATGCTTCTCTACCGTATAAAATAAATCGGCTAATGAAAAATATATATTACCAATAGCCTCATTACTTTTTTCTTCATCTATTTTTGCTAATAGAAGTTGTTCCGTGAATTCAATTTCATTATTTTCAATTCCTAAACGAACAATATCATCGCATAATTGCCTATGACCAGGAGCTAAATTATAAAAAGATTCAATTAAATTGTTTCGACAGTCAGTATTGTAACCTATTTCTAATAAACCCAAGTTAGCTTCATAATTATTCGGGAATGCTGTGACACTTTCTTTATAAGCAGTTATTGCTTTGCCAAAGTCTTTAAGATTTCGATATGTTTTTGCTATTTCGATTAATATTTCTGCTTTTTCTTGATTTGACTCAACTTTGTCTAACAGTGCCCCCAACTCACTAATTTTCACATTAAGAATGCTGTTTTGATTAACATTCAAAGGAATAAGTCTTTCTATTACAAATTCAAGCTTTCTTATATTTTTTATTTTCAATTGTTCGAGGGTAAAAAGCACACAAAACACACAAAAATCATCAAATTCAACAAAACCTGTATATTCTTCAAGATTTGTTTCTTCCCTTAATATTTTTCGGAGTAAGGTTCTCTTTTTATCTTTTCTTTCGATAGAGTCTGTATATTCAAATGTAGATTTAGGATGATAGTATAGCGTATCTTCTTCTTGTAACCTAACAACATCGTCTAAATTCTTGATATTCTCATCAAAACTAATAATATTTATATAAATAAATTCCCCATCTTTAACTGCTGATTCATACTGTTTTCCTCTTTGATAGAGTGTTGCAATAAATCCCTCATGTTTTGTAGCATCAACAATCCAACCAAAAGGAGCGGGTATAATAGCCCCATGCTGACCACTATACGTTATTCCACCAAAGCCTTGAAATTGTTTCAATTCTTCAAAGTTTAATATATCTAACTCAATTTTAGTTGGTCCATAATAAGCTCTATTTATTGCTCCTTCAGAATAACCTTTTGAGGTAACAAGAATTCCCTGTACGGCATCAATATCTTCAACCATTGAGATAAAGCTATCAACTTCTTTTACATCAATGTTCTCTGAATAATACTTCCCATCTATAACAAGCCTTATTTTTTTTCCTGCTATTCGTCCTTCAATTAAGACATCTATTTGTCTTTCAATTTTGGAATACCTTCCGACTATTTTTTGATTGAAGCTAATTTTTGCATTAGGATATGCCGTTTTGAAAGCCTCAAATATTTCATTTTCATATTTTCTCCAATCCATTGTGTACCTTTAATTTTATTGCGCACAAAATTACTTTTTTTTATTATCAACCAGAATTGTGGCTGATATATTTTTATATCAAGTATATTTTTCCCCTTAGTTTATCTGCCAAATAGTTTTCATAATCTATTGAATTAAAGCCTAACTTTTTGACGAAAGCACCACTTTTCATGTTGCCACATTCAATTTCTATATATCTGAATCTATACTTTAGGGCTATAAATCTAATATCTCAAAACATAAACAATACATATTTTTGCCCCACAAAAACAGTCTATAATCTATCTTATGTTTAATATAACAGAGGATCAATTACTCCCCATATCCGGCATCAAAAATACTCGAAAAGTATACGCTTCTTCAGAAGATTACGTATATTTTTCAAATTCCTCCAAGATGTCCTTACAGAACTTGGAAATGGGTCTCTTACAAATGTCTTCCACTTTATCAGAAAAACCAAATATCATACGATGCCAATCTTCAGAAGAAATATCAAGATTAAAGTCCGAAACAAATTTTCTATAAGCCTCTGAATGTATCATCTGGTTCCTAAAATACATTTCAGCTGCATAATCAGTATGTGAGTTATACAGTTCCTCTAAATGGAAAATTCTAGCATTATTTTCCATTTCATTCTTATTATAAGTAACCTTTACAGATATAGCATCGGCACATGTATTCATATCTACAAAACCACTGCCTTTTATATCCACATGAAACTTCATGGCTTCTACATCTTTTAGCATAAATGGACTAATCAAACCTTCTTTTTCCGCGTCTATTGAGTGTTTTCCTGTAGGTCCATTACAAAACGGGCAACTAGGAATTAGATTGTATTTTAATATGGCAAGATAAGGATATTGTGCTTTATCATAAAAATGATCCAGTTGCCCCTTAACTTGCTTTTTATCATTACCATCTATATTCTTAATGAACACCCGATTGCAATAAGGACAGACATCCGCACCAGCAGCTTCAATTAGATTGTCCTTGGGAAGCATATCTTTATATCCTTTATCAACAAACATTTTATAAGTTATGCGATATAAAGTGGTATCATGGTCATTGAAGCCTGCATAATCAGCCACAATACGATCTGATAATGTTTTTATACCATCAGGACGTAAATTAACCCATGTTTTCAATTCTCGTTTAGCTTCAGTAAAAAAATTGATAGTATCAATATCCATGGGAAGGTCGGCAGCCAGAAAAGTATCATTATTTCCTAAACTATACCAGGATTCTCGATCAGCAGAATCATTAAATCTCGTTTTTTGTTCAGAACTCAATTCATCATAGAATTCCTTTGCATCTGAAACCTTCCAACGGTTACGCCTACCTACATATCCATTGTTGAGATATTTATCCATATAGACTAGAAAAGTATCTATAAAGTCGTTATACTTTTTCAGTTTCAAGTCATCGTATTCTATTGGTATCATCGTCTCTTTTTAATTTTTTCTTCTACAACCTGCATCTGCTTTTTTAGCATTTCATACTCAACTTCCAGACTGTCCTTTCTTTTCAGATATTCCAGTTTCTCCAGAAGTTTCATCTTTATAAATCTGTCGCCTATCATATTGATACTTTTCTGCAAACGTAGAATCGTGTTTTTATCAATAGGCTTAGCTCTATTTTCATATTTTTCCGATAATAAATCAAGTTCTTTAACTATGTCATTCAGTTTTTCAGCAGCCATATCGCCTACAAATTGCGTCATAAAAAATTGGTTATTCAACAAATCATAGACATTAGAACAAAATGTTTGCTCCAACGCATCCTTGTTAACCGAACCTTTATTCAAGCATAAAATATTATCCACAGGAATATCGCTCAATATGAACGGTGAATGTGTGGTAATCAGGATATTTATATCAAAACTTTTGTTCAGACCGACTCTGACAAACAAGTCTATCATTTTTTTCACGAAACATCTTTGATATTCCGGATGGAAACAGATCTCAACCTCATCAAGAATAAAATTCAATCTATTGTAACGGACTCTCGTACCATTCTTAGGAATTGTACTCAAATTCATTGCATGATATAGTAAAGTACTGGTGAGATAGATAAATTGTCGTTCACCACTACTTAGATGATTCAAGGGAACAGGCTTTCCTGTTTTTGTATTTTTTAAACTTATTTCTGATCTAAAAATTCCAGGGGGTAACCATTCCATACGATTCTTAACAGTCATACCTTTGGGCTCAATACCCAATAACTCCGCATATTGTTTATAAGAAATTTTATCCGCTAATTCACCCCCCTTCAAATCTTTACCTTTCTTGATAAAATTCAGTGCTTGTCTTAATTTCAGTCCAATATGGGAAGGATCGTGTTTCACTGCTTTGGCCAACTCCCTAAGTTGTAATACTGTTATTTTCTTGTTTTCAATGGGAATAGTGCAGAAAGTATAATTTATATCTCCAAAGTTTTTTTTGAAATGAGTATAGCTTGGATATTTTTCGGCAACACTTAAAACTTTGTATACCACATACATTCTTACATAAATTTGTAGATGATCCATTGTACGGCTCACACTACATCCTAGTGCCTTTAAAATAATATGTGCAAATGAATACTTTTCCAAAGCCAATTTCCGGAAATCCTCCAAATCCTTATCCTCTTCATAATTCCACAAATCCTTTTCATTAGTATAACTCCGTTTATGCTCCTCCACTTCTTCCTTATTCGGATACAACTTTCTTTGATCTTTAATTGACACGAACTTTTCCTGCAATTTGCGAGGTCTCCAATGAAAATACATATTATCAAAAATGTAACCATCAAGCAAAGGGTGTATAGGATCTTCCTCTATCAAAAGGGCAGCCAATCTCGATGTCGTAAGATGCTCTTCATTGCTCATGTCGATCCAGCCGTTATCACGATAGGGATTCAAAACGATTGGACTTAAATAACCGTCATTCTTGTGAAAAAGACTATTCAGCCATGGCCAAGAAGCTGGGAGTATTTCTCCATTATTACCATTTGCCATATAAATAGTTTTTTCCTCGGAATAATCTTGTGCAATAAAAGATTGCATGGAATAATTAGTAGCTATCGTATAAAAGAATGCTTTGGCTATTTCTTTCTGTTGTTTGAAGTTTACACTGGCATAGTCCACATATTCCTGCAACTCTTCGCCTATTTCTATTGCTTGTTCTGTTTTATAAACTATAAACTTACATTTCAATTTTCCAAATACGAAGCCAAGAACGCCATCTCGAACGCGAACCACCCCAGTCTTGCCATTAGCTTCATATGTTAAATCGACATATAACCCCGTGATATAACTTAAAGGTGCGGAAGCATCTCTTTCTATTCTGCTGAAAAGGCAGTAACTTAGATTATTTACTACACGGAAAATCATATCCAACAAAGAAGATTTACCGGCACCATTCTGACCTACTATTGCTGAAATACATATATTCGGGGCAAAGAAATCCTTATCCAACTTATGCTCAATAGGATAGTCTGTTTCTATATGAAGGTTCTTCATGTATTTACACCCTTCATAAAATCGGATGTTAGTTAAGGTAAACATAACTCTACAGTTTTAAAATAATCATGTAATAAATCAATCTTTAAGGCACCCGACAGGCACTACATAAACCCCATCTTCCCGACGATAGGCATATGGGCCGTTTGCTGTCAGTACCATTAAAAATGACGGTTTTTTCATTTTTGAGGTATCTATCTTCTCAGCCAAAGATGTTAATGTTTGTACACCCTCACTGATGAGTTTGTCACCACCAAGTTTTATTTCTATCAATCCATAACGTCCGTCACGCAAATGAACCACAGCGTCGCATTCCAATCCATTTTTATCCCGATAATGATAGACATTGCCGTTTAGTGGTTCTGCAAACACACGGAGATCACGCATACAGAGAGTTTCAAATATCAGTCCGAAAGTATTCAAATCTGATATGAGGTCTGCAGGCCCCAAACCGAGTGCTGCTGCTGCAATAGAGGGGTCTGTGAAATATCGTGTATCTGATGTGCGGATAGCTGTCTTTGAACGCAAGTTAGGATTCCATGCTTCTACATCTTCTACTACAAAGATACTTTTTAGTGCTTTAATGTACGATGCTATAGTATCTTCATCAAGAGAATCTCCTTCATTGGCAACGAGATCTGCACGTATTGTCGAATAATTTGCCTGGGCACCTTGATGACGTGCATATGAACGCAACAGACGATGTACTCTTGAAGGGTCACGATCTACCCCATCAGCTTGCTGAATATCTCGTTGTTCAACTGCATTAAGATAATCGAAAGCTTGGTCTAAGGCTATCTCGTCATCCATATCCACAGCCAAAGGCCATCCTCCACGACATGAAACAAAGGCCACTCTCTCCAAGTCCAAACCTGACAAACCTTCTATTTGTTCTTTACCATCGAAAATTTCCTTTAGTGATACCTCTCCTGTAGAATCACCAGATTCCCACAAAGACATCGGGCGCATTCTCAACCATCCAAACCTCCCAGTACCACTGTGTATTACCGAACTCAAATCTGCAGGTACACATGAGCCAGTCAAAATGAACAGTCCTAATCCACTGCTATGGTCAGCTTCAAAGCGAATACTATCCCACAATTGAGGAGCAACCTGCCATTCATCTATCAGTCTAGGCTTGTCGCCTCTTAACAACAATCTAGGATTCATTGTCGCCAGCTGTTTGTTTTGCTCTGTCTTTCCAGATTCAGACATATATAATACACTTTGCGCTATTTGTTCTGCAGTAGTTGTTTTTCCGCACCACTTAGCACCTTCTAATAAAACTGCACCTTTTCCGGCCAATTTCCTTTTCAACAGACGGTCCGCTATTCGTCTTCTATATTTATTCAGCATTCTTTCTCAATTTACAGAGATTCTTATTTATTTTTTTGCGAAGATAAGATTTTTTATTCACTATTCGGCAGTTTGGCTTAATATTATTCGGCAGTTTGGCTTAATATTATTCGGCAGTTTGGCTTAATACTATTCGGTAGTTTGGCTTTAAAATAATATACTTACTTGAACACAAATATAATATGAAGGATGTTGGCTCTTTCATATACAATGCAAATAAGGAAATCATTCTAATCTCATATGCGGACAATTTAATAACAAAAAAAAGAAAATTAAATCTGTATTATCAAAATAATTTATATATTTGAAGAACATATAGCGTATTCAACAAAACATTTAATTTAAATCAAATATGAAAACAGCCATCCCCCCACGTTCCTTTCATCCGCAATATAAAGCTGAACTTATTATGATCTTTGACAGATGTAAATACATTTCAGATCTATGTAAAACGCTTAATAGATCAATAGCTTGGATAAATAAAGTATATGATAGTGAAACTGTAAAGTTAAAAATGAGTGACCAAATACCACCATCTCTCGCTGATAAACTAATGGATTATTGGTTTGGAGAATTACCAAGTCTATCTGAAGAAGAGAAATTAAGATATAAATTGCAATCCCAAACTAAAACAAAAAAAAGATTGTCCTCTAAAACAAAAAAACAATCAATATATGACAAGGTAAGTATATTTGGTATTAAATCAATAAAGTATTATCCAGTTGGAGGAAAAAAGAATAAATAGTAACTATTAACCATACTTCCGGAAAACATTCATTCACCAATTTAGTCTGGAATCTAAAGAGTGAAGAAACACTTTTTCCGAAAGTATTATTAGAAGACTCATTGAAAGACACATTTGACAAATTATTGAGTACAATTCCACCAACAAATGTGACATTATAATACCAATTTACCAGAGATTGGCACGTAAATACCCAGTCAGTCATTTAAATACTTATAGATTCAATATTTGTTGTATATTGTCACCCAATTTTTGTTAAATCTGCCTGTTTTAGATTTATTAATTGCTTGATTGAGCAGATATGAATACATTATTTATTGATTTTCCAGATTCTATTTTTTATTGACTCGAAATATAAGGTTAACCAAATAAAAAAACGAAAATGAAACGAAGAAAAGAAAGAAAGTTACGGCAATATGTTCAGCCATCAGAGAGTTGCTTTATATTGTTTTATTAACATTTTTCTATTTCTTCTTAAACAAATATCTAATTTAAACAGAAAGGAGGTAAAGTATTTTTTTGACTTTCAAGAGAACTAAACAAAATCATTAAACGCATCATCAAAATTTAGTACCTAATGAAAAAACTATTAATTATCTTCAGCTACATTCTTCTTGCAACAGCTTGTCAGCAAAATGATGAAGAATACATTACCCAAACAACTGAATTATCAGCATTAGATCAATTCTCGTCAAATCTGGAAAAGCAAAATCCCAATATTAGTAATTCATCTACTAAAGCTAATCAAGCGCTGGGGGGCTTTATTGTCAATATATTATGGGATATAAATTTAACGTTTAGTGAACGAACACTCAAAGTTTTTCTTGGTGTTCCCCATCAAACAGCTTTGAATTATCTAGAATCTTTGGCCAATTCTTATCCATCTACTCTCTTCCAACCAGTTCGAATCGTATACTATGGAACAGAATCCGGATATGCAAAGATCGGGTTACAAACCTTAAACGGCTATGTAGCTAGTGAAATGTTTATCAAAGTGCTTTTACGTGATTTCGCAAGCTTGATGATTCAGGCTCCCAGTGTTGGTCTAAGTTTCGATTTTGAATTTGACGTGGATTATCCTGAATGGCCTCCGGTGACAGGTGATACCATCACCTGATAAACCATACAGTACAAATCTATCTTAAACAATATTTTTTTGCATTAGCACTAAAGATAAAGTTAACCAAAATAATAATGAAAATGAAACGCATGAAAGGAAGATTTTTACAGCAATACGTCCATTGGGGAATAGCTAATTACAGTCCCCAAATATTTATCATCCTATTTTCTATTTTATGCTTTATTACTTCTTGTAATAATGAATATGTACGGAGTTCGATCGACTACGATACAGACATTAATAATGAAGCCGCTTCGATGTTTATTCAGGCATTGGATAATGATAATTTCTCTAAAGAAAGATTACAAAAAGGCATAGATCCTTATGATGTTTTTTTTGATGCGATCGAGATGAGTCAAAGTACAACTTACGGACTATGTTACATTATCCCTTATGGTGTAAAAGAAAGCAAAAAGGTTATGGGTGCGGTCTATTATCCAGTTGAATATTTTGGTGTCAATGAAGATAATACTATTGAGTTTAATAATATTCTAAAAAATCCTAGATTCGTTGATTCTGATGTTATGAATAACGAAATAAAAATGAATGAGGGATTCATATACTCGGATTATTTTTATAATCTCAAGGATAAAGGATTAACACCAGATGAAGGTCTTCTCAAATATATGTATCTATTAAGGAATCCTCAAAAGCTGGAGGCAAGTATAAGTAATTTAATAAAACCTTCATCCACTAGGATGTATGTGCCGGGCGGAGTATTACTAAGTATAATACTTGAAGCAAATTTCACAAACCGACCAAATAATTCAGGCATTATTTATGGAGTTTCACAAGAAACAATACAAAGTATTGTAAGAAGTTTTGCGAGAGAAAAGTCCGAACAACACGGTTGTAGAATTGAAGTGGTACGTTTCAATGCAGCTTCCTATGGTAATATATTAATTGATTTATCATCAGACAGTACGCTTGTTGGTTCCGATTGGTTTGTCAGAGAGTTTATATACGAGCTTATGACTCGAATAACTAACCTAGGCGTTAATCCCAAGTTTCAATATACATATTTCGTGGATGATCTTGGTGCCGGTGAAAGTGAAGGCGGTAATACTGCGGGTGAAAGTAATACAGGAGGTTCACCCGGCAATGATAATAACAATAATCAATCAGCTGCTGCGACGGAAAAAGAGTGCGAATCTATGAATTCAGTGAATACTAAATTACTTGCAGGCAGTTTGGTGACATACTTACAAGAGGCAGAAAAAGGAAACTATTCTCAAACTGAACTACTCGATTGGAGGCAGTTCTCTAATTTTATAAGCGAAAACCCTACAAATGAACATAGCATAAATCTTGAAAATTTACCAAATGGTATTGGTTTGGCCCACCCCGCTCATGGGGGACCCAACTCCGCTGGAAGGTCTCCAAATTCCACTACAATCGCTTGTATGCATAATCATCCTAATGAAACACCGCCATCACCTAAAGATTTATTGAACTTTATCCAAACTTGTATGGATCCATATTATGAAAACTATAAATCAGAAATTATTTATTGTCCAAAGAGTGCTGCTTTATATACCATTACTATAAATGATAAGACTAATTTAAAGAATTTATGTGATAGACTAACCAATGATGTCGATTCAGTAACTAATGATTTCAAAAATGGTAGTGAATGCTCAAGATTAATAAAGCAATCATATTCTAAAAAGAAATATGGGACAACTAACTATTTAATAAATCATTTACAACTTATTGCAGAAAAATATGCAAGCGGTAGCATATCATTCTTAAAAGTTGAAGTAGAAATAGAAAATGATACTATCAAACCAAAAAATTATACTACCTTTGGCAATAGACTAAAACCAAATAACAAAGGTAAATATGAACCTATTAAGTGTAAATAATATGAAAATGTTTAATTATATACCGATTGTTTGTTTATTAGCTCTTTCAAATAATATGCTAGCTAACTCTGAAGCATATAGTGACAACGCATGGGATATTCAGAATATCAGAGACTTTGAGCATACTTACAAGAAGCAAGATTATAATGTCGCTTTTTTGTACTCCATGCTTGAACAATATGGACTAGAAGTGTATAAGGCAGATGTAGCTTTAGATAACGAAAACACCCAATTAACGGGTAATCCAATGATTAAATATGCCTATCTCTATCCTAACTTGTCAGAAATCCGTATTGGGGATTCTTATTATAGACTAAAACTTACAGTGAATAAGTACCCTTTTTATATCAATGATATCCTTGATTTAGTTATAGCTGAAGAACCACCCTATGATGTGTACGATGTCATTGCAGGGCTTATTTGTAATGATTACGTCTTTGAAGAAATGGTTAAGGGTGAAGAACCGGATGATATAGAGTGGAATACTCTTTGCGTTTGGAAACTAAAAAGAGAACTAAATAATCTTTTTGTAAACAATGATCTAACAGTCAAAGTTAGCGAAATTTATTCGATAATGAAAAACTTCAACATAGTAGCTAATGATGTAAATGAATATAGTACAAGCCCTTGGGTGGATAGTGAAGGAAAGTCTTATTTAAGATCATTATACCTATATTCCAGAGACTTTGAAAAAATGAGAAAGGGTAATAAATATTATAGCATACAGGTTGTGCTTGATTTTAACGGCAAGGAAGTTGATAAAGACAAATTCTGGAATACGGTTAATGAAGATAATATTATACAAAGTTTCATGAATAAAACCAGCGATTATTATGCAAAAAAAGTTATAATAACTGTTGAATCCAAATTATAGGAATAATAGCTAATAGGGGTGTCATAAGCCCCTATTGGTTATGGTAGTTCTTATCTCATTAATAAGCTTTCAACAAAGTGAAACATCTATTGAATATGGACACTCATTTTGCATCATGTTATAATTTGAGATTAAGAAACAAAATAAAGTTCTTTCGGTTGTAAAATCTATTGGAAACTTGATTACTTCCAATCTATTTTAGCAGAAACAAACTCTATTTTTTTTAACTAACCAGAAGGATAAGGTTAACCAAATAAAAAAAACGAAAATGAAACGAAGAAAAGAAAGAAAGTTACGGCAATATGTTCAGCCATCAGAGAGTTGCTTTATATTGTTTTATTAACATTTTTCTATTTCTTCTTAAACAAATATCTAATTTAAACAGAAAGGAGGTAAAGTATTTTTTTGACTTTCAAGAGAACTAAACAAAATCATTAAACGCATCATCAAAATTTAGTACCTAATGAAAAAACTATTAATTATCTTCAGCTACATTCTTCTTGCAACAGCTTGTCAGCAAAATGATGAAGAATACATTACCCAAACAACTGAATTATCAGCATTAGATCAATTCTCTTCAAATCTGGAAAAGCAAAATCCCAATATTAGTAATTCATCTACTAGAGCTAATCAAGCGTCGTGGGGCTTTATAGTCAACATTTCATGGTATCCAGATCCAAAAATATCCAACGAGATTCGTGATATTCCCCATTCTACAGCTATGGGACATCTAGAGACTGTAGCTGCTGCTTATTCAAATATTCACCAGCAACCAATTCAAGCCGAATACTATGCAGCAGAACTCTATGGCGTTGTAAGGATTGGGTTAAAATCCAATTACGGTTATGTAGCTAGTGAAATGTTTGTCAGAGAGTTTTTACCTGATTTTGCAAGCTTGCTGTATCAGGGTAGTACTATTGGTACAAGTTTCGATTTTGAATTTGACGTGAATTATCCTGAATGGCCCCCGGTGACGGGTGATACCATCACCAGATAAACTGAACAATACAATATATTACATATAGATAAACAGTTGACTACAATGATGGAAGATTCAGACCAAAATTTGGTATATGCACTACGTGCCATACAAGAACCACAATTAAGGGAGACAGAAGAGTTTCACGAATGGATAGGTATACCTGAAAACAGGGAACTCTTTCTTGACTTGATGGCTTGTAAAGAAGCCATGATGCGTGAAAATATGGGCAATAAATCAAATAGAGCATAGATGGGCCAGACCGATTAGAAGCTTCTAGCAATCATTTTTAAGCACATCAGAAAGTTGCGTCGTGTAGCAGGGAGAAAGATGTTCCTGCCAAAGCTTCGAGGATGTAATTTAAACTGTGTCAGCAAGGAATAAAATATTAACTTTGCTAACACAGTTTAAATTACATCCTCCGGATACCTGCATTCTTTCGTGTTACTCCATCAACTAGACAATTCACTATTTTATTACTATCGGAAAAATCACTACCAACCTATTTACCTTCCAATACCCAGTTCATCATGTCGCACACTTTCTTGCAACTGTTCTGATCCACACAAGCAGGGTAAGGAGATTCATCAAAAGCTGCCTGATTATCCATCACAATAAACTTCATCAATAATGTTCTATCAAGCTTTTCTAAGAGGCCACAGCACCATCGCTTCGTATATTGAAAATGCATTATTCACTTTTTCTCTAAATAGATTGTTGCAATCATCTATTAATTTGTAAAGGAAATAAACTTTCCCCTTATCCTCATATTCTGATATAAACTTAGTTAAATCGCTTTCAATTTTTTTTCTATGTTCTTCACTTACAATAGCCAAATTCTTAATCCCACTCATTACAGCCTCTAATAGCTTACTTTTATACCAGTCAGTATACCAGTAGCCTTGAACTATTTCATGCATTATCATCAAGTATTTATCTAATATTTTTATATCCGAATAATTAAGATCAAAATTCAAATTAGAATATGCATGATACTCGTTATTCTTTAGTGTTTCAATTAACCAATCAAGTCCTTCTATTCTTCCATAAGCATTCATCAATAATATGATCCGCTGCTTATTGAAACCAGATAGTTCTTCCGATTTATATACCCCTATTAGTTCTGTTAAAATTTCGCCCGCAAAGCTTTCATCTAATGCAAATTTCTTAGTATTAAGAATCGTTTCTGATATATCAATTTTAAGTTGTAATAATGAATCTTCTGAACGTACTTTCCATACTTTTAATGCATATTGTCTGTCACTGCATAGTAGTTTAATAAGTAAATCCTGGATTATAGCTTTATTATCTCCAAATCTTGAGGCATCTTGTAAATCATCAAAAGCTGTGAAATAACACTCATATAATTTATGCTCTTCGATATAATTGACATATGACTTATAAACAAAGAAATCGTAGATCAATTTAGATTTAAAGTTTGCCCTTATCTTTGTTTTTACAGCGTCTAAAGAGCAAACCATTATAGCTTTCTGCATAAATTCAGCCCATTCATCATTTGTAAGCCAGGATGAACCATAATAAATTAATAGTTTTAGGGCGACTTCTCTGCCAATATTAAAATCAAAACGTATGGTTAACTTTAAAGACACTCTCAATATATCCAGAGGCTCTGATATATTCAATAAGGTATTATCAACCCACTTGTGTATTTGTTGCATTTGTGCCTCGGACAAAACAATATTGCTATTTTTACTTATTTCATTATATACAATTACCATTGCAATATTATTATAAGCCAACTCATCATTCAGATAGGATCTTAAACTAGAAATATCAATCTTTTGTTCTCTGGTTTTAAGATCACGAAATACAAACTTCCCTACGAAATGAACAAATATACTGTTAGTTATCTGCCTAGTACTTCTTTGTATTTCCAAAAATTGTGACCAAGTCATTTGTTCTTTACCCCCAATCAAACTAAACAAATAATCTCGAAACTCATCTATATTAAAAAGTATATCAAAGTTGCGCTTTTCTTCCTCAACCCGATTAGCTTGATTGTACCTCATCGATTGATCAAATTCGATTCCTTTACGAATAGTTATTTGGTCTTTAAACTGCCATTTTATATCGTGATTATACATACTATCAGACAATTTTTTAAGACTATCGATAGTCAACTTATCAATAAACGCATCAAAATTCTGTTTATTCACTAATGTCCCAACAGCATAATAATGATTATCGCTGTTTTCTGAATCATTTAATGTATCACAGAGTTTAGTAAGAACCAAGTCATTTACCATACCCTTACTAAAAAAGTCAACATACTTTTTATCTAGCTCCAAAGACATTTTGGATTCTTCAAAAGCTAGATTAAGAATTGCCTCCAGCAAGTCAGAAGATGAATTTAGATAAGGTTCCGCATTTTTCAATGTTTGAAGAACTAATTCATCATATGTATATTGTGATTCATAACTTAAATGAGAACAGTTATTTGCAAGAAAACCAACAAGAGTTAATAATCCATTTTCAGAAGTTACACATCCTAATAAATCAAATGGAACATAATAATTAGCCATATAATTAGTTCCTCTTTCTTGCCGGCTTCCAAATAATTCTATGTTATCAATAATAATAGAAATAAAGTCCTCTACCTTACTATGAGGAATTATACAAATAAAGTCCTTCAACAGAATAGCATCCTCTTTCAAAATTGTATAAATTTGCTCAAAATTAATTTGCGTTTTCAGAAAATTATTTGAAAAAGCCATTAACACAGATTGTCTAGTAGCAATATCCTCGGTCTTATCAGCAAGTATTCCTTCAAGCGATTGGATAACAGTATTTGTATCTGCATAGTTGCCTCTATATTCAAATTTAGCTAATAATAAGCAGGCATTGGCTCTTATTGTATTTGAATTATTTTTATCCATAGCTTCCTGAAGGCAAAAATTTATAAATTCAACATCAGAACCAAATGATGCTAGATCTTCAATTTCGGATGAATCCATATACACAAATTTTTCTTTCCATTCATCCCATAATTTATGGACAAGTTCATATCTCATATCATTTGGCAATTTGAATCGTTCAGATTTTAGCAATATTTTCGGATTATTACTCAATAACATTCTAGTCAATTTCTGAAATACAGGCTTATCTGTTTCCATGAAACTAAGAAGCATGATTGAGGTATTATACCAAGACGGTTTTATTATCTCGGTTCCTTTATAACATATAAAAGTATGAATATCATCAAAAGTTTCAGACACCAACAATCTGGCCACTAATAGTTCCTTTATTGAATTATGTTCAAAATAAAAGTTATTTTCACTATCTATTTTAACTACAGAAAAACTTCTCAAAATATCTATTCCTTGTTGATTATTTGCTATGTACCTGATTACATCCCTTTCAGATATAGTATTTACTTCAGATAATTGCATCACCCACGCAAGTTTAGTAAGCATTTCTTTCCCTTTATAAAAATCAGTATCAAGTGAAAGCTTATTATCGGTCTTATAACTAGCTTCAATTAAATAATCAATAATATCTTTACGAGTTACATCAACACGATCTTTATTTGCATCATAAAACTTGATAATTGCTTGAAGAAAAAAAGGATTCGTTGAATAATCTACTAACTTATTTTTTTCTAAAAATGCAAAGAAAAGTTCATGATCCACTCCTTTAAACTCAACATATTCTCTTATATCTTCCATTGTGAATGAGTTTAAGAAAAAACATTCAAAATAGTCAAGGTCATCATTGTAAAAGTTATTTCTGCAAGTAACTACGATAGTTATTTCCGGATGATTATTTGCTATTTGTTGTATATCCTTCACAGCAATACTGCGCATTGATAATGGGATTTCATCTAATCCATCAAAAAAAATTAGAACTTTCTCTCCTAAATCATAATCCCAATATTCAGGTAAACTAGTAGAAAGCGGATTAGCTACTATGTAGTTTTTTAAAGGATAATAAATTGGATAATATAATTCACTTTGGGCTAACTTATTGGCTACATACTGGAGTTCCGTACTCTTTCCAAGACCACCAGAGCTTAGTATTACAAAACGGTTATTCTCTGTTTCTATGCCTTGACACAATGAAAGAAGTGTCGTTTCTGGATAATCCCAAGAGGGTTTAGTTGTATGAGGATAAACCCTCCTCTCAATAAATGAGGTCGGTTCAACAGGCACATTATATAATTTTAGAAAATGTTTTTTGTTAAGAGTGTGAATAATTTTACGATTTTGATTAGATAATAAGTTTATCAGATTCTCCATATTTAAAAAACCATCTTTTATGATAACTTTTATCATATTAATTTCTTCTTGAGTATGAGAAACGATTTCATTGATATTGTCTATTCTTATTTCAGATAGATAACTATGGGTTATTGGATCATTATTCAATTTTTCAAATAAAAGTAAAACTAACTTCTCCGTCGAAGCATTTAGTTCACCTTTAGTAATATATTGTTCTAGTGCACTAAAATGAGCGAATTTATGGACGTATTCGCTCTTTCTTACATCATCTTTTTTGCTCCATTCCTTTAAGGCCGATTGATATACCCGGTCAAGCTCCTGATCCCAATTTCTTTTTAATAGATGTTTGAGAACAAGTTCAGCTATTGCGATAAAAGTCTCTATACCCATAGTATTTATATTTTATTATGTCATACTTTAATATAAAAGTATGACATTAAAAACTAATATCAAAATATAAGTATGTATATAGTGTATTTTTTCCATCTTTTCTTTGAATATACCATATATACACTAGCATTAAAAAAGGTAGAAAAGTATCTAAAGATCCGGCATGACAGAAAAAAAATAACGGTGTAAATTATTTTACATGAATTGTCAATGATTAGCAAGACAATAATAATTGTTATATTTAATAACGCTAAAAACAGCAAGTCTTTTACTAAGTTTGGAAGTTTATCAATACTCTCCTATATCCTCAATCAAGTCCTTAAAAATTTTCTGGGAGGAACGAATCCCTTCCATGAAGGTTGCTTCATTTTGCGAGTTTGTAAGGGTGCTGTCATCAACAAAGGTAACATAGACAAATCCCAGTGCTTCTGCTGTTTCCTTTTGAGTATTCAGTTCTACACGACATTCAATTGAAGTCCTGATGAAACAAAGCCCGTCACTCACCTTCATCGCATGGTGAGCTGCTCCGCCATATTTCTGATAACCTTTCTTTATATCTTCATTAAGTTCAATCAGTAAGGCTATTTTGTTTCTTGTGAAATAGCGGCATATCACCTCATTAAGTCCTAGTTCAGTATTCTTGAAAACACGTTCTCTATAGCGGGCAAAGAAATGGGTACTGTACGCATCAATCCTTCTGGTCCATGTCATTGAATCGGAGTCGGTATGTTTATATGGAGAGCACCCCCATTTCAAAACGAATCGTCTATTATCCACATTTATAACAGAAAAACAATCAAATTCAGGATTTTCAACAGCTTGCCTACTCGCAGCATAAAAAAATAAGATGTATGAATTATGTCGGCTAGGATTTGTGTATTCAAACAATTCCCAAGCCGGAAAACGGAGAGTCTTCCGAAATTTCTTCACGGCTTTTGGCATTAACTGCCGACGTTTATACTCTATTTTTAGACGGTCGGCAGCCAATTCTTCATACATTTCATAAAATGTCATCGTTGGAATAACCATAGCGAAAAATAGTAAATAATATATTATTCTGTATTCTATTGTTAAGATTAAAGTATGTCAGATGGTAAAAACACCATAGCTGATTCTTTATTTATCGGCTCCCTTTTTAGAAATAATGCTAAATGCACAATTTGTCCTTTCTTAATAAATGGAAGATGTACGCTTTTCTTCTCTATAGATTTAATCAGCCTTAAGGCATCTTCTTGAGTCGTCCACTTACATTCACCTATAAAAATGTGTTTTTTATCTAAAGATTCGGCAACAACATCCAACTCTATCATTTCACCTTCTTTCTTTCCATCAGGAAATATTTTTCCCCACCAGCGGGCCCCTTTATTATAAGCCACACCATCAATAACGTTTCCACTGATATATTGCCTACAAAGATGTTCCCAACAATCACCAACTAATTGAGAAAAATGATTGTTGATAATTGACATGACAGTATCTATGCGACCTAGCTCAAGAATAGATTGATAAGGTGCAATAAAACGATAATTAAATTCCAAAAGGTTATCATTGATACGGTATATCCCTTTACGGCTTTTTCCCTCGTCTTCACCAAATGGAACCTCTCGACGGATATACCCTAATTCACGTAGTTTACTCAACGGTTCAGTTATTTGAGTGACATCCTTACCAACCCTAGATGCAATCTCTGATATTCTATTTGCACCATTACCTATGATAGATAATATAGTGGAAGCCTGGACTGTATCACGCATATCGTCACGAAGTAGGCGAATAGGCTCTTCAGCTAGAAACCCTTTAGTGTCTAATAAAAGATTACGTATGGCAGACTCTCTATCTTTATAGTCTGCCCTTAACTCCCAATATCTCGGAATCCCCCCCCATATAGCATATTCTTCAATGGCATTTTCATCATCACATTTGAGAGCTTCACTAATGAATTTCACTGGAATAGGTGTTAGTTTTAATATCTCATCAGCCAGCCCGTACAGGGGTTCCTTCTTATCCAAAACATAACCTTGCATCAGCTGTTGGGATGAACCACAGATAATCAAATCAAATTTCAAACATCTTTCATTAAGCAACTTCTGTATAATGGAGGGCAAAGCCGCACAACTCTTTACCATATAGGGGAACTCATCCAAACAAATCGTTTTTCTACCGTTTATCTGTCTATTGAGTGAGCGAAAAAGAGTTTCCCAGTCTGGATATATAACTTTATCAAATCCCTCTATACCAAACGCTATTGTCTTTGCAAACAACATGCGTTGATTCGTCTCATTAGTTTGATCGGAAAGGAAATAAACATCATTGTTTTTCCAGTCAATAATCTCCTTGATAAGAGTTGACTTTCCGATACGTCTCCGCCCATAAATAACAATAAATTGCGGTTTATCTCTTTTTAGTGCATTTTGCAGCCTATCAAGATAATCTATGCGGTCTATAAATTCAGGAAATTCCATATTCTCTTCTATTTTGTTAATATCTCTCACAAAGATAATAATTCAGAAAGATATTATTCCCATTTATGAATAAAAATCTAATATCTAGGTAGAAAAGATTACCATATTATCTATCATCCACACTAACCGGCGGATATCAAAGAACAAGCATAACCACACTACATATCAATCCTGCAAAGCATATAATGGTAGCCACTATTCCCAAACATCCTTTATTGCTCTGTTTTAGTTGCTGTTCGAGTTGAGCTGCGTAAGCCTTGGCTTCCGCCAGGTCTTTTGCAGCTTGCGTATTTTGCGCATTAAGCTTACTAAGAGACTTTTGCAATTCATTATTGGTTTGCTGCATCTTGGAAATATTTTCATTGAAGCTTTTAGCTTGATCCTCATAAATCTTCAGCTGCCTGTTAGTAGTCTCATATTGTTTCTGCATTGCTTTGATCTGTTCTTCAGAATTCTTATTTATCACTGTTATTTTATCCTGCAGCTCCTTATTCCGGATTTCAGATAATCTCATTTGTTCAGTATGGATCTTCTGATTGTCCTCGTGATTTTTGGACAAAGCTGCAAACTTATTCTGCAATTCCTTGTTCTGCTTTTCCGCTGATAATATACGTTCCTGATATTGTTTTTTAACTTGTTCAACCAGGACAGCCCTACTTTTTTCCCTCTGTTCTAAAACACGATTAACGAGATCCTTGAAGTAAACTCCAAGCAACGATGGCGTTCCCAAGTCTTTATCCGCTATTTTTCCAATAAACGGTTTTTCCTCCGGATGGCCAACACCACAAATCAACGGAGTATTCAACTTTATCAAAGACTTGATCAGTTCCGGAGTGTTGAACACTTCATTGATTCCAGATCCACCACCACGAACTACGGCCAAAACATTATATTGATCTTTATCCAGAGCTACTATTTTTTCTATAAATCGACTTATCTGCGCAAAAGAGACATCATGTTTGACGAAATCTATATGAGAGGAAGCAGCTTCCAGGCCTCTTTGAAAATCGACATCAGTTATTGATCCACTAGCGAACAATAATGCCACCCGTGGCCGATCATTACGGAAAAGGATACTTTCGAGTAATGAATCTACATTCCGGTATCCTAATGAAGATTTTTCCGAAAGTAATTGCAATAATTGTTGTTGTTGATCAGTTACAATATCCTCCTGAATGACCTCATAACGAGTTACATGAAACTGCAGCTCTATTATGCTCTGATTGCGTATCTCTTTTGATATTGTGCCAGCCAGTTGCACCAGGGTACCAGTACTTAACCTCTCACGGATAGCTAAAGGAATTATGATCCTTATTTCAAAAGTATCATTCTGCCCACGCAGAACATCATAGAAATAGCCCCCATAATTACCACTTCGAGGATTCTGATAATAAATACCTTCCAGAACTACAACCTTGGCCGGTGTCCGAAGTTGCTCCCTGAAGATTGAAATGACCTCTTGGGGAGTATAAATAATCGGAAAATTAGTCGTTGATAAATTCTCTGCCATACACTAACAAGTAATGAGATTATGACATCTCATCCAACCGTTCCACAAACATTTGAATGTTAGCTATTAATTTATCAATAATTCTATGACGATATTCATCGTTTATGAGATTAAAGGTTCCAATATATGAGAAATCGCTGAACCAGATTTGTTCTTCTTCTGGAAGATCGAATTCTTTATAAACAGCGTACTCATCATCTCCAGCTATTAGTAAATTATCCAAAGTCAACAACTGTTTTATCCTATTTTTATATTCAACAGATAGTTTCTCATCACTACATATACCATAATAGAGACTGTACCCATATTCATACCACACATACATATGAAGGCCAGTCTTTGGCATAAAGTAAATGCCGAATTCCTTGTTTTTATATCCTTGCTTATACTGTTCATTGTGAGTTACAAAAGCTATCTCATTGAGATTGACACCTTCTGTCATTTCATAACCTATAGATTGAAGTTTCAAGGTTAACTCATTCCAAAAATCAGCGACAGTATGCCATTTCACATGCTTAAAGTTCTCAATAAGCAGTTTGGCGGAAGCCATATTATCCGTAGACTTACCAATAAGCTTTTTAACCTCCAGCCGTTCTTCTACACTTGTATCATTAGTCATTTCCTGTATCAGTTTAATATATTGCAAAATCGTTTCACGCAGAAAAGGCTTATCCACAGCAGTCTTCAGACAAATGAAAAGCCACTCAATAATAACATCATTATAATGAATAATTTTCAGGATCTTTTTTAAACGGGGATACCGGTTCCCTATACTCTCATCGGATGGCTCCCTCCCTGGACTAAGAAACATAGCCTCTAAATTTTCTTCAGGGATATGGTGTTTTTCTATTAGAACCTGATAGTAGCCTTCAAGCTGTCCATGTTCATCATGATTGCTATCTTTTGCACCTATCTTATTCTCTATAAAAAGAGCAAATGAGGTACGTTTATTAATGATTAGAATATCAATCTCATCCCTCTCTGACTGATCATATTCATTTGGATACACCTCTATCCCAGGAGCAAGCAATTTAGTTACAAATTGAGAAGGATATCTACAGGTTTCCAAAAATGATCTAAGACAAAAATCAGATAATCTGTGAGAGCCATAAGGATTAAGCAAGGAAGAAATAAAACGTGAATGCAGATTAACTTCATCATTACTCTTATACAATACAGAAAAAATATTGAATTGTTCTTCACGTTTTGCCCTACGTTCATAATCCTCACGTATGACATTCAATTCTTTCAAAAACAGAGAAATATTATTCATGTTTTATTTTCTTTATAACGCAAATTTTCCTCGGTCATGATTATTAATCAGTTTTAAGTGTAAAATCAAAGACGAAGCATTGCAATTACAATCCTCCACACTTCAACTGTCATTGATCATTCACACCGGTCAAAAATACAAATTTATTTCATTCCTTAGATAGCTTTAATTAGAATTATACTCTAACCACTTCTTTATCGTCTTCTTTGCTGGGATTAACAACCCTGCAAATAGACGTGGTTCATCGTTTGCACACAAAAGAGATTTAAACTTTTTTACATACTCCTGATCTCTTAGAAATAGAAGCCAACTCATTTTAGGAGAAGGTTATAATCTCCTGGAAATGCAAGCAACAAATCATTGTCTAAATGAGAAGATATAATTGCACAGTTTAAGACTTAACCGCATGAGACAAATCAAATTACTATATTTTTTTATATAATAGAGCCATACTTTTCCGAAAGTATTTTTATCTTTGTGAGACACACAACTTTTTATTATAACAGAAATACTATGAAACTGTACAAGATAACAGCTATATATACAAAACTGACCGATATAGTTAAAAACAATGCTTTTATTTCCGTTGGAAATATATCCGCTATCTTCACGCTAAATTTCTATTATGACGAATATTGGGAACCCATTATTTATATCATTTCATCGTTGCTTATCTTTTTCTTATGTATTCACCTATATTATAGGTGGATCACCCCCAAGGGCAAAGACAAGAAAAATACGAATCCCAACCTTATCAAGTCAAAAGAAATACTGGTTACGGTATCCATGACATTTTTATTCTTCATATTGCCTTATATCTATAATATACATTCGGAACATCTAAAAAAAGAGAGTTTGATAGCGAATTACGAAAACATACAGAAGCATTCTACTAAAATATCATCAATATATAACTCACTCAAGAAAGGAACCATAATATTCGATGAAAGCAAAGTTGATACCAATAATACTGCATATCTTACAGCATGCGGTATCTATTTAAACGACCTAAATGTGGGTAATTTTAAACTAGCTTTTAAATATCTCAATATGGCAGCAGCTAGAGGAGACGCAATCGCATGGCTCAATCTTGGAAAGATGTATATGGCCGGTCACAATACAGCTGTTAACGAAATAAAGGCCTTTCGTGCATTTAAGAAATCTGCGGATCTTGGATATCCTGGTGCTATGTTTAACGTCGGATATTTCTTATCAAGAGAAATTGGGACGGAAAAGGACCTGAACAAAGCCTTAAAATACTATTTAGATGCAGCTATATGCGGGAATACTGACGCCATGATAGAAGCTGGAAATATATATGGCTTCAATAAGAAAAGGGATAAGTGGAAATACTGGTACTCCCAGGCTGCGGACCATGGTGATGTAAGTGCTTATAGATGGAAGGCTCAATTTTATTTAGAAGAAGGTAAATATAAAAAAGCTTTAGAATGGGGCATGAAAGCACTAGAAGGAAAAAATTACAAAGCATATGGTCTTTTAGGGCATTTATATCAATATGGCAAAGGAGTCGAGAAAGATATACAGCATGCGGAGAAGTGTTACCTACTACAGGTAAGATGTTATCCAGAGGAAGAAGCTCCAATACAAAATCTGGCACATTTTTATTATGAAATAGGAGACTCCGCCAAATATAAACACTGGTCACAGGAACAACAGAGAATCGACAGTATAAAAGGCTATGTCAGCGAAAGAAAAATAGACGATAATATTTATATTAAAACATATAAGAAAACACATGAACGACAGTAAATTTAAACTATTGCTGGGAGGGATTGCACTGGCTGCCGACTCCTTATTTTTTGACTCATTCCTTTCAAAAGTGAAAGAGGAATTATTGATCTTATGTATCTCCCTAGCTGTTTTATCACTGGTTTATCTTGGAATCAGGAAATTCATCCTGCACAAAAGTATTGCCATGACTAAGACAATGGGGATATTAGTAATCTCAATGATAATGGTCCTTTCAATAGGAATAAATTATCTAATCTCTCCAAAAGAAGAAATTCCTCCAACAAATTCCCTAATCAGGTCAACCGCTGACATACCTGATGACTATAAAAAATACGCGAATCTTGGACTGGAAGACGCACAAGTGTTCGCTTTCGACATGTACCGTGAGGGAAACACTGACAAAAGAGTACAAAATAATACTAAAGCTTTAGAATATGCACTTTTAGCATCAGTCAATGGCGACAATATAACATTGTTAAACGTAGCTTTCATGTATTATGACGGTTTGGGAACAGAAGTTAACTATGAGCGAGCATACTTTTTTGCAAAGATGGCAGAAAAGAAAGGAAACTCAAAAGCTACAGAATTTTTAGAATACCTAATTAAAAGCAGACTGATTGATATCCAAGACATACAAGACATGGAGAATTATGAGTTAAAGAAAGATACAAGCCAAATTAACCTGAAACTGAAAAAAGAATTCAAAAAAATGCATTAATAAAAGTCTTCACCAAAATTTCTGTGAAGATTGCATTTTTACATCCTCCGCTTAACATTTGCTACTATCGGAAAAATGTCCTGAAGCTCATAACATAAGTTTATTCCGTTTTCACTACTTCCAGTTCTGTTACTTTCACCCGGAAGGTACGCAACTGGTCTATTGTAGGATAGAAAGTGGGATTCTCCCAATTATGGGAAATCATGGATATCATAGATTTAAGGAATACACCACAGTCGATGATTGTAGCACTTGTGTTTATTTCAAAACGGCCAGATGGATATTTTTTATTATCTAACGTTTTTTGCGCCCAGTCAAGCAGTTCTTTCACCGCCTCATTATCATATTTCTTTTCCATACTTATATTTTTGACAAAGATACAAAGAACGAAATTAATTCTTATCAATATTATCTTATTCTTGGATGAATTATTATCTTTGCAAAGTACTCAAGTAGTACAAATTTGACGTTCGATCTTCTCCCATAGAAAGCGGCAATTTTCTAACAAGCGAGATGTAGATTGAACGGAGCTTGCGTATTGTATGTAATCAATATGCGTGCCCGTTTATACTATATATCTCGCTGGGTTGTTTGCCGCACCTCTATGGTTATATATATTATTTCGGGCACGTTTTATTAATTAAACATACAAGCATGGACAAATTCAGAACCTTCAAAGATTTCTTTTACTTCTACAAGGAGTTGGCGTATATTTTCGCTTTAGGGTACATCTTTCTCATAGCTATTATCATAGCATTGTCGATTCTTGTTATACAAAAGAATGACGAGAACAAATTACTCAAGAGAATTATTGACAGCCCCTCGTCTTACACAACGAAGACTCATTCTGCAAACTCTCTAAAGTCCAAATACCGAATGATTTCCGTTAAAATAGACAAAAGATAACCAGGCAGCTCTACTTACATTCTATTGTTAATACATCAGAAAGTTGCGTTGTGTAGCAGGGAGAGAGACGTTCCTGCTTGAGTTTCCATCGGCGCACCCCAGTTCCCTGGACAGCAAGGCTTACCAGGTTCTTTGTTTGTCCCTTATTAAGCTCATCGATTACTTCCATGAGCCGAGAGAATTTCGCACTATCTTCTGTATAGAACAAATTCTGTTGGATTGCATCGTCAGACACAAGATCCATCACAATCACTCCTGCTTTCTTATATCCTACTCCTCTTCTATAGATGTTCTTTAAAGCAAGAAGAGCATAGCGAACTATCTCCGTAGTATTACTAGATGGAACCGGCAGCTTGACTACACTATTTATATAGGTATGTGATCCTTGACGGGAATTGTTTGCACATCCTACAAACACCATCAAGCTGAAGGCACACGAATGTTGTTTCCTCAATTTATAAGCACACATTCCAGCAAATGTTGATACAGCTTCTTCCATATCTGAATAGTCGGTTATAGTAATACCAAATGATCTGCTAGTGCATATCTGTTTTTTTCGAATTGCAACCTGATCGAGATCCAGACAAGAATATCCATTTAGTTCTTTCCATACACGCTCACCGAATACGGTCATTTCCTTACGCACCCAGGCAACTGGCATCAAAGAAAAATCATATGCAGTTTTCACATTATACCTTTCAAGTTTTCCACGGAATCGGCTTCCTATCCCCCACACATCACCAATATCGGTTAGCTTCAAGGCCTTTTCTCTTTTCTCATCTGTATCGATGATACACACACCTCCATAGCCGGGATACTTTTTAGCAAACTTATTGGCAACTTTGGCCAGAGTCTTCGTTTTGGCCACACCTGCGGAAACCGGGATACCGGTTCCTTTCGTAACAGTCCGTATCATGCTGCGAGCATATTTCTCCAGGTCGATATTCTCGAAGCCCGAAAAATCAAGAAACGACTCATCGACCGAGTAAACTTCAATATTGGGAGAGAAGTTAGAGAGCAGAGTCATCACACGGCAAGACATATCCCCATACAAATTTTGATTACCGGAGCAAACGCCAATTCCATACTTTTGAATTTCATCCAATATTTGGAAAGCTGGAGTTCCCATCTTAATTCCCAGTTTTTTTACCTCGTTACTGCGGGCAATAACGCAACCGTCATTATTCGACAGGACTAAGATCGGACGATCATTCCAATAAGGGTTGAATACCCTTTCACAACTCACAAAGAAATTATTTCCATCGACCAAAGCAAACATCACATCCTCCATCTCTTTATAACAGCACTGACAATGCCCCAAATACGTAGATCATCTCCTTCTTCTATCCGGATCCTGGGATATTCCGGATTAGATGGCATAAGCCAAGCAGCCCCTTCTTCAACTTTAACCCTCTTCAGCGTAAATCCTCCATCCAGGTAGCATACTGCAAGACAACCGTCATAGTGCTCCAGTAATTTATCCACTACAAGTAAGTCCTTATCTTCAATGAACTCATCTTTCATCGAATTACCGGATACTACCGTGATAAATGTAGAAGGAACATTTCTTATCAGTATCTTGTTCAGGTCAACTTTCCCTATAATCTGCTCTTGTACCAGGTAAGGCAATTTCAGTTTAGAGATTTCTTCCGGAAGTATGTCTTCAGGTACTATATCCCAGTAGACTGATTCACGGTTAATTTTAATCACCGCAGTAAGAACACCCCATACAGAAAGTCCAGCTATATCTCCAGCTGCTTCTTTTCTCATCAACTTAAACTCGCCATCACTGGTATAAGCAATAATATCAGCCTGCCGGGCCATTATGGATCGATCAAAAACGAGTATATCCCCAGACATAATCCCGACTTCCGGAAAGAAGTCCTCATCAGCCTGAATTATGAATGTATTGGATGGATGCTTGACCAAAATCGAATTAATGTCAATCGGTTTGCTTATATAGTCAGTCGCCGGTGACGGGAATCCGGCCTGTACACCGTCTTCTGCATATGGAACAGCAAGATAACCGCTTGTATCTAGTGCATATATGGATAATCCTTTCTTCATTTATTTTTCTCCCCTTATGCAAAGATAACAATTCAAACCACTATTTTCTGTTTAAAGACAGAGGTCTTTTACTTCTTTTTTTCTTCGATATAAAAATGAGTTTACATCAATGAGATAATATTCTATAGATTTGTTATGGCCAGAATTCCTGCAGGAGGGTGGAGAACTGTTACACAAATTACCTTCTAAGTATGAGGAAGGAATGAAATTCGATTATGTAAATGTTTCAATCCAATATTATGTATCAATAGATGAAGAGAACTACACCTTACTGAAGGGACAGAAGATCGTGAATGACGAAAGCGTATATACCTTTACTTTCCCTGACAAAATGGAATATACAGGGAACGATAAGATATCGTTTACAACAACTCAAAAGTTCCTTACCAAGGAGGGAAATAAAGACGTTATTATAAAAGCTATATTTAAACGTATAGGATGACTATGCCGAACAAAGGGAGTGTGTAACTAACAGACTCCCTTTCTATCCTATCAGTACTTTCGGAAAAACAATCTCTTACTTCAAAGTTGACACCGGCAGGATCCTGTAGAGGAAAACCTGATGACCCCAACTTATATACCCATCATTCCAGTCCATTATCCAATTCTCTCTATCAGACTTACGAGTTGATGACAAGAGTTTGCGATCAACTTGTATGATTGTTGCCATATTATGCAGGTTACAATAGATTGAGAATTGTGGTTGCCGGAATATCCATCTTGGAGAAAGCAAATAGTTTTTTCCCCAGGTCTTTTAATGAGGCGCCAATATGGTACACGTCGTTATTATCAATAATGACAAAACGGTCGTGTGCCTGCCGGTAGGTACGAATGATAATTCGTGGGTATTGGCTGTTATGCCGGGACAGATCGAGCTGAAGTTGCGGAGTAATTTGCTTTGTATAAATAGTGGCCGTGACTCCTGCTGATCTCTTGCTTAACATGAGCAATACATCTTCATCAATGTAATTGTCAATAAGCACGATGGATCTTGTTGCCGACTTTATCAGGTTCGTTGCGAAGGTATAAGCATCGAATATCTGTCCATCGAAGAAAATCCCTTCTACCGGTGGCAGCGATGTCCGGACGAAAAAGTCAACTTTGCTCGTCAACTCTTCCAGTTTCCTGTCATGAGCTATTAGTCTCTGATCTATCTTATTCTCTAACTGGTCTACACGTTGATTGATGGAATATCCTTTCAAAAGATAGTCTTTTAAGACTCGATTAGCCCATTGCCGGAACTGTGTGCCCCGTTTACTTGATACCCTATATCCCACTGATATAATCATATCAAGATTATAGAAATCAATATTTCTATTGACGTTTCTATTACCTTCTTTTCGAACTACTCGAATTTTTCGAGTAGTTGAATCTACATCTAATTCTTCTGTATTATATATCTCCTTTATATGATATGTTATAGTGTTCTCTTTTATATCAAAAAGTTCAGCCATTTGTGCTTGTGTCAGCCAAACAGTTTCATCTTCCAGTCGAACTTCCAGTTTAACTGCTTCGTCCGGCTGATATAGTATAATTTCTCCTTGTTCCATCATGGATAAATGATTAGATTAGATTGCAAAGGTAATACATTCTTTAGATTATCATATTGATTAAGACGGATTTGTACATTAATGAGAAAGCTTTTTTTAGTTTAGACTTACGTACAAAGAACAAGATAGTTCTTCCTCACTAAATTAACTGTTCGGAATTACCGAATAGTTGGAATGGCACACCCATTCTTAACGAGAGGGAGTATATACTTACACAAACAATTCACCTTTCACAAAACGGTATATAAAGAAAAGCAATACGAATAGAAAACAACCGGTATCAAATAAGAACTGAATGGTAGCGCAACTGTCGCAAAAATTGCGACAATTCAATTAGAAAAAGTTAAATATGGATTTAGTTGTCATGGATTCCTTGACAACTGAATCTGCCGATAAGAGATAACGTACTTGAGAGGCAATATCAGGGCTATTCGGCTTTATGGATCTATCAGAACTAGCAATGTGCAAAAATACACATTGCTAGTTCTGACTGATATCTTTTCATTGAAAACATTCTTTATATGTCTAGTGATAACTGTTCTTTCACGTTGAAAGAGTTCTGTTATTTGCGCTTATATTAGCCAAACTGTCTCTTTTTCAAATTGTACATCTAACTTAGCAATAGTTCACGTTTGTGTCTTTACTTCCGGAAAAAATCCTTGTCACAGATTGGTTGTCCGCAATGTGGACACGTGAAAACCTCTTTGTCTTCTTCAAAAAAATCTTTAACTTTCACATCGAGAGCTTTAGCTATCTTTTCAAGAGTTTCTACGGTTGGGTTACCATTGTTTATAACAGAGTAAATAGACGATTTCTTCAAGCCTACCCTTCTGCCTAATTCTGTAATAGTCAGATTTCTTTTCTCACAAATTTCTTTGATCTTATCAATAACAGAATTAGGGAGACGTATCGGAAAAAAGAAATCTAGTATTCACAGAATACTAAAAAACGCAAATCCTACTGTTGAGACAATTGCCTAAATAGCAAAAGCACTAGACGTCGATATAACGGAACTATTTATAAAGCAAATAAAGAAAAACAAGAAATACATCGAATGCCCCAAATGTGGACTGAAGCTGTTTAAAGTTGAAGAATGAAATATATCTAAATCTATTCCTTCTTAGGTTCAAAAGACTATGTAATCATAAAGATAGAAACAATAAAGGACATACTACGTACATAAATCAGTAGATCAGCCAACCATCAATTTCAATGGCTGGGGATTGCAGGCAGAAGTAGCACTCTGATCAACGTGGACTGCACGAAGTGTCCTTCCACGTCAGACATTCATCTCCATGTTGCGTTCTACGATTCCTGAAAACATAATATGAATTTTACATTCTTGAACTAATCCAAGCGGTTCATTCATTTTAGGTATACCATACACAAAATTAGAATAACCTCCAGAGAGAGCTTTTCCCACCCACCCTGTTAAATCTACCTGTATTCACTTTTCTTCTTTCTAACCGGCTTCCTCATCACACCTGTTGTACAACAGATAACAGTATTAACTATACTCGTCGTTTATTAGAAAGTTTCGCAGAGAACAATTACGAGAATTCTATACTACTCATGGAAGAATTTAATGGGGAACATCCTGCAGAGTTAATCTTCTCCATGTAGTATACCATCACCTGCCCTGATAAACTAAACCATTTGGGTCAATTTCAATCGTACAATGATTGTTACATTCTTTAGTTGTTCCTATGCCAATAACTTCTACTTGCAATTTCCTTCTAACATTATTCTTTATCTCTTCTTGAGTAAATCGATCAAATTTCCAAACATACTTAAAGGTATTATCATCACTAGGATCTTCTCCCCAAAAAGCCCACCCATCATCTATAAAATTAGTTATTGCAAAAGAATCTGAATATTTCTCATTTTTTGCAATAACATTCATTTTATCCATGTAATAAGCACCCTGAAGATTATAATAAAAAGTCAGAATATATGTATTTTCATCTTGGCGAATATAGTTTTTCAAATTCAGACGCATAGCCATAGTTTCTGGATATTTAGGATAAAACCAATTACTAGGAGTATAATAAACAATATGATCTTTCCCATCTTCACCTATAATTTTGGTATATACACCAAAGGCTACAGGGGTAGCCTTTGGATCTTTTACATATTCTGCAGTTGTCAAATAGTAGCTATTATTAAAAATAGGAAGATTATCTCCCTCAATTAAGCGTTTCCCGGATATTATTTCTTCATCACCATCAAAGAACAAGTCTTGCTCATAGAATCCCCATTCAATAAGATCCCGCGTAAACAACTGGTCTATAAAACTTTTATCTATTGATACTTCTAAAATTAGCCAAAAAGGCTTATCAACCACTTCTGCAGCCCTATACCAATATTCTTTCTGTTTAACTATCACCGGACACTCATTTTCTTCACACACAAATTCTTTTGCTGCAGAAAAGGCATATACAGTAGTTCCAAATAATTTCATATAAGGCACAACTTGAAACTTCCGCCCCATCTCAAGACCGGTCAAAGTCACCTCACATGGGACATAATGTTGAAAATCTTCCAGCCAATAAGAAACAGTAATTACTTTAGGCTCTCCAACCATATTTTTCTTATCATCAAACAAAGCTAATCCTATTTCCTGCGGAAGCCATGTAGAACGAGTCACATTGCAGTAAACAAACACGTTATTAATAGCTGAAGACTGAATATTTGTAATGTCAAATGAAGGGAAAATATAGCTACTTTCCTCTGCAAATCCTCCACTAAAGATTGCTTCCGATCTCCACTCATACCCCAACTTCAACAGTTTTAAAGAAGCTATAGCACCAATTTCACAAGCGACAGATGTCTTTACTGGAGAATCTTTAATCTGGTCATATAAGTCTTTCTTTACAGAGTCAAAGTTAATGGCAGCTTCCCATTTAGGTCCAATACTTCCTTCAAGAGATATTTTATTATTTTTGTTTCCAAACAAACGAAAAGAAACCTCAACTGCTAACGCTGCAGAGGCACTACCTTCTAGCGAAAATTTTCCAACTTGGTTTTCAGGCTTACTCGTAGTATATTTCTCATATTTCTCTTGGGTTAATACGCCGTCTCTACAGACAAGATAAAGAGGAATATACTCCACGACATCAGTCCCCATAATGATCGACGCTGAACCATCTATAGTAAATACAGGTTTAAAAGAAAGAGTCGGAGTGAAGAATAAAGCACCAGGACTTGTTTTAAAAGGAATTGAAATCCCATCTCCTTCAATTTTTAATTCTTTCTCTACCTGCGCTTTCATACTAAAGCCATTCTGAATTTTAACTAGGATAAGTATTGAGAAATCACCACTCACAAAATCTCCATCCTTAATCATTCTAACACCAATAGCATAATACCCTTTCAGTGTATTCGATAATCCTGATTCTTTCAATGTCAAATCAAATGCTTTCTTATACATGAAAAAACCTTCCTTATCTATACTACGTGTTGCGATATCCCCATCCGGTGAGAAGTCAGTCACTGCATTATGATATTCTAGCTTTAGAAATGCCTCGCTTAGTGTAACCTCTTCTGTAGATACAACAATATGCTCCCCGTTCTGTTCCACTCCAGTCACTTTTCCTAGAAAACCTTCAGGAAGTTTCTCGCAAAATTCAGAAAAATAAAGTATCTGTCCCACTTTTGGAAGACTTTTACTTGGCGTAGACTTTTTAAAATATATCTTATCTGAAGTTACTGGAATGGCAATATTGTCAATCTGTTCTCCAGTTATGAATTTTGTTTTGGGTGCTAATATAATTTCTGCTCCATCGGCAGCCAATATCGGTTCTGAAGGTTTTTCGGAATCCGGATTACTATCTTCTATCGTTTCCTTTGCCTCTTCCTGGGAACAACTAATTACCAATAACAGCAATGTACATATAAACCATAGTTTTCTCATAATACTTACTTTTAAGTTGTTTATTTGTGTAATAACAAAGGCAACGCAATACTTTACGGGTATACAAAGTTACCCGATATATATACAATATAAAAACGCATATTGATTGATATATGACTAAGTAGCAAATATGCGCATACAAACACCCAAAAAATGTGCTTATACAGCATTATTTAATTGGGACTCCAAGCACGGTTTCACAAAATCAATATTCAAAATCTTCTAAAAGCAAAAAATAACTTAACCCATGTTCCTTTAGAACAGGAGAGCGGAATCATACCTATATTCACTTTTCCTCTTTCTAACTGGCTTCCTCATTGTTTGTCATGCCCTCACCGGATCACCTCTATCTTTAAGGCAAAGGAAAGAGGAAAAGATACTTACGGAAAAACTCACTCCTGAAGGCATAAGTTAAACAACTAATTCTTTAAACAATGGAACTTATTAACGAAGATTTAAAACAAGTATTTAGAAGTAATCCTCTTTACTCACAAGAAGGTAAGTATATGGAAGCAACAGTAATTGTCAAGTATTTCTTCCCACTATCTAATGCAACTTGGTTAATAACTGAAGCTGAAGAATATCCAAATGGAGATTGGTTATTATTTGGATATATATACATCACTGAATGGGAATGGAGATACGTCATGCTTTCTGAACTACAGAATTACAGCTATAAGGGAATATTTAAGATAGAAAGAGATTTGTATATAGAAGACAATACTACAGTTGGAGAGTGCATAAAATAAAGTAACATAGCAGGGAAATTATTTTCCCTGCAAATATTCAAAAGATGATTTCAAAGGAATTTCAACAATACTACGACAACCTCTGTTACAGCAGAAACAGAAGTGAGGTTTTTACAGATTTTATCGATTACTGTTTGTATATCTTGTCAGTAGGTATGCTAAGGGAAGAGTATACTAAGCTAGAAAAAAAATACAGCGATGATGAATTAGCAGCCTTTAGAGAAATGTTAGATATAGTTTCCATTCATTCGGAGGGTTGCAAAGATGCATTAGGTGATTTTTTCATGGAATATGTAAGCCACGGACATAATGGCCAGTTCTTTACGCCCATGATTATAGGTGATTTTATGGCAAAAGCAGTTGCAACAGATGAAATCCAGCTAGGACAATCGGTATGCGATCCCAGCTGCGGATCCGGCCAGTTATTGTTATCTGCAGCTAAAAAATGCGTCGAAAAGGAAACCGAACGTCCATACTGTTATGGATCGGACATTGACCTAAACTGCGTAAAGATGTGCGTTATCAATATGATAATAAATTCTATCCCTGGAGAAATAGCGTGGATGAATACTCTAACAATGGAGCACTGGAGAAGTTATCATATCAAACTAATCCTGATAGCTGGAATGTGGTTTCCATCATTAACAGTTACCGGACCAGGAGAGACGAGCTTCATACAAAGAATGGAAAAGACACTTGAAGAAAAGCCCGAAATGAGAGAAACGATCAGGGAGAAGATAGAAGCAAAGCAACTTACACTTGAGTTTTGAACACGAGAGGTGCATCGTAAATTATGATGCACCTCTTTTATAGATTATAGAGTCATTATTAGTTACCCAACAGACTCATTTTACATTCAATTTTTTTATTTTACAAACCTTAATCGGATTAATTTTCTATGAATAATTTCTTCTTGACTGTTTCGAAATTCTAATACTGCCATCATTAGCAGAGAGCTACTCCCATATTTACTGCACTGATTATACCAACTCTGATACATACCATTATTCCAACAATCTCTAAACTCAATAACTCCACTAATTGTGGCATTAGGGAAGTAAATACTCACTGGAGGATTAGTCGTTGCCCCGTTTATTAAACAATTAACTCTTCTTACATGTAATCTGGTTTCACTTTTTAAAGCTTCTTTATCTCCATATGCCGGATTAGGAAAGAATTCAATTCCTGCGGAAGGTCTGGAACCATTATAAACATCAATAATTTCATTCGATGGATAGAATTCAAAAGGAATCGTAGCATCCATACTTAAAAAAACAGGCTTACCTTTTACACCATCTACATTAAATGGTCTCATATAAACTGTTATTTTATTAGCCTTTGCTAATGTTGGAAGCCCTGTTAACGGTTCTATTGTTTGAATCCATTTCTCTGTAAGACTCTGACCACTATTACCTTTAACCTGCCATTCATATTGTATGTATTTCAAGAATGGCTCCGCCTTCGGATCTATACACCTGGCCTTAGCCCGATAAGTATAATTCACGTACCATTCAAGGACAAATGGAGGGAATCCAACCATAATCTCTTTATGAAACTTTGTTGTAACATTATTAACTACACAACTAGCAGTAATGGTGATAATTCCATACTTCTTCATTGATATTGTGCCGGTATTGTCTACTGTAGCAACCGACTCATCGGAACTGTTCCAGGTTATATTGTAATTCTTTGTATTGTTCCGTATTGTATACCGACTCCCATCTGTTGCTATCTCTGGACCTTCCACCGTTACTTTCATTTGTTCCATCATCCAATCTAACATAGTTGGCTCGAAGGAAGTATGATAAGTAGATCCATCCGTTATATAGAAGGCATCAAAAGGAGTATGTTTTGGACTTGCCGGAGGAAAATCCATCAAATATTTCTTCTCATAATCACTTTGAGTCAGTTCTACCTTACCCTCACCGATATCCAAGGAACTTACTGTAGGGACAAACATCAACTTATTCTCAAAATCTGTAGTCAGGTTATATCTCGTAAAAAGCTGAACCCACCATTTGGCATCTTTACTACTTTCTGTGGAACCATTAGTACTGGATAATTGATAATAGGAACCAGGCATCTTATCATAATTGATCATTGGTGACGGGTAATCCCGCTGATATGAGAAAATAGTCCTGCGGATCTTGATCGTCCAAAGGAACTTCTTCACATAACGAATGTACATATCACACACAGACCCCCGATGTTGATAGCCGATCGGATTTGCCTCAAAATGTAAAATCATTGTAGAACTACCAGGAAGGAGACCTAGAACAAACGTCTGCCAGTCTTGAAATGCTACCCCCAAAATAGTCCCCATCAGATGGGGGGCCATAAACTCCATCATTATATCTGAAAGAATTGTTGGAGAGATCTTACCGTCAACATATATATAAGGCTTCATACAATCTATAACTTGTGTTTGCCCGTTACTTATGCTGACAGTCCTCATCTTATAACCATTATCACCCTGCGGATAGCCCATCTGCGTCAATTCACGCTGCCAGGCATTATGATAGGAATTATCTAAATTCCCATTGTCATCAACATAGTTGATAAGCATCTGTCGAGCGGCATTACTATAGAGAACGGGAGCTATCTTTGACTTGAAATCTCCCATATCTAACCGTCCGAAAAGCCATTTATCATGATAGAACCGCAAAATGCCATTCATTCCCTGGAGAATGCCAAGAGGTACATGAGCACCAAGGTGCGGAGTATCCTGACAGAAAAGAAGCGAGACGTCATGTATCTTGGAAGTATTCTCCATTTCTTTCAGACCGTACCGGGCAATCAACCCACCCATGCTCTGTCCCATTACGATATTCTTTTCCGTACAGCCGCAGGAAGCCTTCTCTTGATTGATTAATTCAATTGCACTTTCAAAGAGGCGAGCATTAGCCTGAATAGAAAGCTTACTGTCGAATAGGTCAATGTAGATGATATCATATTCACTCCTTAACTTATTAAATGCAGTATATCTTTGACTAAGACCACTGACAAAAGTATGAAGGTTAGTATTGCCAAAATTCACATCACCCATATAGGGATTTTCATCATCAACGAACTCCAGTGGATCGAACCCCTCCATAACGATAAATGGCTTAGTGAGTTTACCAGGATTGCCGGTTGAGTACAAATAAGATATCCGACCAGCAGCCTTTTCACTATTATAGGGCAAACTGGCGGTAATATCAACACACCTGTCCGGCTGAAATTTAGTAGCTTCCGTGCGTGTAATAACATTATCGGTTATGACCTTGACAAGACTATGACTATACAGATAGCTACCGTTAGCAAGTCTCACTCTCATCTTCAAGTGTTTCACACCAGCAGAAGAATAATCGGTCTGATAGCTGCTACCACTGGAAACAGACACATAACCTTTGCCATCATCAGCATCAAATTCAACCTTGCTACCAGTTATATTGCTCTTCCAAATCGAAGAAGGAAAAGAATAAGATATTTTACTACCATAAAAAACTGTATCTTGAGCGGAAAAGCCTAGTGTATATCCTGTAGCATAAGGATTCTGCCAGACACCATTCACCTCATTGTCGAAAACCTGCTCATTATCATAACGTATAAGATGATTGTCCAATGCGTCCTCACGGATATACGAATACTGATATAAAAGGACTCCCATAACACCTTTCCCCCTTCCTGATAAGGAATACTGGTTGGCAAGAACCTCTTCAGCATTGAATGGTTTTACACCTACAGTGGAAGAACGGATGGTACGAAGAAGATTCTCAAAAGCAACTCGATTCACATAATTACTATCATTCAATTCCTTCCCATTATAAATGTCAAGATCGGCTAATTCAAATGCATAATCACGAAGAAGACCATGTGGAACCTTACTCTTATCAAGGTGCTGGAACATGTTGTCAAGCCAGTTTCTTACTTCAGGGGTATCTTCAACAAAATGTGATTGCCCTAGTGCCGACATGTAAAACATGCAGCACAACACAAATATAATATTTTTCATAATTAGTAGACTTTTTACAAAATATAATCAAATAATCCCGGTGTATAGAAGGTTCTGTTTCTTTCTATATCATGCCCAACAAACTTACCTTCTGTTACTGATGCCTTATATGAAGCCTGCGGAACACGCTTACTAGTTACTTCAGTTTCAAACTTGAATAATCCAGAAATTTCACCTTTATCTATATCTATATTCGTAAACTCTATATACCCCTCTTTCACAACGTCAGTCTTCAGAATAATCTTCTTCTTCCTGATATTTTCTGGGATAAGTGTTGTGTCTGAACATTGATACAGATACGGAATTACTTCAATAGAAGCTATATAGCATTTGTCTTCAAATTCAAAAGGACCACTATTATCTATTTGTTTCTTGAAATAATATCGTTCCCCCAGTTCCGGTAATGTTTTTTGAGTGACTGAAATATAGATCCTATAGTTTCCTCCCTCCTTATCATTAACCCCCTTATCAATATTGAATGTAAAAGAACCATCGTCATAATATGAATAGTTCATATGAAAATTCGTAGGAGCTTCAAACATTTTTCTTAAACCTTCGCCCCTAACATTTTTCCCATTAATGTTACACTCAATATAGCTGTTGTTTTTAAACAAAGAATCTACTACATCCTTTTTGCAGCCTGTAAAAGAACATACTATCAAAGGGTAGATCAAAAGATAAAACAGCATTCTAATTTTCTTGTTTTCCATTTAGCTTTTCTACTAGATTAGTATATACAACATACAAGCTATCCGGGATTGTCAGATCCCTCGCTTCATCCCTGCTCATATTAAGTATATAGACAGAGTCCCGGTAGACTATCTGGTCCATCAGCATGTTCTCAAAATCTGATTGCGCTTTGTAAATGGCTTCGTCAGAAGAAATATTCATTTCATCAGAAACGGTTCTTGTCGTTGCATCACTTCCATTTCGCTGTTCCGAAATAATTTCAGAATCTCTGCATGATGTTATAGCTAGCAAGATTGTAGTTAACATAAAGACAGTGTTCTTTTTCATAATTCTTTGATTTTAAAATTAAACGTTAATCTATACATTTATTTGTGTGAATGATAATGTCTTGTTTGTTTATTTTCATAAGTCGTTATGTATTAAAGGTATATAACTATATATTATAAGTTTCGCTTGTGCGTTTTTAAAATTAAATATGAAAGTAATAAATATATTCAATATAAAAAATATTTTAGTCACTTTTTTTACTTACAACCCCAATATTATACTTTCGGAAAAACTTTAGTACTACCTGTCTCAAACTTGATTATTGCAAAATACACTTCCCGGCAATCGAATTCAATAGATTTATAAATTACAGCAACAGTACAAAAGAAGAAAGATTTTGGAGTGGTTATAATGAAATAGTTACGGAGTATATTAATTACAGGCACTAGCTAGCCCTACAAATTATGAGAGAATTGAAATAAATCAAATGAGAGTGCGCATACATTGATTGTAAATAACATCGAATAAAAAAAATAAAGCGAATTCATACCTTAAATATTTTCACTCTATTGCCATGTATTTTAATTTTAAGTCCTCCATTTATACACTCAATCCATATTTGGACAGAATGAACAAAGAAACAGAAGACAATTGTCTTACGAATGAGCAACTGCCTTCAATTTTGAGATTTATAAAACACCCGGTATCTTCCTATTGATGTGCTTTCAAGTAATCGTACGCTTCCCTAGCTAACTTATATCCTAAAAACAATCCAAATAAAAGGAAGAATAAATAAGACAGCAATATAGGAATATTCCATTTACCTTGTTTATTTATAGCACTCACTTCTGATGATAATATTTACATAGCATCAGCACCACACGAATCAACACTGTTAAAACGTCCGGAAATAACATCCATCTGTCGGGCATCGTAATCATACAGGTTCAATCCATTATCTGTATCCAGTTCCTTACCGTTATACTTATGCTTAACTCTTCAACCACTTAACAAAATCAAGATTGGGTTTCTCATAAGACACATTTAGCTCCATTAATGCCTCAAAAGCCAATAACCTAGATTGTTTCCAACTAGCATTATCTTCTAGTCTTTCAAGATTCCATAAAGTTTCATCATTAGACATTACTTCAAATAGATTGTCTATTCGGTTCAAAATAGCAAGATGTTGTGGCAAAATCAACCCAGCATCTACTAATTGAGGAACCAATGAATAAATATCACTATATAACAAAGCTATTTCATCAGTGACATTCACGTATTGTGGAAAGGACTCTATTTGAACATTCGCTTCTGAAGCTACAAGCCTCAAAACTTGAATAAGATTATTGTATATAAGTTTTGTTTCCATCTTTAAAATATTCTAAATATACCTTTGCTTGAAGAAACTTTCCAATAAGGGTTTACACCATGATGTCCACCACCCGGATGCCATTGTATCATCCTACCTGTTCGACCGTTCGTCGTATATTCTCTAAGTATCATACCTTGTCCTTTATGCGCCCCTCTTCCCAATGTCTCGACCTGCCAGCCAGGTGTCTTACCTAATAGGCCTTCAACCTGGGCTGGAGTTTGGCCTTGCAGCAATGAAGGGTTAGCAAAAACATCATCTACACTTTCGAGTGATTGCCCTACCTGTCTAATAGCGGTAGTA